>Ga0210394_10000979_pt1 | contig 49854 bp, 45 predicted proteins | sample IncBWC12MmetaG_FD_160121 | JGI IMG/M metagenome (GOLD analysis project Ga0210394, IMG submission 160121) | Forest soil microbial communities from Barre Woods Harvard Forest LTER site, Petersham, Massachusetts, United States - Inc-BW-C-12-M | ecosystem: Environmental > Terrestrial > Soil >...
CATAGGTGCGAACCGGAACGAATAGCGAATATGTCCTTGCGGGTTGGGAGCTGCGATGCGGGGACGACGGTTCCAGAAGGAGCCGGGGCACGCTCCCCAACCCGTCCAAGCCCACCTGCTGGCGTAACCCCACCTGACCCCCGCCGGCAGGATGGGCCCAATCCGCGAAGCTAGCGTTCACAATCCCGCCAAACGAACTTCGTCGTCATTGGCCTCACATATGTTTGGCGACCCCTTTGCGTATTCACGAGAGCACCTCGCCCTTTAACGAGGCAAGCCGCCTAGAATCTGTGGGCCGGGGAGCTCATATGGTCATCGAAGCACTGAAGGAGCGACAGGTGGCGGAATCATCGGACAGCCGCGGGGGGCTGGATTAATGTGCCGGCGGGTTAGACGATCGGTAGCGGCTACGCTAGCGGCAGTCGCTTTCTTCACGCTGCCGTTGGATGCAGCGGACCTAAAGCCCCAAGCGCTAGATGCATTCAACCGATATGTGCAATCGACAGAAGCGCAGGTTGACGCTGGCCTCGCACGCCGCGAAGCGTATCTTCACATCGACGCGCTAGCGGACTACCGTCGCACCGTCGCCTATGCGCAGTTGCGTGAGGGCACGGTCGTAATTGAACGCCTCGAAACGCGGGACGACGGTCAGGCGATCCAGATTCCCGGCGGGATGATTCATGACTGGACCGGCACGGTATTCATTCCCGGCGCGACTTTGGCGCAGACCCTCGCGCTCGATGAGGACTACGACCATCATCAGGACATTTTCCGCCCTGATGTAGCGCGTTCGAAAATCCTGCGCCACAGCGGCGACGATTTTCTAGTGCTGCTGCGATTCTACAAAAAGAAACTGATCACCTCTGTGATCGACACCGAGCACGAGATTCACTACAACATCGTGGATTCTACGCACGCGTGGAGCCGCTCGCACACAACCCGAATTCAGGAAGTGGAAAACGCAGGGCAATCCGACGAAAGACTCGAGCCCGAGGGGCACGACCGCGGGTTCCTGTGGAAGATGAATACATATTGGCGCTTCGAGGAAAAGGACGGCGGGACGTACGTCGAATGCCGGTCGATTTCACTGACGCGCGATATCCCAGTGGGTCTCGGCTGGTTGATCGGACCTTACGTGACGAGCGTTCCGCGCGAGTCCCTCACATTTACCCTTGCCACGACGCGTTCGGCCGTCCTCAGGCGCGCTGCGTCACCGGCGTCGGAGTGAATCGCAGAAACTCGCAAGAACTAAAAAGTAGTAGTGCCCAGGAAAATGTCGGGGATGCCGTTATTGTCGCGCGCTACCAGATTGTTCGCGGAGGAAATGAAACTGACCACGTGCCCATCGTCGCTGATCGACGGCGCTACGCTGTTCCCGTTCGCTGGTGCAGGTGAAGTTCCGGCCGCGATGCTTGAGAGCGAGGTCGACGGAGAGCAAGTTGTGGTGCCCGTAGTCGTGGCGTTCGTGCAAGTGTTGCGCACGAAAATATTCTCGCGGCCGTTGGCGGCGTTCGCCGACAGGTTCGAAGCAAACGACGCAAATGCGATGAACTGTCCTTCGCTGGTAGCCGAGGTTCCGCGGCTGATGCTCGGGTGCTCGCTCAACGCGTTCGCTGGAGTGGTTCCATTGGTCGTGGAGACCAGCGTCGTGGAAGTGGAGCACGTGGCTGGCTGGCCGTTGCAAGTGTCGCGCACGTAAATTTGCTGCGTGGGTCCAATTCCGGAAACAAGGTTCGTGGCGGCGGAAGCAAATGCAACGAAGCGTCCGTCAAATGCAATCGAGGATTCGCCGCTCGGACCATTCGAAACGCTGACGCCGTCGGGCGTTGAGATCAAGGTGGTGGCCGGCGTGCACCCGCTGGCGCCATTCACGCACGTCGAACGCTCGTAAACCTGCGACACGCTTGCCGCCGAAGCGCCGAGATTGGTCGCCGACGATGTGAAGGAAACAAACTGTCCGCCGTTCGAAACCGACGGATTCGTACTCGCGGAATTGGCCGGAGTCACTCCATCGAGGGTCGAGACGAGAAACGTTTGCGGCTCGCATCCTGGGGTTGTCGTGTTGGCGAGCGTCTGCCCGCTGCAAGTGTCGCGAAGAAAAACCTGAGGCGTCGCGCCGTTGAAGGTCAAGTTGGAAACCAGATTCGTCGCCAGTGATACGAACGCGACATAACGCCCGTCCGGGCTTATAGCGGGATTGAAACTTGCGCCGTTGCCCGGCTGCGTTCCATCCGCGGAGATCGACACAAGAACCGTGGCTGGCGCCGTGGCACAGGCCGCTGTGGCAGAAGTGCAGACGACATTCCAGAAAACCTGGCTGTCCGTTCCTGTAAAGGCTACCGTATTTACCAAATTCGTGGCCTTCGAAGTGAAGGCGATGTCGGTGCCGGCGGCGTCCAGAGAGGGTTCGAAGCTTGGGCCGTTTGCCGGCCCTCCTGCAGCCGCAACACTCGCCACCGAATTTACCGGCGTGCAGTTCGCTCCGGTCCCGGTATCCACCAGGCAGGTGGTACGTACGAACACATCGCTCGACGAATTTCGATCGTTAGCGATTAGATTGCTTGACGTGGACGCATATGCGATGAACGTACCCGTAGAACTGGTTGAGGGGCCGGCAGTAGTGAGATCAGGCGTACCGCCCGGCGCGCAGGTGCCGCAGATTCCGCTGTCTCCCTGGCTTCCATCGGTTGCGACGTCGACAAGTTCCGGGAGTCCTGCAGTAGGAGACGGGTTTATCGCGAACGTCAATATATTTGAAGTGCCTCCGCCGGGCGCGGGATTCAAGACCTGAACCTGACTTACGCCGGCAGCCGCAAGATCTCCTGCAGTAAGCGAAGTCGCCAAACTCGTGCCGCTCTCAATCGTTGTCTGCCGCTGCCCTCCGTTAATCAAAATGATAGAACCGGGAACCAAGCCTGTTCCGGTCACCGTCAATGTGCCAGTGGACGTCGTCCCAGCCTGAAAGGAGGCGGGTGTGACTGCCGTAATGCTGGGAAATGGATTGGTGATATTGAGCGGCACCGTGTTGGAGGCTCCGCCTCCCGGAGGCGGGTTAAGCACACCGATGCTCAACGCCCCGGTGGTGACGAAAAAGGTGCTGGGAATCGTCACCGTAATGGAAGTGGTGCTCGGCACGGGAAGCGCCGTTGTGCAGCCGGGTACCCCATTGGGGTTACCGAAAGGAACCGGGGTACAATTATTGCCGTTCACCGTCACGACGGACGTCGAGACGAAACCTGCCCCGTTGACGATTACCGAGAGCGACGACCCAACACTACCGACCACCACGCCTGAAGGTGAAATCGAAATGACTTTTGGCGTCGTGCTGGCCGACGGGGTTACGGCCAATGTCTGCGGCAAGCTGGTGCCGCCGCCTGGCGGACCCGTAATCACTGTGACCAAAATGCTTCCGGGGCTCTGGATGTCGTTCGCGAAAATTTCGGCCTTCAGGTGACTGGTGTCGATGAAATCCGTAATGCGTGGTTGTGGCGGCCCGCCGTTTACACTGACCTCTACGACAGAATTGCTTCCCGCGAAATTGTTGCCGGTCACAGCTAAGAAAAAAGCAGGCGAGCCAGCCGCTACGGTTGTCGGCGAAATGGTCTTGAGCGTCGGCTTCGGGTTATTAATCACTTGTTGGCACGACGGCAGCAGGAGCGCCGTCAAAACTAGAATCCAAAGACCAATCCGAGACTTTTCCAGCAAGTTACTCACCCCTGAGTCTAGAGGGTCACTCTGCCCACTTGAGCGCAATAGGAGAGACTACTAAAGATGTCCTCCGCGGGCAATCGGGATGCCCAGCCATCGGAGGCCTCGCCCCTCGCATTCGCGACGAACGGGAACATCGCCCGAAAGCTTCACCCCGAGCGTGTAACGCGACCCTCGTTGCTTGTCATCGCTTATCATCGGCTAATCCAGCAAGCCGAGAGGAACGCGATTTTTTGCGGGGGCAGTAAGTTCTTCCGGCCTGCTGTAAGCTTAGGTCTTTTGGACCAATTCCAAAAGTAGTAGCGTCGTATGACATTTTGGAGTACGCGGTTCGAATCAACACCGCAGTCCAGAAGCGCAGCGCGATTATGGCAACTAAATTCAATAAGTTACGGCGACGCCAATGTTGGTTCTTCTGTGGTTACGCAATTGCGTAGAATTCAGCAACGGGTCTCGGCACGTCCCCAACGCGCCGAAAATTGTGGTGTGTCCCAACTGCGACGGAATTTAACTGCTTTTCGCACTTACGGTTCTTGCTGATCGGAGCGTTCGCACGGGGAGTGCGCAACTTACCGACTGCGCGAGATGCGGCTTTTTCGTCGCCTTCCTACCAGGAGGAACGATGTACAGGGTATCGACGGGGGAATTTACGTTCTGCTCTGCGGTTTCGCAATTTCTTCTGCTACTTTTTGTTTGCCTGGCATTCAGCGCATCAGCAAGTGCGCAATCCACTGCCGTTCTTAACGGCACGGTTACCGATGCCACGGGCTCGACCGTTCCTAACGCGAAAGTTGTCCTCAAAAACAGGGCCACGGCGGTGGAATCAACTTCTCAAACGGACAGCGCTGGCGCTTACCTGTTCTCGTCGCTTCCGATTGGAGTCTACCGAATGGACGTTGGCGCCCCGGGTTTCCGCACCACGGTGATCAACGATCTCCAGCTCCAGGTGGCGACCGCAGTTACCCAGGACATCCAGCTTCAACTTGGCCAAGTTACCCAGCAGGTTGTGATCACGGCGGAGTCCGCTCTTGTTGAAACGACGACGCCCGCCGTTAGCACAGTGCTCGACGACAAGACTGTGCAAGAAATACCCCTCAATGGCCGCCACTTCGTAGATCTCGGACTACTGACAGCGGGCACGGTGACGCCTCCGCAAAATGGCTTCCTGACGGCCCCGTTGCGCGGACAAGGGTCATTCGCCATAAATACAGCGGGAAATCGCGAAGACACCACGAACTGGCTCGTCAACGGCATTAACTTGAACGACCCCGTGCAAAACCAGATCACGTTCCAGCCGCCGATCGATACTTTGGCCGAATTCAAGATTGACAACTCGTCATTCCCCGCGCAGTACGGCCGCAACTCCGGCTCGATCGTAAACTTGGCCACGCGCTCGGGCTCGAACGAATTCCACGGCGAAGCGTTCGACTTCTTCCGCAATAATGCTCTTGACGCCCGCAACTTTTTCAATCCTACGCTCGTGAGTAAGGGCGGCGCTCTGGTGCCGAACCCCCAGGCTCCTCTCAAGCGCAACGACTTTGGCGGCGACTTCGGCGGCCCCATCATCAGGAATAAACTCTTTTTCTTCCTGGCTTACGAAGGCCTTCGCCAGCACCAGGGCTTGACGCTTTCAACTTTTGTGCCCAGCCAGAACGAGATCGCATCGGTCACGTCGCCGGCTGTTACGCAGCTCCTCAAACTGGTTCCCGCTGCCAACCAGCAGGGCACCGACAAAACGGGAATCCCGGCCAACTTCAACGGATTCACCGGCTCGACTCTCGCCAACGTCGCCTTGAATCAAGGCTCGGCCGACATTGACTTCGAGTGGACGGCCAGCGATAGGGTCCACGGATATTACGTGGTGCAAAAGGATCTCCGTCAGGAACCTACACAAGGAGCCAACCTCCCGGGATTCGGCGATACACGCAGTGGTTTGCGGCAACTCATGACTGTTAGCGAAGATCACATTTTCAGTCCCTCGATCACGAACACTGCACGCTTGGGATTCAATCGCATCCACCTATTTTTCACTCCCACAGCTCTTGACCCGGCGAACTTCGATATCACGCTTCCCGATGGCGCTCCGGTCGGCGTTGGAATACCCAACATCCTCGTGAGCGGAGCCATGGCCTTCGGAGGACCGCAATTGGAACCTCAAGGGCGCGGCGACACCACAGTGGTTGGGAACGATACGTTGAGCTGGCTAAGGGGCCGCCATTCGCTCGCCTTCGGCGGAGAAATCCGTCGAGCGTACAACAACAACGTCGCAGAAAACATTGGCAGCTTTTCGTTCACGTCCCTGGATAACTTCGTGGCCGACTCGGCGGCGGCTTTCACGGTCGAACTCGGTGCAGGCAACGACCGAATTGTCGAGCCGTCGTATGCGGTCTTCGCGCAGGATAGCTTCAAATGGAAGTCCAACTTTACGTTCAACTTTGGGCTGCGGTACGAGTGGAATTCGACACCGTCGGAAGCGCTCAACCGCTTTACGAATTTCGATCTCGCAACGGGCACTCTCTTTTCGTCTCCTCAACCGTTCCACACCAACAACAAAAATTTTGAACCGCGAATCGGATTCGCGTGGGATCCGTTCCGCGACGGCAAAACTTCCGTTCGCGCCGCTTACGCGATTCTTACGCAGGACCCCACCACGAACGTTGTCACCGGCCTCAGCTCCAGTCCACCTTTCGCGATACCCATCTCTGTGAATGCCGCCGCCATCACCCTCGAGAACCCTTCAGCCGCGATTGTCGGCGTCAGTCTCGGGCCCACAATCGTTAATCCTAATTTCGACAACGCGTACGCTCAGGATTGGAACCTCACGATCGAGCGCCAACTCAGCCCCACAATGGGTCTCGAAGTAGCCTATGTGGGCATGAAGGGCACGCATCTCCAACTCACGCGCAATGTTAACGAACCCGCCGTTACCGATGGACTCTTTGGGACTACGCGGCCGTTCCCGTTTCTTCCTCTCACCAGCCCTGTGCTACCGGCACAGTGCGCACCTCCCAACCCGCCGTGTACGTTCGGTACGATCTCGGAAATCGATAGTCCCGGCAACTCGAATTACAACGCCCTGTGGGTCACCTTTAACAAACACTTGTCGAACGGCCTTGAGCTGTTGGCTTCATATACCTACTCAAAGTCTTTCGACTACAGCTCAGTCAGCTCCGGCGACGCAGTTCCGCTCCAGGATGCCAACAATCCGCGCGGCGATTATGGGCTCTCCGAGTTCGACGCCCGGCATAGGTTTGTTCTGAGCGGTTTCTATAACCTGCCTTTCAGAGGCAATCGGCTCGTTTCTGGATGGGAAATCGGTGCTATTACACAGCTGCAAAGCGGTAATCCCATCACTCCACTTGTTCAGGTAAACTTGGGACCTGCCACGTTCAATTTGCGGCCGGACGCAGTCGGACCTGTTACGGGAGGCCATGGCCCGGCGCAGTTCTACAACATCACATCCAAGACCGGTCTGTGCGAAAACTACAACGGCCCGACGACGAATCTTACACTTGCCGTTCCAGACTGCGCGAGCGACGCTTCGGCCGCGCTCGCAATTCCCTGCACCTTCAATAATGGCGCCACCCCTGCCACACAGAACCTCGTCCTCGGCTCGTGCCATCCGGGTGATATCAACCGGGATGGTTTGCCCGGGCCAGACTTCATCAACACCGACTTCTCGATCATCAAGAACACCAAGTTGACGGAGCGGTTCAACCTGCAGTTCCGAGCCGAGATGTTCGATATATTCAACCATCCGAATTTCGGAAACCCAGGAAACGTTTTGTCGTCGTCGAGCGCACGTGGAGCAACCAGCTTGATCGGCTCGTTCGGATCGATCACCAGCACCCGGTTCCCCACTGGGGACTTCGGCTCGTCGCGGCAAATGGCGTTTGCGTTGAAGCTGATCTTCTAGCAGCTCTGTCGACTCACCTAATGGGCGTCCCTGTAAGATTCGGGGACGCCCTTTTTGTCTTTAATTGTCTTTTAATCTGGCTTTCGGGCCGTGGCGTGTTTTACTCTTGGGACGTGGAAGCGAAATCACACGAATCCGCGATTTCGTCAGACAATGCCCCGCCCTGTCGCCCAACTCGGACTGTGGCTCGTCTGTATGCTGATCGTGTGCTTGACCGTCCCGCATGTCGTGCGCGCGCAAGCTCCCGCGCCTGACCAATCCGATAAATCCTCGCCACAATCCACCGCGACCCCCGACGCTGATTCGACTGACTCAAGTGATACGTTAACCCTGTTCCCTCACTCAGAAACAAGTCGCTACTGGATTTCCGGCCAGGTGAACCTGATCCTGCAGTGGCATCCGGCTTTCCCCGCAAAGTACAGCGGACCAAACAGCTTGAAATCCCACGGGGAGAATGCCACCTCGAAGCTCTACACGCTCTACCTCGGCTATCAACTCACACACACCACAGAGGTATACGTAAACGCCGAAAGCGCCGAAGGGCATGGCATCAGCGAAGCGCTCGGCCTCGCGGGTTTCACCAATCTCGACGTCGTGCGCAATCCGCAACTCGCGCATACGCCCTACCTCGCGCGATTCATCGTGCGCCAAATCATTCCTCTCACCAGCGACCGCACTCCCGCCGAGCGCAGCTGGCAAAATATCTCTACTTCACTCCCGGCGCGGCGCATCGAAATCCTCGCCGGAAAATTCAGCATGGTCGATTATTTCGACCAGAATTCCTGGGGAACGGACAGTCACCTGCAATTTCTGAATTGGACCATCGACAACAACGGCGCGTACGACTACGCCGCGAACACGCGCGGCTACACCGACGGTCTCATTCTTCAATACTACGACCACTGGTTCGCCGCCCGCTTTGCCGAAACGCTGATGCCTAAAGTCGCGAACGGAATCAATCTCGATGCAAATATCGCCCGTTCCCGCGCGGAAAATTTGGAATTGGAAGCTCGCGGAAATTTGCTTCTACATCGCGCGGGGGTCGTGCGACTGCTCGCTTACCTGAACCATGCCGACATGGGCAATTACGAAGAAGCGATTCGCAATTTCCGGGCGGGTGACACTCCCGTGCCCGACATCATCTCGACCCGCGTCCAAGGCCGACACAAATACGGCTTTGGCCTGAACCTCGAGCAGGAACTTACTTCGCAGATCGGCGCATTCGCGCGTCTTGGCTGGAGCGACGGCGGCAACGAATCCTTCGCTTACACCGAAGTGGATCGCTCCGCCGAACTCGGCCTCTTCACCAAGGGCGACAAGTGGCATCGCCGCAACGATCGCGTCGGCGCCGCCTTCGTCCTCAACGGAATTGTCGCCGCTCATCAGCAATATCTCGCCCTCGGTGGCAGCGGATTCTTGCTGGGCGATGGCAACCTCACCTACGGCCACGAGAAAATCGTCGAGGCTTTCTACACTGCGCACCTCTGGCGCGGATTTTTCACGTCGTTCGATCTTCAGCACATCAACAACCCCGGCTATAACAAAGACCGCGGCCCAGTCACCGTCCCCGGTTTGCGCCTCCACGTCGATTTCTAAACAGCCGAACCACACTGCCACATGCGAGTAACTTGTGCGCGGAAACTTTCCTATGGAAACCCGCCGCTTGGCGGTTTAAGCTCCGCGCCTGCGGCCTGGGGCAAGGAATCGCAGAGCGGCGCGCCGCCGGAGGATTTGCGTGACCAGATTCGGATACCTCGTTCTCGCAGTTTTTCTTTTCGCTTTTGCAATCGCGCCCCTGCGCGCGCAGGAACAATCGAAAACTCAGGCGCAAGCTCCCGAAGCTAAAAAATCCGACGCGCCCGCTCCCCCGGAACCCACGCCGCCCGCAGCAAAACCCGCCGATGTCGCTTCACCAGACGCGATTCTCGCAGCCTGCTACGACGTTATTTCCGGACCAGCGGGGCAAAAGCGCGATTGGGACCGTTTCCGTTCCCTCTTCCTTCCCGGCGCGCGCCTCGTCCCATCAGGGCCCAAAAAGGACGGCGGCTTCTTCGCGCGAGTAGTAACTCCAGACGAATATGCGAAGTTTGCGGACACCTATTTCGAGAAAAATGGCTTCGCCGAAAACGAAATCGCGCGAAAGAGCGAGCGCTACGGCAACATCATGCAGATATTCAGCACCTACGCCTCGCGTCATGACGCGAAGGACCCGGAACCGTTCGAGCGCGGGATCAACAGCTTCCAGTTATTTTACGACGGCGCCCGCTGGTGGATCGTCACAATCTATTGGCAGGGCGAAACCAAGGAAGCTCCGATTCCGAAGGAATTTCTCCCCGCGGCGAAGTAGCCCTGCGGCAAGAATTCTCGAATCTCTTGCACGCTTTGTTGTGATTGCGCGGAGGTGTCGACGATGTTTCAGGCTGACTTGTTAAAAGGGCGGACGATTCTCATCACCGGGGGCGGCACGGGCCTTGGCCGTTCGATGGCGCTGCGGTTCGCCGAACTCGGCGCCAATCTGTTCCTCGCCGGCCGGCGTGAAGAACCGCTGAAGGAAGCAACGGAAGCAATCCGCGCAAAAGGAGCGCGCGCAGGATTTTTCTCAGCGGACGTGCGCGATTTTAGTGCGGTCGAGAAAATGATCGCTGAAGCGGAGAGAGAATTGGGCCGTGTAGATACGCTGGTCAACAACGCCGCCGGAAACTTTATCGCGCGCACCGAGAAGCTTTCACCGAACGCCTTCAACGCGGTGATCGGAATCGTCCTTCAGGGAAGCTTCTATTGCACGCTCGCGCTCGGACGCAAATGGATCGCGGAACAGCAGCCGGGCAACATCTTGAACATCGTCACCACGTACGCTGCAACGAATGCCGGCTCCGGTTTTGTCGTGCCTTCCGCTTGCGCGAAGGCCGGCGTGCTCGCGATGACCCGCTCGCTCGCAGTCGAGTGGGCGCGTCATCGGATCCGATTGAACGCCATTGCACCGGGGCCATTTCCTACCGAAGGCGCGTTTTCGCGCTTGATGCCTTCGAAAGAATTCGAAGAGCATGCGAAAAATTCTCACCCCATGAAGCGTTTCGGCCGCCACGAGGAGCTCGCAAACCTCGCCGCGTATCTATTGAGCGATCAGGCGGATTACGTAAACGGTGAATGCGTTACGATCGACGGCGGCCTGTGGTTGCGCGGCGCCGGTGAATTCAATGACTTCGTCGATCTAACCGATGCGGACTGGGACAGGCTCGAACAAGCGCGTAAGAAATAGCCGCCGGTCGCTCTCCGCACCCGCGCAATAAATCCTGAAGGACGCAAGCCAAACCATCCCATCATGGTCTTACATATGAAAGATCGATGCTAATTTGACATACACACGGCGCATCGATATAATTAACGTAGGTCTCCCGATGCAAAAAATCAAGGTGAAGGTTTCGCCTAAGTATCAGGTCGTAATCCCGAAAGCCGTCCGCGAGGAATTGAAAATCGAGGTCGGGCAGGAACTTCTCGCCTACGCCTACGACGGAAACCTTCATCTTGATCCGCCGCGCTCGATAAAGGAACTGCGCGGAATAGCCAAAGGGATTCGCTGGGAGCCCACCGACCGTGACCGCAACGACCGCTTCTGATTTCTTGGTCGTCGATTCATCCGGCTGGATCGAGTACTTCGGCGACGGAGCAAAAGCAGGCGATTTCGAGCCCTACCTTCATCGGCAAGATTTTCTTCTGGTCCCTACAATCGTCCTCTACGAGGTGTGCAAGAAGTTGTCGCGCGAACGAGGAAAGACGATCGCGGATCGATTCGTATCGCAAGCGTTCCGGTGCGTCGTGGTGGCCCTCGACGAAGAGATCGCTCTCGTTGCGGCGAGCCTCAGTCTGGAACATCGCCTGTCAATGGCCGATGCCATTATCTATGCCACGGCACAAACACATGCCGCGCAACTGGTCACCGGAGATTCCGCCTTTCAAGGTCTGCCCGGCGTGACTATTCTTTAGCCCCTTACATGCGTTTGCGATTCCGCCAGCCTGGCCAACTCATTTCTCAAGAGGATTGCAGAGCTTCCTTCATCAGCCATTTGGCGCTAGACTGTCCGCCTCACGGCCCCCTTCCCGCGCGATTGCAGGAGGCGGTTATGTACGCACGCGTCACGCAATACCAAGTCAAGCCCGGCAAGCAGGAAGAATTTATCGAGGCGCTTACTGGTTCGGTCCCGCTGATGCACGATCAACGCGGCTTCGTGGCGCTCATGGTGCTGCGCACTCCGGGAAACGTTTCACCGGATCTGCGCGTCATGACCGTCTGGGACTCCGAAGAAGAATTGCTCGCCAGCGAAAGAAATCTTTATTTCTATCAAGCAGTGTCGCGCGCACTCGCGTTCTCCGAAGGATTTCCCACCATCCACGAAGAAGAGGTTGTCCTCAGCGACTTCCCCGATTAGAGCGACTAGCGAGCCCGCCCGGCAGTTTAGCTTCGGAGGGCACGGCGCGGCTCACCCCCCCGTCTTGTCTTGACCGTCTCCACATGCGCCAGTAAGCTAGTGGTTTCCGCATCGAGAGAAGAACGCGCATGGAAACCATTCAAATCACCCTGCCCGACGGCGCCACCCGCGACGTGCCGCGCGGCACTTCAGCCGCCGACATCGCTCGCCAGATTTCGCCGCGCCTGGCGAAAGAGGCTCTGGTAGCGCGCGCCGACGGCGAGCTGGTCGATCTCTCGCGCCCGCTCGAGCACGATTCCAAACTTTCAATCCTCACCGCGAAAGATCCCGACGCGGTGCAGGTGTTCCGCCATTCCGCCGCGCACCTGCTTGCGGCATCCGTGCTCGAACTTTATCCCAACGTAAAGCTCGGCATCGGCCCGCCCATCGACAACGGTTTCTTCTACGAGTTCGTCCGCGCCGAGCCCTTTACTCAAGAAGATCTCGAAAAAATCGAAGCCAAAATGCACGAGCTGGCCGCCAAAGACTTCCCCAACGAGCGCAAGATGATTCCCAAGCCCGAGGCGCTCGAGCTCTACCGCAAAAGCAATCAGGAATTCAAATGTGAGCTGGTGGAAGAAAAAGCCCAGGAAGCGATGGTCTCCTTTTACACCACCGGAAAATTTATCGACTTCTGCCGCGGCCCGCACATCCCATCCACCGGCCGCATCAAGGCCTTCAAGTTGATGAACGTCGCCGGCGCCTACTGGAAAGGACAGGAAGGCAATCCGCAGATGCAGCGGATTTACGGCGCATGCTTCGTCGATCAAAAGGAGCTCGACGAATATCTGCACAAGCTCGAAGAAGCTAAGCGCCGCGACCATCGTAAACTCGGCCAGGAACTCGATCTCTTCAGCATTCAGGACGAAGCCGGCCCCGGCCTGATCTTCTGGCATCCGAAGGGCGGCGTCATTCGCAAGCAAATGGAAGACTGGCTGCGGAACGAGCTGATTCGCCACGGTTACGATCTCGTTTACACTCCGCACATCATGCGCTTGCATCTTTGGGAAATCAGCGGCCACACGGATTTCTACCGCGCGAGCATGTTCGGCCCGATGGAAGTAGAAAAAGACGATTACCAGCTCAAGCCCATGAATTGCCCGGGCCATATCTTGATCTACAAATCGCGCCTGCGCAGTTATCGTGAACTGCCCGTCCGCCTCGCGGAACTCGGCACCGTGTATCGCTACGAGCGCTCGGGCGTTCTTCACGGCCTGCTGCGCGTCCGCGGATTCACTCAGGACGACGCGCACATTTTTTGCATGCCGGACCAAATCGAAAAGGAAATTCAGGATTGCGTCGAGTTCGCCTGGGAGGTTCTGCGCGTCTTCGGCTTCGACCGCTACGAAGTCGAGCTTTCGGCGGGCGACCCTTCGCGGCCCCAGGATTATCCCGGAACTCCGGAAGAGTGGCGGCACGCCGAAAATGCGCTCATCAATACCCTGAAGCGCATGAACGTGCCGCACAAAATCATTCCCGGCGAGGGTGCATTCTACGGTCCGAAGATCGACGTGAAGCTGGTCGACGCCATCGGCCGCCCCTGGCAGCTCACCACCGTGCAATTCGATTTCAATTTGCCGCGCCGCTTCAACCTCGAATACGTCGGCGAAGACGGCGCGCGCCACCAGCCGTTGATGGTCCATCGCGCGCTGTGGGGCTCGGTCGAGCGCTTTTTCGGCGTGCTCATCGAGCACTATGCCGGCGCGTTTCCAGCATGGCTCGCTCCGGTGCAGGCAACAGTCCTGCCGCTGAGCGAAAAAATAATCGACTACGCCCAAAAGGTGACCAAGCAACTAAAGGACGCGGGCTTCCGCACACATCTCGACGACCGCAACGAAAAGCTCCAGGCAAAAATCCGCGACGCGCAGCTGGAAAAAATCCCCTACATGCTCGTCATCGGCGGCAAAGAAGCCGAAGCCGGCACAGTCTCGGTGCGCCACCGGTCCAAAGGCGACCAAGGCCCGCGCCCCCTAGGTCAATTCATCGCCGATCTGCGCGCCGAAATCGACACCCGCGCAACTTCGTAACCGAAGCTCCAAAAGCAAACTCGCGTCGGATTTTCCTCGTAGGGCGCTTCCTGCGGTAGACGTTCGGGTATTTTAGGTGGGAGCTCCCTGCTTTAGCAGGGAGCTGGATTTCAGTCCAGCGGAAAAGAGCTCCATCTCGAAAATGGGCTTTAGCCCCGGGATTTCTCCAGTGTTAATACGCTCCTCCCGCGCATAAATGCGGGGCTCACACTAAGCGCTAGCTCGAGCGTCTGGCACAGGGTGATGACGCCACGTAGCAAACCCTTCCCTCACGAGACTGGAAATCGTACGTCGATTTTGAGAAATCAACTTCAGCCAGGCCCACAAGCCCATCTGCGGAAAATAAATCCCCCGGAAACATATCCGCGCCAGGAAAATATTAATGCGATAGCCGAGCGGCTTCGTGCCGAGTGAATCAACGGCATGACCAATCGCCTCCGCGCTGTAAGAGCTTGCCCATCCGTACTTCACTTCCGCATGAGCCTGCTCGATCGTCATCTTCAGCGGGGTGTGCGCCATTGCGAACGGAATGAATTCCTGCCAATGTTTCGGCCGCGTCAGTCGCCCCGCAGCCTCAAGCCTTTTGTAAAGCGGCGTCGCAGGTAAAGGCGTGAGCAAGCCAAAGATCGGCAAGCCCGGGGGCCAAGTGCGAATCTCCTGAAGCGTCCGTTCCGCAACGCCCGGCGTGTCGTTGTCCATTCCAAAAATGAAGGAAGTGATCGCATAAACGTTCCGCTGCGCAAGCCTCTCGAGCACAGCCGCATATTCGCCCGGCTTGTTGAATCCCTTGTTCACGCTGGCGAGGTTCGCGGGGTCGATGGACTCCATGCCGATAAAAACCCACTTGCCGCCCGAGGCCGCAATCAGGTCAACGAGTTCTTCATCGCGCAACAAATTGGCGCTGATCTGCGCAACCCAGTGCACCTGCGCGCCGGCGGCAATAATGTCTCGAAGCAACGATTTCGTGCGCTTCACATTGATAGCGAAATTGTCATCAATAAAAAACACCGCAATCTGGCCGCCCTCGCTCCGCGCGCGAGCCTTCAGTAGCAGCAGCTCATCCACCACGCTCTTGTTGGTGCGAAACCGGATCGAGTCACCAAAAAATCCGGTCACCGTGCAGAACTCGCATCCATAAGGACATCCGCGCCCCGACTCGACCGGCACAATCCGAAACGTCCCCCAGCCTTCCCCGACGCGCTGGAGCATGCCCTTTACCATTTTTGGAAGCAAATTGAATTGGTCCAGGTTTATCGTGTTCCAGGGAATCGTTGGATACGCCTGAAGCGAGGGCTTGCGATCCTGCCCAAATTCGTCGACTGGCGCGTAAACATCCTTAAGCTTTCCGCGTGCAGCATCTGCCACGATTTTCGGCCAAGTTTCATCCGCTTCGCCAAGCGCCACCGCGTCCGCATGCCGCGCCCCGCCGTTCCTCCCGAGCGCCTCGTCGGCTTCTTCCGTAACGTGAGGTCCTCCCATCACCACCGGCACGCCCGTCGCGCGGACGGCATCCGCCACGCGGTACGCTTTCGCGATCATCCGCGTCATTGCCCCGATTCCCACAAGCCCGATATTGTTTTCCCGCACGAATCGCGCGACGCCATTTTCGTCCATCGGCTGCGCGTTGCCGTCGATTAGCAGAACTTCGTGCCCGGGCGGCGTCAAGGCCTGGAGCAGAAACATCCAAAGATGCGGCATGAAATTGCGCGTGACACCATTGTCCGGATTATAGAGCAGAATTCGCATCAGTTCCTTTCCGTCCAGAAACCGCCCTTTGGTTTTCAAGCGGGAAAACCGCGATCTCAAGGCCGCTTTCGGAGGCCAAAGGAAATCAGGGATTCGCATCAGAACATACCGTCGATCCGATCTCCGATACTGGTCAAAATTGCTCACTTCTGGACAAAGTGTCCTTTGTTAACATGGCGGTGGAGGAATCGGAACATGACGCCAGCCGTTAAGTTTCAAGGTGAGAGCGATGAGTATCGGAAGCTGCGGGACAAATTACTTGAAGCAGAAATCGCGCTGAAAGATCAGCGCGAGACTGTTGCCGCTCTTCGACGGCAGCTTCCCATGGGCGCGCCGGTTGCTACCGACTACGTTTTTCGCGAAGGCCCGGCCGACATACGCGATGATTCTCCCGCCAATTTCAAGGAAGTTCGCCTGTCCGAGCTGTTCGCGCCAGGTAAAGACCGTCTCATCGTCGATCACATGATGTACGCGCCGAACGCCAAGTCTCCTTGTCCGATGTGCAGCATGTGGGCCGACGGATACAACGCCATCGCTCCTCACGTCAGCCAGAAAGTAAATTTTGTACTGGTCGCCAAAGTCGATATCGCAAAACTCCGGGACCTAGCGCGGCAGCGGGGCTGGGACAAAATCCGGTTGCTATCGAGCGGCCGGTCGACTTTTAACGCCGATTTTCACGTGGAAGATGAACGGGGACAACATCCGGGCGTCAGCGTCTTCAGCCGCGAACCGGGCGGCAAGATCCATCATTTCTACACCACCGAGGCCTCGCTTCGCCCCGGCGCGAACAACAACCCAAATCACCGCGGCATCGACCTCTTCTGCCCAGTCTGGAACCTCCTCGACCTCTTGCCCGAAGGCCGCGAAGATTGGTTCCCGAAACTTTCCTATTGATTGCCACTTGGACTCAGAGCAACCGTGGCCAGATCGAGCACCTCCCAATTTCCTAGCTAGGGTTTGCAACGCCCTGCCGGTGCGATCTGGCCGACGCGTTCGTGTCCTTGGTCCCAAAACCGGCGAGAAACTAAGGCTTGACATGGATCTACAACTGTGTATACTCAGTATAGTCATATGCACAGTGACCTCGTTATCTCGCAGTCTGACGGCCGGCCGATGTATCTGCAAATTATGGAGCAGATCCGGCAGCGCGTAGCCGTCGGCGAATGGGTACCGGGCGAAGAGATTCCTTCGATTCGCCAGCTCGCGGTGGCGCTACGGGTCAGCGTTATCACGGTAAAACGCGCGTACCTGGAGCTCGAGCGCGAAGGCGTCATCGTCACGCAACAGGGCAAAGGATCGATCGTCGCTCCCGATCCTGACTTGAGTCCGCGGCTATTCGACCAGGAATTCACCGAGCATCTCGACCAAGTTGTGCGGCTCGCAGCGTTACTCGGCCTCGCGCCCGAAGAAGTTGCCGCGCGTTTGCGCGAAGCCAGCGAACGGCTCACCGCCGGACGCATCACGAAGGAGATTCTATGAACGATCTTTCCGTCCAGTTCCAGGGAGTGAGCAAGAAATATCGCCACTTCACGCTCGACAACATCAGCTTCGAGCTTCCCGCGGGAAGCATCATGGGCTTCATCGGCGCGAACGGCGCCGGCAAGTCCACCACGATCCGCATCCTGATGGGCCTCGTCCATCAGGACCGCGGCGCGGTGCGCGTCCTCGGCCACGCGATGCCCGCCGAGCAGGCCGCAGCGAAACTCGACATCGGCTTCGTGTCGGAAGACATGCGCCTCTACGGCGCCGCGTCGCTCGCGTGGCACATGGAGTTCATCCGCTCGATCTATCCGCATTGGGACCAGCCGTACGCCGAAAGCTTACTGAAGCGCTTCGACCTCAAGCCCGAACAAAAAATCAAAGGGCTGTCCCACGGACAGCGCGTAAAGGCCGCATTGCTGCTGGCGCTCGCGCGGAGTCCACGCTTGCTGGTCCTCGACGAACCAACCACCGGACTCGATCCGGTGGCGCGCCACGAAGTTATCAGCGAACTCATGGCCGTGCTTGCGGACCAGGAGCGCACGATTCTCTTCTCGTCGCACAACACTTTGGACGTGGAACAAATTTCCGACCAGATCACGTTCATCGACCGCGGCCGCATCATCGACTCCGCTGACAAGGAAGTTTTCCTCGACCGCTGGCGCCGCTTGCGGCTCGTACTTCCACCGGACGCGGCTTTGCCGCGGGTTCCGGGAATCGTCGAGATCGGCGGCAGCGGCCGGCTTCCCGTCCTGACCACCAACAGCTTCGAGCCCGCCATGCTTTCGGCGTGCCAGAGCACCGGAGCCACGGTGCACGCGGTGGATAGCATGACGCTCGAAGAAATTTTCGTGGCGAACGTACAAAGCCGAAGGGAAGGACAAACCGTATGAACTATTCCATGGTGAAGATTCTGATTATGAAGGACTGGTATTTGCTGCGCTGGGCGATTCTCGCATCGCTTGCCGGCGGCGTGATTAGTCTCGGGATCATTGCGACCGGCAACAAAGCCGCGTTCATGCTCGGCCTGATTCTGCTGGTAACCGTGCTCATCGTCGCCGGCGCGCACATCGCCAGCACCACGATGGTGACGGAACGGAAAGAGCAGACGCTCGCGTTCATCATGAGTTTGCCGATTTCCTACCGCGAATACACCGCCGCAAAATTGCTCGCCAATCTGCTGATGTTTCTGGTGCCGTGGCTGGTGCTGACGCTCGGCAGTATCGCGTTGCTGGCGTACCCGCCCGGGAAGAGCATGGGCCTCATCCCGTTCACCGCGCTTATGTCCGTCGAAATCCTGGTGAGCACTTGCCTCATCGTCGCCGTGGCGCTGATTAGCGAATCGCAGGGCTGGACGATCGGCGCGATCCTGGTGGGAAACGTCGCTCTGAATTTCGTCGGCTATTGGGTGGCGCACATCGCCAGCATCGCCAAAGGCATGGAGGGATCGAGCGTCCAATGGACGCCGGCAGCGTCCGCGCTGCTGCTCGCGGAGTTCGCCACAATCGCGCTGATCCTCGGCTCGGCGTTCTTCTTCCAAGCCAGAAAAAAAGATTTCCTGTGAGGAATCAGCGTTTCTTTCGATTCGCGTGGCACGGGAAAAGGAGCGCTGCTGCGCGCTGAGTTTCGTCAAAGCAGCGAAAAGGGAAAATCGCAATTCAGCGACGATTAGAAAACAGGATTATATACTTGACACCACCTAGCCATTTTGTTAGCCTCTATACATGGGACATTACTTCTCGACCTCAGCCAAGTGCTTCTTAATCAGCTTATGGCCCTTGTGCGTGAAGAGGTGTTTTGTAGCCTCTTCGGTGGTCATGTCCTTCGGGTGTTTCTTAGTCTTTTTCTTGGGGTGACTTATGGCTGACATGAATTTGAACCTCGTTGGAATGATGAACAAATTTGGTGATGAATCAAAGTGCCGCACCTACCTCGAATCGCTGCGCTGGCCGAATGGCGTGAAGTGCCCGCGATGCAAGACTGAGAAAATCTACCGACTCGACAAGCGCGAACAGTTGTTGTGTGCGTCATGCGAATACCAATTTAGCGTCACCGTGGATACGATCTTCCACGATACACATCTCCCGCTCGTTACGTGGTTTCTCGCCACGCTCTTGCTCTGTGAAGCAAAGAAGGGGATGTCGGCTTGTCAGATTCAGCGTTCGCTCGGAATTAAGACCTACAAGACGGCATGGTATCTCTGCCACAGGATTCGCGCCGCGATGGTCGAAGCGAACAAGCCGAAACTCAAGGGCATCGTTGAAATGGACGAAACCTACGTTGGCGGTCGGGCGCATGGCAAGCGCGGACGCGGTGCGGCCCATAAGGAAGTCGTCATCGGAATCAGACAGCGGCAAGGTGAATTGCGTTTCTTCCACGCTGAGGACGTACGCTCTGGAACGCTCGAAAAGTACATCCGCGAGAATATCAGCGATGACGTGGACATCCTCATGACCGACGACCTCGCGCAATATCGTGGCGCAACGCGGAGAATATGGGGCGGCGTAAGAGTTCACAAACACAAATCCATCCCACATAGCATCGGGATGTACGTCAACGGAGATGTTCACACCAACACCGTTGAATCGGCCTTTTCTCTGTTGAAGCGCGGTGTTTTGGGTACGTGGCATCGTCTTAGCGCGAAGCATCTCCAAGCCTACTGCAACGAAATGTGCTTCCGATTCAACAATCGTAAAAACCCCTATCTTTTCCGCGATACCGTACTCAAACTGATTGCATCTCCAAATCTCGAATACAAAAACTTAACGGCCAAAATACGAGATGCAGCCTAGTTAATTCTGTGGCAGCTTGTTTGCTAATTTATCTAGATAATCGGCAAAGTCATGAAGCTGTGTCTCCGCTCCGGTGATGACCCCATCTTGGTAGAAATCTAAAAGCATATTCGGCAGCGGCGGCTCATTAGGCAATCTTCTGCGTAATTCATCGCATAAATTGACTCCTTCAATCCAATAGTTTTTGCGAAATCTTGTTTGGTAAAAGCGGTTCTCATCCTGTGCTTGTGATGCGTTCCTTTTGCCAGTGTGGGGATCACCTTCGGGCGTAGGCTGTTCCGAGATTTTCTTTATCTCCGCAACGTGGGCCGTTTCAAAGTCGCGGAGATTTTTAGCAAACACAATTACTTTATCTCGAATCTGTTTGTTAGTTAGCTGTCCTATAGGGCGTTCAGCCGAGTCTGGGAACCGTTTTGCGAACTCGTCTGCAATTTCAGAGGCGGTGGCAGGAGTTCTGAAAAACGTCGGTTTAGTGCTTTGGGGAGCGGGGTTTTCTGCTGGAGTAGAGCCGTGCTGCCGCTTGTAGACGGCTTCAGCAATTTCGTCTGCGGTAGGCGGCTCTTTTGGTTTCGGCAAGATATGCCATACCCCGAACAAAACACCACCAAGAATCAGTGACAACAGAAGGTTTCCAAAAATGTGTGTAGTCCAAGAACGGCCCTCGAAAACATTTGTTTTCAAAAGCGCAAAAATAAGAAAAACAAAAGTTACGGCGAATCCCCAGAGGGGAGGAATAAACGGACCTATGGCACCGACGAGCACGCCTACTGCTCCCCATGTAATCGCGCTCTCAAAAAACTTTGAGAGTTTCTCTTGGAATTTTGGCAGGGTGCACACTCCCGCCAACCCTGATAGCATGCGTTGACGGCAGGGCTGGTCACAGGACTATACTCCACTTGTGGCGTGAAGTATATAATCCTGTTAGAAAAATGGATCGCGCTGATTCTAAATTCGTTACGTCGATTTCTAATTGGCATGCTCTGTCGATTAGAAAGGTAAGACTGTGAGCGCGGCGGTGAAGCCAAAACAGATCCTTCGACTCCCGTTGGTCGCTCAGGACGACGACCCTGGTCGGGTCGTCGAAGTGCAAAAGTGTGGCGATCAGCGCGCGTCGCGGAGGTTTGTTTTCAACGAGTTGCGCCATTTTTTGTTTGCGGATTCGTGGCGATCATGCGGCATCGCGTCGTTCGTCTACCTCCTGCCTTCTCTTTGTCGTTTTTTACAGCGGGTTGCGAGTGACTCGCAGGGGAAAACTCTGCGGCGCTGAGAAGCGCGCCGGAATCAGATTAGCACGCCGGCGAAAAATTGAAACTGGCCTGGGTGCCAAACAAAGTACAGCTGTACTCACGTACCCACCAGCCTCGGGTTCGTGGCGTGAATGGGGAGCACCTCATCGATGTCGATTAGCGTCTGCTGGCGCTTGAGATGCCGTCCGAGAGCCGTGTTACTTTTCTAATTTCCTTTCTCGTTCGATGCGGCATGCTGATACCATGGCGTTTTCATGGAAATGAAATTGAAGACTGGACTAAGCCGGAAAGACTTAGAGCGAATTGAGGAATCTCACAGGCAAGGAGTCTTTGACGCCTATTTTTCCGCTGACGTCGAAACCGACGGCCCTATCCCGGGACCCTTTTCGATATTGTCTTTTGCTCTTGTATCCGCTGGATTCTTCGACGGCAAGCATTTCCAACGCCCCAAAGACTATCAAGACACCTTCTACAGAGAGCTACGACCTATTTCCGATTCCTTTGAACCTGCTGCGCTTCGCGTCAACGGACTGGATCGCGACAGGCTTAGAGTAGAAGGAGAGTCTCCAGAGCGTGCGATGGCAGAGGCGTTTCAATGGGTCAAACGTATTGCTGGTAATGGTCGCCCGGTACTTGTCGCATACCCTCTAAGCTTCGATTGGGCATGGCTCTACTGGTACTTCACGCGATTCGGTCCGGAAGGGTCGCCATTCGGACACTCGCGATGCTTTGACATAAAAACTGCCATTGCTGTGAAAGCTCGGATACCGACCTCAGAAGCAGGCCGCCAACGGCTATTCCCGTTTCTTCGATCCCATCGAGAGCATACCCATCACGCTCTCGGCGATGCTCTCGAGCAAGCAGAAATATTTGCGAACGTCTTCGAATGGGAGGGCGTCAGTGGGTGCAACCCTTAAGGCTCGCCGAGCCGAGACGGCCAGTCGCATCGAACAATTGCGAAAGGCTCTGGCGCAAACTGAGAAATTCATCGCGACTAAAGCCTGTGTGTACGTAACGGGTTCATTCGGCCGAGGTGAATCTAGTGCCTTTAGCGACCTTGATCTATTCATTGCGGGGAAGAACACCGGAGATGACCGAGCTCTTCGCCCTTTGGATGAGATTCTAGTAAAGGCGGACCTGATACAGGCGGTAAGGACCGTGGGGATCCCGGACTTCTCCGGAGACGGCGAATACTTGAAACATTATAGCGTCGCCGAGTTGATAGGGACCCTGGGAACGCCTGAGGATGATGTTACGAATACATTTACGGCTCGATTGCTTCTCCTTCTTGAGAGCCGCCCTCTTCTGGAATCGACCGTCTATCAGGATGTGATTGATCCTGTGGTTGCGGCCTATTGGAGAGATTACCAAGATCACAAAAACGAGTTCGTGCCAGCGTTCTTAGCAAATGACATTCTCCGTCTCTGGAGAACATTCTGCGTGAACTACGAAGCTCGGACTTCAACGGAACCGCCTCTTAAAAAGGCAAAGCGCAACCTCAAAAACTACAAACTGAAGCACAGTAGACTCTTGACTTGTTATTCGGCCCTTCTCTATCTTCTGTTTGTTTTTTCCAAGCACAAAACCGTTAGCCCTACGGATGCCATCGCTATGATAAAAATGACACCTACCGAACGCCTCGAATGGCTGCAAAGGGAAAGCCATTTGGACAAAATCGAAGCCCTTATTAGTTGCTACGAGGGATTTCTCGAAGAGACAAACGCCGCAGAGGATGAACTCATAGGTCGCTTTTTGGATCCAAAGAAGAAGCAAGGGTACTTCACGGCGGCAAATAAGCTGGGGGACCTCGTATTTGAAGTTCTCGAAAGCATCGGCGAGAGAAATCGGTTTCATCGACTACTCGTCGTGTGATTCCGTGTGCCGCCATACCTCTGAATGAAACCCAAAGGACGAGGCAAGCGCTCGTCTTTGCGCCTGCCTAAAGCTTGGTCAGTGTGAGCGGGGCGACGATGCGCTGCCAAGGGTCGATCACTTGCGTCTGCCGTGGTGACAATGGGAATTGAGACGCTTGACCGGCGCGCGCGCTTGTTCAACCTGGCGGGAAGGCGTGCTATACTTTGCGGCCCGTCCCTCCCGGCGGGGTTTTCTGTCTTTGGATGTAATTGGAGGCCGGGGGCACACAGCGGGCGAACGGGCAGCGAGGAGGATAATCGCGTGTCCGGGAGGTGGGTTTATCGCAGAACGGGGTGGACCGGGTAGTGGTCTCAAGGTGAACGAGCGCATACGCGCTCGGGAAGTCCGCGTGGTGGACGAGGCAGGGAATCAGCTTGGAGTGATGACCCTGATCGACGCGATGAAGGCGGCGCGCGAAGCCGGGCTGGACGTGGTGGAGATTTCGCCGACGGCTGTGCCGCCCGTCTGCAAGCTGGTGGACTACGGGAAGTTCCTGTACGAGGCGAACAAGAAATCGCACGAAGCGAAGAAGCACCAGAAAAGCTCGCACATCAAGGAAGTGAAATTCCGTCCTTCGACCGCCGAGCACGATTTTCAGGTGCGCAAAAACCAGATCATCCGCTTCCTCGGCGAGGGCCACAAAGTGAAGGCCATGATTTTTCATCGCGGCCGCGAAATGGCTCACCAGGATGTGGGACGCGCGAAGATGACGCGTCTGCTGAACGAAATTACCGAGCACGCGCAGGTGGAGTTCGGGCCGAGGATGGAAGCGAACATCCTGCTCGCGCTGCTGGCGCCGAAAAAGGCGGGGGCGGGAACGACAGCGGCGGCTCCGGCGCGTCCTGCGGGTAGCGGCGGGCAAGCTTGAGGATTACGGATTTGAAATTTTCAAATTTGAGATTTCACATTTGAAACTGTGAACTTCGAATTTCGAACGAGGACATTGTGAAGAAGAACAAGAAAATGAAGTTGAAGACGCACCGCGGCGCCGCCAAGCGGTTCAAAACCACGGCGACTGGCAAGGTGATGCGCTGGCGTTCGGGCAAGCGCCATTTGCTGGGCACGAAGAAGCCGCGACGCATGCGCCGGCTGCTGAACAAGGTGGAAGTGAATCCGGCGGACGTTCACAACGTGCGCCTCGCTTTGCCTTACGGCAACAGGTAGCTGAGCGGCCGCGAATCGGCGGCTCGATTTTTTTCCGCGCCAGGCGGTGCGTAACGGGTGCCCGCCGGCCGGAAGTTCTGGAGCAAGTTTCGTCGCGATCGACGATGACGAAACAGCCGGAACGCAATTGCAACTACGCGAGACAAACCCGTCCTGCAGCCCTTTGTGATTTTATGGGCGGCCGGGCCCCGTTTGTCTCCCGATAAAATTTAAAATGCCGAAAGGCGATACAGGAGAGTAGAGCGATGGCTCGAGTCAAGCGAGGAACGAAACGGCGCGCCAAGCGCAAAAAATTACTGAAACACGCGAAGGGATTTTTCCTTACCAAGGGAAAACTCTACCGGTCGGCGAAGGAAGCGGTGAACCGCTCGCTGCGGTATACGTATCGCGACCGGCGGAATCGCAAGCGCGATATCCGCACGTTGTGGATTCAGCGCATCGGCGCTGCGGCGCGCAACAACGGGATCACTTACAGCCAGCTGATTCACGGGCTGAAGGTGGGCGGCATCGATCTCGACCGCAAGATTCTTGCGGACATGGCCGTGCGCGACGCCGAGGGATTTACGGCGCTGGTCGCAACGGCGCAAGGGCATCTGAAGTCCGCACCCGCCGAGGCGCATGCTGCCGCTCCGAAATCCGGCGCGAAAGCGGAGCCTGTTCGGCATCACGAAGAAGGGTAGTTTCTCGCGGGCGCGGCGCCGCGAACGTAAGTGCGGGCAATTCCTCCACGAGCTTCCATGAGCGCACGAACAATCGTCGAGCAAACGCGACAGCCGCTTTCCGCGACGGCGGCGGATGCGGTCGTTAAGATGTTCGCGGAACTGCGCGAGGAGTTCGACCGCGAAGTCGCGGCCGCTGCGGACGAAGGCGGCTGGAAGTCCGCGCGCGACGCTTGGCTTGGACGCAAGTCCGGTGTGCTCTCGCAAATCACAGACAACTGGCTGAAGCCTGCTGCGCCGGAATTGAAGCGCGCCGTAGGGCAGCAACTCAACGAATTAAAATCCCACGTCGAATCCGTTCTCGCGGAGCGTCAAATCGCGATTGAAGCGGCTGCTGAATCGGGCGTGCAGGCGCGCGACCGGATCGATCTTTCTCTTCCCGGCATCGAGCGCGCGATTGGGACGCGGCATCTGATTCGGCAAACATTCGAAGAACTGCAGCGGATTTTTCTTTCGATCGGATTCAGTGTGGTCGAAGGGCCTGAAATCGAGACGCCTTATTACAACTTCGAGGCGCTCAACATTCCCGAGCATCATCCGGCGCGCGACAACATGGATACCTTCTACATCGAAGGCGCGAGCGGCGGGCATCTGCTGCGCACGCACACTTCGCCGGTGCAGATTCACACCATGGAAAAGCAGAAGCCTCCGGTGCGCATCATCGTGCCGGGGAAAGTTTATCGGCGCGACAATCCCGACGCGACGCACGGGTACATGTTCCATCAGATCGAAGGCCTTGCGGTGGATACGGACATTACCTTCTGCGATTTCAAGGGCACCGTGGAATATTTCGTGCGCGAGTTTTTCGGGCCGAAGATCAAGACGCGGCTGCGGCCGAGCTATTTTCCGTTTACCGAGCCTTCGGCGGAAGTGGACGCCACCTGCCTTTTCTGCGGCGGGAGCGGCTGCCGCGTTTGCAAGCAGTCCGGGTGGATCGAATTGTTCGGCGCGGGCATGGTGAATCCAGCGGTGTACGGCTTCGTGAACTACGACGCCGAGCGACTTTCCGGTTTCGCGTTCGGCATGGGCGTGGACCGTTTCGCGATGCTGAAGTATGGCGTCACCGAAGTGCCGCTGCTGTTCCAGAACGACGTGCGCTTCCTGCGGCAATTTTCTTAGGCGCGAAATAAGCCAATGAAACTCCTCTATAACTGGCTGAAGGAATTTGTGGACGCGACAGCGTCGCCGGCGGACTTGCGCGCGCGGCTTTCGCTTTCCGGCACGGCGATTGACTCGGTGGAGGAATCCGCGGCAGGGCCGGTGCTCGACGCGGAAATTACGGCGAACCGTCCCGATTGCCTCGGCCATTACGGCATGGCGCGCGAGGTTGCGGCGATTTATCGGCTTGCGCTGAAGCCTGTGAATCCGCAGCTCAAAGAATCGGCGGAGAAAATTCCCAGCGCAACGCGCGTGGAAATCGAATGCCCGGAATTGTGCGGGCGATTCACGGCGCGCGTCCTGCGCGGAGTGAAAGTGCAGCCTTCGCCGGATTGGCTGCGGCAGCGCCTCGAGGCAATCGGGCAGAACTCGATAAATAATGTTGTGGATGTCACGAACTACGTGATGTTCGAGCTTGGCCAGCCGCTGCACGCGTACGATCTCGACAAGTTGAGCGAGAAGCGGATTGTGGTGCGGCGCGCGCGGCCTGGAGAAAAATTGCGCACGCTCGACGGCGTCGAACGCACACTGGCGAAAGATATGTGCGTGATTGCGGATGCAACCCGCGCGTTGGGCATCGGCGGCGTGATGGGCGGCGCGGAAAGCGAGATCGGTTTCGCGAGCCGCAACCTTCTGATCGAGGCCGCGTGGTTCGATCCTATTTCCGTGCGCCGCGCGTCGAAGGCGCTCGGGCTGCGCACCGAGGCTTCCTATCGCTTTGAGCGCGGGGCCGATCCGGAAATGGCGGAAGTTGCGTCGCGGCGCGCGGCGGAGTTGATCCAGAAGCTCGCGGGTGGAGAAATTCTCGCAGGTGTTGTGGACGTGTATCCGGGCCGCGAGCCCGAGCGCAAAATCGAATTCACGCGGAAAGAACTGCTGCGCGTGATGGGCGCGGATGTCCCCGACCGCGACATCGAGGAAATGCTGGGCGCGCTGGGATTTCATCCGGTGCGCGTGGACGCGAACCGCGGAAGCGCAGGATCGCTCGTCGCCGCGTGGGAGTGCCGGCAGCCTTCCTGGCGCCGCGACGTGACGCGCGGGATCGATCTGGTGGAAGAAGTCGCGCGCCACTACGGCTATGACAAATTTCCGCCACGGCTGCCGCCTGCGAAGCTGCCCGCGCATCGTTTGCCGCACGCTGAAGCGCAGGACCGGCTGATCGAGCGGATCGTCGCGCTCGGGTATCAAGAAGTTGTGGAAATTCCGTTGGTCAACAAGGAGCGGGACGCAATCTTTCGTCCGGCGGACCGCGCCCCTGCCGTAATCGGCAACCCACTCGCGGAAGACGCATCGATCATGCGTTCCACGGGCATCGTGAGCATGCTCAACGCGCTCGAATGGAATTTAAATCACGGGCAGCGCAATCTGCGCCTGTTTGAAATCGGCAAAGCGTACGAGTTGAAGAACGGCGAGCCGGTGGAAACATCCGTGCTCACACTCGGCGCGACCGGCCTTGCGCGCGAAAAAGATATTTACGAAGCGGCGCGCGAGTTCAGCTTCGCGGACTTGAAAGGCGATCTCGACCGCATCGGCGAGCTAGCAGACGGATTCACATGGCAAGCCGGAGGTCCAAACTGGCTAGCGGGCGCACGTGCGGCGCAAATCTCTCTTGCGCGCGACGGCGCAAAAGCGCTCGGCCTCGGAGGCCAGCTCGCACGCCGCGTGGCGGATCAGTTGAAGCTGCGGCAAGACGTGTACGTTGCTGAACTCCAGCTGGAGCCGTTGCTGACGGGAATTGAAGCGGCACGAGCGGCGTCACATTTCGCACCGATTCCGCGTTTCCCCGCGGTCGAGCGGGATTTTTCGTTCGTCCTCGACGATAAAGTCACGTTCGCGCAGGTGGCGGACACAATCCGTGCGCTCGCAATCCCAGAGCTGGTCAGCGTAGAAGCCGCGGACCTTTTCCGCGGCGGCCACATTCCGGCCGGGAAATTTTCCTTGATGATCCGCGTTACATTCGTAAGCGCCCAGGCGACTCTCACCGACGCGCAACTCGCCGATTTTTCGTCTCGCATTGTCTCCGCACTGGAAAAGCGCCTCGGCGCCGCGCTGCGCGCCAATTAAATTCCTTGCAGCGCGACAGCGGCATTGCGCCGGAACGCCAACTCGCTCACAATCAGCCGATTAACGCAGGCTAGAAATGGAAGTTGCGCCCAAAAACGTTTCCGGCGCATCTTATCTAACGGAGGCCTCCTGTGGGGAAGGTGCAGAGGAGGTTCAAGACCATGAACATTCTTAGATTGGGCGCAGGGCTCTCAAGGCCTCGATTGGGCAAGCAGGTTTTGGTTTCCTTGTTATCGTTCGCTCTGTTGTTTGCGACATTGCCGCCGAATCTGGCGGCGTATCAACAAGACTCGCAAGAACCGGCGCAGGACTCGCAGAATGGGCAGGCTTCGACCTACACGCAACAGACTCCCGAGCAGTTACAGCAGTTGGTAGCGCCGATAGCACTGTATCCGGATTCACTTGTGGCGCAGGTTCTGGCCGCATCCACGTTTCCCGAACAAGTGGTCGAAGCCGACCGCTGGGTTCAAGAAAATCCTGATTTGAAGGGCGACGCTTTGGGTCACGCCGTGGACCAACAGCCCTGGGATCCGAGCGTCAAGGCGCTCACCGCATTTCCATCGGTCCTCGGAAATATGGACAAGAACCTCTCTTGGACGTCATCGCTGGGGGACGCTTACTACAACCAGCAACAGGATGTAATGGATGCAGTACAGGTGATGCGGCAGCGGGCAGAAGAAGCGGGCAACCTAAAGTCCACGCCGCAGCAAAACGTTACGACCCAGGACTCGACGATCGAAATTGAACCTGCCAACCCCGAAGTCGTTTATGTCCCGGCGTACGATCCGTGGCTGGTTTACGGAGGTCCGATCGTGGCGTGGCCTGGATGGTATCCGTATCCGGGAATTTGGTATGAGGGCCCGTATCTCTCGTTCGGAGTCGGCTTCGGAATCGGCTACTTCGGAGGTTTTGGATGGGGCTGGAATCGTTGGGGCTTCGACTGGCATCACCGATACGCGATTTATAACCACGAAAGATACTACTCGCGGAGCAACACATTCTACAACCGAAACGCGTTCAACCGAGGCGGAGGCGCACGCGGCGAGGCGTTCAACCGTGGAGGCGAAGGCGCACGAGGCGGGGCTTTTAACCGTCCCGGAGCAACGCCGAGGCCCTTCGGCGGAGATGCACGAGCTGCTCGAGGATACGCGGAACCTCGCGGCCAAAGCGGCGTCCGCTCGGGCGCCTTTAGCGGCTACAACCACGGCGGAGAGGAGAGGAGCTATTCGTCACGCGGAAGCAGCAGCTTCGGAGGTGGCGGGGCACGCAGCGGCGGCGGAGCGCGTGGCGGCGGGCATCGATAATCGAAGGTTCATAGTGTTCACGGCAGATTGAAAATTTTAGAAATGGAGAGAAGCCACATGCGGCGAACGAAATTGAATCTCGGCAGGTTACACCAGGCCCATCTTCTTAAATTAACCGCGATCGCAGTCCTTTTGACGGGCTGCTTTCCTGCGCCTTCGATTGCGCAGCAACCGGGCCAGAAAACGTTTTCATCGCCGGAAGAAGCGAGCGCGGCGTTCATCGCAGCCGCGAAGAGCAACGACGAAAAGGTGATGCTCGAAATCCTCGGGCCGGACGGAAAGCAAATCATATCGTCGGGAGACGCAACCGAGGACGCCCAGAACCGCGCTAATTTCGTCGCGAGATATGAGGAGATGCACCGGTTCGTAAAAGAACCAAATGGAACCACGATGTTGTATATCGGCGCCAAGAATTGGCCCGCGCCCATACCGCTCGTGAAGAAGGGTGGTTCGTGGTATTTCGACACCGATGCGGGCAAGAAGGAAATCTTGTACCGGCGAGTTGGACGGAATGAAATGTCGGCCATTCGCGTGAGCGAGGCGCTAGCGGCGGCCGAAAAGGAATACTATTCCACGCAGCAGGGCGAGTACGCACAGAAAATCTTCAGCGATGCCGGGCAGCACAATGGCCTCTATTGGAAGGTTTCCGGCAGCGAACCCCAAAGCCCCATCGGGCCGCTGGTAGCGTCGGCGGTTGCCGAGGGCTATACCAAAGGAGAAGGCGCTCCGACGACTCCCTATCACGGTTACTACTTCCGTATCCTGACGCGTCAGGGGAGAAATACGCCAGGCGACGCGAAGAATTACATCGTAAACGGCAAAATGACCGAGGGTTTCGCTTTCGTAGCGTATCCGGCGGAATACAGATCATCCGGCGTGATGACGTTCATCGTGAACGAGGATGGAGTGGTGTATCAGAAGGATCTCGGCGACAAGACCGAGGTTCTCGCCAAAGCTATGAAGGAATACAACCCAGGTCCCGGCTGGAAAAAGGCGGAACAGGAACAACCGGAAATTGCCGGCGCGCAGAAACCCAAGTAACAAGCGGTAGGCGGATTAACTCCCGCAGCGCGCGATAACAGCATTGCGCCTGGGATGCCAACTGGCCGACAATGGCTTTGCTCAGCCGGGAGCGAAGCCATGAAAATTGAAATTTACGACCAGCTGTACAGCGTGCAAGCGGACCAGAACGAAGAGTACTTGAAGGAGCTGGCCGCCTACGTGGACTCGAAGATGCGGACGGTCGCCGAAGCCACGCGCACCGTCGACACCGTGAAAGTGGCCGTTCTTGCCGCGCTGAACATCGCCGACGAGATGTTCGCGCTTCGCCAGCGCCAGGAAAAGATCGAAGGGCCGTTGCGCAAGCGCGTTGAAAAGTGCGTGGCGCTGGTGGAAAAGGCTCTCGAACATTCCAACTGACTCAGATTTTTTGCGCGCCGCCAGGTGACCCTTGTCACCGGTACCTGGCGCAGAACACACCCTCGCAACCTATTCCGCTACCCAGGCGTCTACTGTATGATTGGGGTAGGCCCTCTCCTGCACCTCAACAACATGGCTGAGCGCAAGGTAATTCGGAATCTGGCGGTGACGGCGGCGCTGATAGCGCTGCTCCTGTTCGGCACCACGCTCGGCAGTGTTTTTCATCATCATTCGAGCTCCGCCGATACAAATTGCTCCATTTGCCATCTCACGCATCAGGTGATGGAACGCCCGACCATGACCGACCGTGGGCCGGCGCTGGCGTCCATGGATCTTCATTTTGAGCCGAAGGAGCCGGACTTCGTTGCCAGCCCGGTTGCTCCGCGCCTTCCGGCTCGAGCTCCTCCCTCCGCGTAATATCCGTCCGTTGTTTGTGCCGATCGCGGCAGTCCGATTCACATCCTGTAGCGTTCAAAGAAGGCGATTTATGCGAACACAACTTTTGCGATTTGCGATTTCTGTGGTGATGGTGTCGCTTGCCGGCGCGGCTGGCGCCCAAACAAAAGGCCCGGTGAAGATAACGCTGGACGACGCCATTCAGATGGCGCTCCAGCACAATCACGCCTTGGCGGCGGCGCGCACGGTGATCCAGCAAAACGAAGCGTCGGAGATTACCGCGAACTTGCGCCCCAATCCCACGCTCACGCTCGACGCGCAATTTCTGCCGGTTTTCAACCCGAATAAATTCAGCGCCGACTACATCGACACCACGGCGCAGTTCGACGCCGGTATCAGCTACTTGTTCGAGCGCGGGCGAAAGCGCCAGCACCGCTTGCAGGCGGCCAAAGACACGACGGCGGTGACGCGCTCGACGGTGGCGGACAACGAGCGAACGCTCGCCTTCAACGTCGCTTCGCAGTTCGTCAGCGTGCAGCTCGCCGAATCCACACTCGCGCTTGCCGGGGAGAATCTGAAGAGTTTTCAAAACACGGTGGACATCAGCGAGTCCCGCTACAAGGCAGGCGACATCAGCGAGGGCGACTTTCTCAAGATCAAGATACAGCTGCTGCAGTTTCACAGTGACGTCGCGCAAGCGCAGCTCGCCAGAGTGCAGGCGCTTGTCGGCCTGCGGCAATTTCTGGGGTATGAATCGGTCCCCGAGGATTTCGATGTGGCTGGAGATTTCGATTATTCGCCCGTGACGGTGAAGCTTGAGGACCTGCAAGCGAAAGCTCTGCAGACTCGCCCGGACTTTCGCGCCACGCAACAGGGAGTAACGGCGGCGCAGAGCCAGTTCGAGCTACAGAAGGCCATCGGCAAGGTGGACGTCACCGGGACGGCGAACTACGACCACGTCAGCGCCACGAACGCAGCGTCTTTTTTCGGAGCATTCCAGATCCCGATTTTCAATCGCAATCAGGGCGAAATCGCGCGCACGCGCTATGCGATCACGCAGGCGCAGGAACTCGAGCGCGCTTCGAGGGATCAGGTGATGAGCGACGTGCTCGACGCCTTCGAGGGCGTGCACGAGAACGACCGCGTGGTGTCGCTTTATCGCGCCGGGTATCTCGATGCGGCGAAGCAGTCGCGCGACATCAGCGAATACGCCTACAAGCGCGGCGCCGCAAGCCTGCTCGACTATCTCGACGCGGAACGCAGCTACCGCGCCACGGAACTTGCGTACCGCCAGTCGCTCGCTGCTTATCTCACTGCCATCGAGCAGCTGCGCGAGGCCGTCGGCGTGAGGAGTTTGCCATGACGATTTCGGGCATTCGCGTCCTCAGAACTGCTGCCATCGGCACGGCGCTGGCCGGCGTTTGCGGCGCGCTGCTGGCCGGCTGCAGCTCGGAACAGCGCGAGCGCGCCAGCGACATGACGTCGTATTCCTCCAAGGAAACGAAGTCCGATCAGGCCGCGCTGTTTACGATTCCGCAGGAGCAGATGTCGCACGTGCAAGTGCTGACCGTCGAGCCCGTGAAGCTGACGCGCACTCTGCGGCTCACCGGCGCCGTAGCATTCAACGCATTCAGCACCACTCCCGTAATCACGCAAGTTGGCGGACCCGTCAGCCGCGTCCTGGTGGTGCCGGGAGAGCGAGTGAAGAAAGGCCAGCCGCTCCTTGAGGTGAGCAGCCCGGATTATTCCGTGCTGCTCGCCTCTTACCTCAAGGCGAAAGACACCTACCGCGTCGCTGACAGAAACTACGATCGCGCGAAGGATCTTCTCGAGCACCACGCCATTTCGGACCGCGAGCTCCTGCAAGCAGAATCGGACCGGAACCAGTCCCAAGCAGAACTTTTTGCCTCCGAGCAGGGCCTGAAAGTTCTGGGTATTACGAATCCGGACAGCCTGCTCTCAAAGATGCCGTCGGGAGCGGAAGTTCCCGTTCGCGCTCCCATCTCCGGTGAGGTCGTTGAACGGCTCGTCGCGCCGGGGCAAGTGCTGACAGCAGGCGCCACACAGACGTTTACGATTTCGGATATGAGTACCGTGTGGGTGCTCGCGAACATTTATCAAGGCGATCTCGCGTTCGTGAAAAATGGCGACGACGTTTCCGTCCAGACCGACGCTTTTCCGGACACATTTCACGGCAAGATCTCCTTCGTTTCACCTGCGCTCGATCCGACTACCAGAACGCTCCAGGCGCGCATCGTCGTCCAGAATCCCGGCGAAAAGCTGAAGAAGGATATGTACGTCACCGTAATCGTAACCGCAGGCTCGGTCGCTAACGCCATCGCTGTACCCGATGCCGCCGTTTTGCGCGACGACGAGAACCAGCCGTTCGTCTATGTGGCGAGTGCGTCGAACCAGTTCGGGCGCCGGCAGGTGGACATCGGCAACAGCCAGAGCGGGCAAACACAAATTTTGAAGGGACTTTCCCCTGGCGAAAAAGTTGTAGGCAACGGCGCCTTGTTTTTGCAGTTTGCGAACTCGCTCCAGCACTAGCAGGAGCCGGGGTTAAGCAGTGGCGCTACTTGAAGAACCGTAACGAAAAATGATCCATCGCCTCATTCAATTCGCGCTCGGCCAGCGGTTCTTGATTCTGATGATGACGCTTTTCATCGGGATCGCGGGCGTCATTTCGTTCGAGAAGATGCCCGTGGACGCCTATCCGGACCTCTCTCCCTCGAGGGTGGAAGTAATCACGCAATGGCCGGGGCACGCGGCCGAGGAAGTGGAGCGGCTCGTCACGCTGCCGACGGAAGTCGAGATGAACGGCGTGCCGAAAATGCAAGTACAGCGCTCGATTTCGCTCTACGGCCTCTCCGACGTGATTCTCACTTTCGATGAAGGCACCGACGACTACTTCGCGCGGCAGATCGTCTTTCAGCGCTTGAGTGAAGTCACTTATCCGGCGGGAGTCGTGCCAACGCTGTCGCCGCTTTCGAGCCCTTCCGGCCTCGTGTATCGCTACGTCCTGGAGAGCCCGGATCGCTCGCCGCAGGAATTAAAAACGTACGAAGACTGGGTGATCGGGCGCGAGTACAAGCAGGTGCGCGGCGTGGCGGACGATTCAGGCTTCGGCGGCACCGTGATGCAATATCAAGTGCTGCTCGATCCTGCGCGGCTTTTTGGCTATCACATAACGGTCCCGCAAATCGTCCAGCAGCTCGGCATCAACAACGCCAATACCGGCGGCGGATTTTATTCCCAGGGCGGCCAGTTTTATTACGTCCGCGGCCTGGGATTGATCCGCGACGAAGCCGACATCTCCGCTGTGGTGGTGGGCGCGCAGAACGGCGTGCCGGTGCGCGTGCGCGATGTGGGCGACGTCACCATCGGCAATGCGCCGCGGCTCGGTGAATTCGGCTTCAACAAGCACGACGACTCCGTCGAGGGCGTCATCATGATGCTCCGCGGCGAACAAACCCAGAACGTCCTGAGGGGCGTTGAGGAAAAAACGAAGGAACTAAACGAGCATATTCTACCGCCCGACGTGAAAGTCCATCCCTTTTACGATCGCAGCGACCTCGTACGATTGACCACCGACACAGTGGAAGCGAACCTGCTTCGCGGAATGATACTCGTGCTGATCGTTTTGATTTTCTTTCTGGTCAGCGCTCGCGCCGCCGTTATCGTTGCCCTCACCATTCCCCTCGCTCTTCTGTTCTCGTTCATCTTTTTGCATGCTACCGGCGTGGCGGCAAATCTGCTCTCCATCGGTGCCATCGACTTCGGCATCATCATCGACGGCACGCTCGTGATGGTCGAAAATATTTATCGCGAGCTTGGCTTGCGCGAAGGCCAGCAATACAACCTGAACAAAGTGATCCTTCTGGCGGCGAAAGACGTCGATCGCCCCATCTTCTATTCCGTAGCCGTCATCATCGCCGGATACATTCCGATTTACGCGCTCAGTGGGCCTTCCGGAAAACTGTTCCATCCGATGGCGGACACCATGTCCATCGCACTCGTCGGCGCGTTGATCCTCACGCTCACATTCGTTCCCGTGCTCTGCTCGTACTGGTTCAGGAAGGGCGTGCGCGAGCGCGAGAACAAGCCCTTCAACTGGGTGCGCCAGAAATACGGCGGCCAACTGGTGTGGTGTCTCGATCACCCCAAGACCACTATGTTCGTGGCCACCGCAATTTTTGCCGCGACTTTGCTTCTGGTTCCTTTCATCGGCGGGGAGTTCATGCCGCACCTTGACGAAGGCGCTCTGTGGGTCCGCGCCACGCTGCCGTACACAATTTCCTACGAAGAAGCCAGCAAGTTTGCGCCTCAGATTCGCGCTTTGCTGATGAAATATCCGCAGGTGACGGACGTTGGCTCCGAACTCGGCCGCCCCGACGACGGCACTGACCCGACAGGTTTCTTCAATTGCGAGTTTTACGTCGGCCTGCGGCCCTATGGCGATCCCTCGTGGAAAACAGGCGCGATCCACGGCAAGCCGGAGTTGATCCAGGATTTGCAGAAGCACCTCGAGGCTTATCCAGGCGTGATTTTCAATTATACGCAGCCGGCCGAAGATGCCGTGGACGAGGCGCTCACCGGTCTCAAGAGCGCGCTCGCCGTGAAAATTTACGGCCCGGATTTGAACGTTCTCCAGGATCGCGCGCTCGAGATCAAGCGACGGCTGGCGAATGTTCCCGGCTTTACGGATTTGACTGTCGTGCGCGAGTTGGGCCAGCCAAGCCTGATCGTTCAAGTGAACCGCGACAAAATCGCGCGCTACGGCGTGAACGTGGCGGATGTCGAAGGAATCGTGCAGGCCGCGGTCGGCGGCCAAGCTGCTACACAAGTGATTCAAGGCGAGAAGCTCTTCGACCTTGTCGTGCGTATGAAGCCCGAATTCCGCGAGAACGCGCAGTCGATCGGCAATCTACTGGTAGGTACGCCCACAGGCCAGCAAATCCCGCTCGGCGCCCTCACCGAAATCAAAGAGGGCAATGGCGCATCCTTCATCTACCGCGAAAATAATTCACGCTACATCGGCGTGCAGTACAGCATCGAGGGCCGCGACCTTCAAAGCGCGGTCGAGGCGGGACAACGCGCCATCGCCGGCGTCGAGAAATCGCTCCCGGCGGGCTATCGCCTCACGTGGGGCGGCGAGTACGACGAATTTCTCGAAGCCAAGCGCCAAATTGCGATTATCGGGCCGCTTGCGCTTCTCCTGATTTTCCTGATTCTCTTCGCGCTGTACGGCAATTTCAAATTCCCGGTGACGATTGCGCTCGGCGTCGTGCTGACCGAGCCGGTCGGCGCGTTGCTCGCGCTGAAACTCACGCACACGCCATTCAGCGTATCTTCCGTTCTCGGATTACTCGCGCTGATGGGCGTTTCCGTCGAGACGGCCGTGATTCTCGTCTCCTACATCAATAAGCTGCGCCTCGAACACAAAGACATCCGCACCGCTACGCTCGACGCTTCGCTGCTGCGCTTGCGTCCCATCATGATGACGGCGCTCGTCGCGTGCCTGGGCCTGTTGCCCGCCGCGCTCTCCACCGGCATCGGTTCCGACACGCAAAAGCCGTTCGCCATCGTGATCGTCGCGGGACTCATCTCGCGGCTGTTTCTCGGTTTCTTCGTCAACCCGGTGCTCTACGAAATGGTCGCCCGCGACGGCGACGTTTTGCAGGTCTGATCCGTGTAGCGGCGCGCGTGTTTCCGGGCCGCCTCTCCACAAGCGCCGCGCTCCTACCTGCTTGCGATTCCGGTCGAGCTAATCGCCTGTGTGCGCGCTGGCTTTTCCGGAGAATTCGATCGTGATCAGGAACCCGTTCGTTCCGCTGTAGTCGAAGTCGTGCCCCTGGCCGGAATACGCCTCGCGCTTCGACTTCCACATCTTGAAACCCGAGTTGGATTGCGCGTTCCAATACTTCAGGTTTGGAAGCACGACTTCCTGCTTGGGGTCCTGCCCGGCCACGCGCTCGAGAACTACTTCCCCTTTTCCGTTGTTCATCTTCGCGCGAGCCACTCCGGTGGCGGGATCCACGTTCCACGTGAACCCTACCGTGTCGGTCGCCACTTTTTCCCATTTCATCGGATAGAGCTGCCCGAGAATGTCGCCGAGCGCCGCTTTCTGTTCCGCCGTATCCTCGGAATCAAAAGTCATCACCACCCAGGAGTCTTTTCCCGTGCTCCAATTGCTGCCCAGATCGGTCGAGACCCACACTTTCGCGCCATCGAGTTTCGTGGACTTGTAATACCCTTTGTCGACTTTCATCACCAGATTGGCGCGGCAGAATTGCTTGTCGCCGTGCATGGTCGAGTGCGTGTTGAAGTAGCAGGGACAGAACATATCGCAACTGCACGCTTCGATGTACGACGCCGTGATGGAAAAATCAGGCTTGTCGGATGGGGCGTTGTTCGCTGGCGTCGACATGCTGTACTGCGCGGACGCCAGGCTGGCGAAAGCGCACGCGAGGATTATCAACAGGAATATTTTTCGCATTGTCCATCTCCTCCGGCGAATTGAGATGCCGGACACTCTCGAAAACTTGGCGCGATTCTAATCCCGTCCCGCGACCAGCCGCAAGGACGTGTCGGCGCCGCCTCAAATCCCGGGGCCGTCGATCGCGGCAAGCCTGCTACAATCATTCGCGGAAGCGGTCTGCGACGCAGGTGTCGCTGTGAAAGCCTTTTGAACCAACACTGGATCCCAGGGAGCCCCCGTCGTCCTGCCCTTGTGCACGTCTCGAGCCGGCTCGACCGGCCCGGGAAAGCCTGAAAGCAGGCGCAGGGCACCCACTTATTCGTGGGGTTCAGGGCCCAGCAGCGCACGGCCAAGTGGATCGCTCCTTGCGATGCGACGAGCATCGCAAGTCCCGAGCGAATCCGCCTTGGCGGTTGAGCCGAGGGGCCTGCAGCGAAGCATTCAGTTAGAAAGTTAAACTTTTGAAAATTCTCTTTATCGGCGACATCGTCGGCTCGCCCGGCCGCAAAATCGTTCACGACCGCCTCGCGGACATCCTCGCGCAGCGCCAAATCGATCTGTGCATCGCAAACGGCGAAAATTCCGCCTCCGGCTTCGGCATTACGCCGCGCCTCGCCGAGGAACTTTTCGCCTGCGGCATCGAAGTGCTTAGCGGCGGCAACCACATCTGGGACCGCAAGGAAATTATCGACTTCATTCCCCACGAGCCGCGCCTGCTGCGCCCCGCGAATTTTCCCAGCGGACTGCCCGGCAGCGGCCTCTACGTCAGCCGCGCCAAAAACGGCGTCGGCTACGCGGTGCTGAATCTCCAGGGCCGCACGTTCATGACTCCTCTCGACGATCCCTTCCGCATCTCCGGCCAGGAGCTCGCGAAAATTCCCGCCGACGTGAAAGTGATCGTCGTCGATATGCACGCCGAAACCACTTCCGAAAAGCAGGCCATGGGCTGGTATCTCGACGGCAAAGTTTCCGCCGTCCTCGGCACGCACACCCACGTAGCCACCGCCGACGAGCACGTCCTCCCCGGCGGCACCGCCTACATCACCGACGTCGGCATGACCGGCCCGCACGCCGGCGTCATCGGCATGGACAAAGAAGGCGTCCTTCGCCGCTTCCTCGACGCCCTCCCCGCCAAATTCGCGGTCGCCGAAGGCGACGTCCAAATGAACACAGTCCTCCTCGACATCGACGAATCCACCGGCCGCGCCCGCTCCATCGCCCGCCTCAACTTCAGATTGGATTAAAGGTTTTAAGTTGTCATCCCGAACCCGATCGCGCAGTCCGCGGATGGCGGTGAGGGATCTGCTTCCTACTGCTGTTTCTCGCTTTTCATTACGTCGGACTCCCAAGAAAACCGTGCAATTCGCGAAAAGCGAAAATCGCGATTCAGCGACGGTTAGAAAAATGGATCGCGCTGATTCGAAGTGGTTTATGCCGATTTCTAATCGGTATGCTCTGTCGATTAGAAATGTAGGTTTCGAATGCTCCGCGGGAAGTTGCGCAGACGGGCGGGCAGAAGTTGTGACACACGATTCTTGAATCGCAACCCTCGATAATTTCGCCGTTAGAAGCGGAGCGCGCGCTGATCGTGCAGGCGTTAGGTGTGCTTCTAATCGCGGAATTTCGCTATTAGAAATGCGGGGGGCGGGCGGGTTGGGGAGCTGGGACCGATCCCATCTGCTCGCCAACGAGGAGCGAGCGGGACCGAACCGTCTGTCGACGACTCTTTCTTCTACCATCTCTATCCGTCCTTACTTTCTTGCTTTTTTTACTGCGGGTTGCGAGTGACTCGCGGGGAACTGCTCTGCGGCGGCACTAAGAAGCGTGTCTAATCCCTACCCTGAATCAGATTAGCACGCCGAAGAAAAATTGAAACTGTCCTGAATGCCAAACAAAGTACAGCTGTACTCGGGTACCCATTCTGCCTCGGATTCTGGCGAGGCGTGAATGAAATGTGCTGCGGGTCACGGGATCGAAGCGCAAGAAAAACCAAAGTCGTTTGGTTGTGGCGGGAATTGACTTCGTGCGCTGTGCGAATGTTATGCTGCGGAGGATGCGGCACTCGTCAGGTACGGAATCATTTGCGCTATAAGCTAGTGCTCATAGTTGTTGTCTGCACAACGAAACGAGACATCTTGGCGTTGCCCGAAATAAGCGCAGTACGCCGTCTCGTGCGAGGGATTGAACCTGTCTCCGTACCTCAAGAGGAGCATGACGTAAATGATTGCCTTCCCGTCACTAATCAATTTGAGGTTACTGGGGGTAATGTCGGCGAGCGCCGTAAACCAAATGCTAGAACCCGATGCGATTTCCTGCTTCTCGGGAATCGGGACGCCAGAAAGCAGCCGCAACTTGGTGAACCTGGTCTGCTCAATATCTCGACCTACAGATGTGTCGTCAAGATAAAACACATAAGACGACAGCAATCCTGAGGCCTCGAGTGGGCCAGTATTCTTGATCGTGACATTAAGAGGCAATCCTTCCTTGCGTAACGCCAGCCATTGGATCGGCTCAATGTGAAGGCGCGCCCTTTCAACGATTGAAGGAGCGACGCTTTCGGAGGACACTGATCTGGCACGAATGATCCAACTGCAATAGGCAAACAAGAGAGGGAAACAAGAGAGGAATACGACGATTCCTAAGATCTTCAACCTGTGCCATTCGATTAGTATGGGCATATCCCATTTCTCATTTGGTCGCCCATCTGGCCCGAATATGCGTGACACATGCCTTGTGGGCAGAGATGCGGCATTCTCTGAGGAAATCTGTCTACTGAGTAATACCCCTGTTCGGACGAAATGAATTAGAGCAATAGCGCACATCGCTCCAATAAAAGGAAAGGCAACATCTACCATGCTGCCACGCCACGCGCTCGCAGACAGCCTTCCGCTCCTTCCGGCGTATAAAATGGCGGCAAGGACGAAGGCCCCGTCGACAACTTTTGCCCACAAGGCTTTCCAAAACTCCTGTACGAACAGGGTCAGGAATCTAATTATCAGAAGTCGAACCGGCTCTGGCACGAAGGGAATTGTACTCCTAGGAGCACTTAAGAGCGGCGGCATGGACTTTCTCGATTCACTATCGCCACATTACCGAGACGGACCACTGCGCACAGTGTTGTGTGGTTGAGCCGAGAATTGACTTCGCGAGCTGTGGGAATGCTGCGCTGCGAAGGGTGAGCCACCCACCACGAGCGGAAACTAGTCAGTTCTGGGGTCTAGTCGCAGGCTTCTCAAGAACTTGTCCTAGCTCAGGGGAATACTGGAAGCCGAGAGATTCCGATGCCTCCTTCACTGTCCGTGATACCTCTACCGGACTTTGTTGAAGGGATTGCGTTCTTGGTGCGAAGGTCTCGACATTTCCGGCTGACTTCGCATATACCCTTGAATTCTTTTGAAGAACCGCTGCCAAGGCGTAGTCCAACCGTACATTTTGCGTTCTAGCCTTAATGATTTCCTTCAGCGGTACATTTTGCGCTTCTGAGATTTCGTAGGCGACTAGGAGTTCCCTAGCTAATTCCAGCATGCGCGATTCTGTAACTGTAGGATGGGTGGTCCGGGCCCCAGAAGTAGAACGATTGGCATCGGAGTCGGTGTCGTTGAAAGACATCGCACTAGCGCCGGTCTTGTTGAGGGAAAGAGCCTTCGCGTCGGCCTTGCTAAGAGATTCAAGGTTGCTCAGATATTGCATGGGAGTGATTTTTAGCTGATTGATCTGGGTTGAATAAAGCTGCACAATCGGGCTCTCCCTCGCGCGAAGTTCCGCACCGCGATCACTATTCGTTGGAATGGAACCGGAAGCCGAGGCAGAGCCCAACTCGCTTTGTGCGAAGCATGGTGCGGCCGAGAGCAGGGCTAGCAGAAGTATTGTTTTCACTGTAGACCTCCCTTCCATAGTGCGCCCTTCCACTGAAAATTAGCAACCATCCCAAAGCGCGGGTCGTACGGTGTCAATCCGATCCGCGCCCCCAGCGACGCCTTACAACTGCACTCAGACCATTTCTTAGCCACCTGAACGGTTTCCGAACAGCTGGTCGCGACGGTCCGACCGCGACCAAAGCACCCCGTCTTGCTATTAAGTGTCCAGTTCCCGGGGGCACCTATCCCCCTATGATCTATGACGTAAGCGGCAATCATGTTGAGTACAACACGCTCGGTCTGCCCTGCTCCCTTGTTTAGTCCAAGAACATCAATTCCCGGCTCTAGTCCTAGAGTCAGGATGGGGTTGGCAACTTGTTTGCCGGCCAACAAATTCATGGTCTGGTTAGAATAGTGCCAGATGTCGGCAAGAAATTGCGTAGTGATGACGTGCTCCAGCTGCCGATTGGGGCTTACTAGAGGCTCGGATGTCGGCACCTTGACGAGATATGCCGGTACGACGAAGAGCCTATGATTCCGTACAAACAATTGTGCCAATTTGTAAGAGGCGGCGAATGTAGTGTCGCCAAAACTGGTCTGCCTAGTTGCTCCTTGGTTATCCACCGACTTGAATAGCGAGGGTGTCACCGTGATGTCGAGGCAGCCCGTCGGCCATAGATCGAGTGCTGCAGGCATGGATTCAGTATTAGAAGGTGCCTTGGCATGTCTAGATTCCTGCAGGTAGGTGAAGCCTGACGAGGCATCAAATTCGCCAGACTTATGGTCGGAGCACCGTGGAATTAGATCAGGCGTGTCATTTGCCCCCGCGTGTGCAAGCGCGGGGAAGCTCCACGAAAGAAGGAAAATCCACATGCATGACGCGGCTCGCATAAGTTTGAGGAACACTCGCGCTAAATGGGGACTATTGGAAGAGCTGTGAAATGACCAATAGCTGTTTTCGTGTGTGCAGATCTTTCGGAACGTCATTTGCCGCACCGTCCTCGCATTAAGTGCCGGAGACCCGGCAAACATGGCATCGTTGCGCCGTACGTTACCACAAATATTATTTGCTATGAAGATAATACTTCCTGATCTGACTTTGAAACGCGTGTATGATTCCTGCCGCCAAAGAGCGAGATACAACTAGTGCCGTCGAACGAATGTGGGTGGATAAAGAAAATCGTTAGATTCGGACGGTCGGGCGACATCGAGCCACCGGTGATTCCGCCGGAAGAAAAGAAGGCCGAACAGCAGATCCCTCGTCCGCCTTGCTCCGTCGGGATGACACCTCTAAGGCATTAGAGCGAAAAACAAGAAGGACCATTCAAGAAAATTCCAGCGGCGATTCGATCAACTCATCAGGACGCGGCGGGCGGTGAGGGCGATCGTGAGTCCTACGGTGAAGATGTGGATCGCGACGCCGATGAGCATGAACTGGAGCGAGAACGGCCGCCGGCCGATCGCCGAGAGCGGCAGCACCACGTCGTTCATGAAAAAATATACGGCGATGCCGTACAGGATTCCGCTCGGGACGGCGTGCTCGACGAGGAACGGCACGAAGCGGCTCGCCACGACGTACACAGTCGCGGCGCCGTACGCGATCACGAAGTGGCAGAGGAGGCCCAGAGCCACGGTGGCGAGTCCGCCGTCGCGGGCGCGCTCGCCGAGGATGCCGCTGGCGATTCCTTGCAGCAGCGGAATCGGCTTCAGTCCAAATGCACCGTAGACGACGAACGCGGCGATGATATCGAAGACGCCGCAGAGCAGCCCGGCCCAGAAAATCGCAGCCAGCGCGTTGCGGTGTCCTGGAGCCGAGGATGTGGCGTTCATGTTCCCTCCACGGAGAGGCGGCTTTTTGCTCAGACGCCGGTAACCGGTTTTTGGTTAGTTACGTCCGTCAACTCGGTAGTTGAGATGGACGACGCCATCGGGAAACTTCTTGGTCGAGAGCAGCGCGAGCTTGACGTTGCGGTGGCGCGGCGCGACGAGCGGGATCCCTTCGCCGATGAGGACCGGGATCACGTGGATGCTGAACTCGTCGATTTCGCCGGCGTCGAGGAGGGCAGCATTGAGTTCGCCGCCGCCCATCACCCAAATGTCTTTGCCCGGCTGCGCGCGCAAGCGCTGCATGAACGGCTTGATCGGTTCGCTGACGAACTCGACTCCCGGCTGGAGTGTCGCTGCAAGCGACTCGTGCGATTGGCGCGTGAAGACGTAGTGCTTCACTTCAGGACCGTAGACCGAAAGCTTCAGTCCCATCTCCATGGCCTGAGAGAAAGTCTTGCGGCCCCAGAGGATGGTGTCGATGGATTTGAAGAAAGCGGGCATGCCGTAGTCGCCCTTGGGATGCGGACGGTTGAGCCAGTCGATGCCGCCGTCGGGGCGCGCGATAAAGTAGTCGGCGCTGACGGCGATGTAGACGATGGCCTTGCGGCGTCCGCCACACGGCGAGCGATGCCCTTTCGTGCTGGTCTTTTTTGTGGCGCTTTTTTTCATGTGCTTCGTTCTCCTGAGATTGAATGGGACGCTCCGCAAGAGCGTCCGGAGCGCAAACACGCTTCACGGCTTCACGCGATAGCGCACGAAGACGCAGCCGTTCTTGAACGTGTTGCTCTCGAGCAGCTCGAGGTTGATCTGGCGGCTCGTCGCGTGAAACAGCGGGATGCCGGAGCCGAGCAGCACGGGATGGATGTTGAGGCCGATCTCATCGACCAAGCCGGCTTCGAAGAGCGAGTTGGCGAGTTTGCCGCCTCCCATCAGACAGATGTCCTTGCCCGGCTCGTTTTTCAAGCGCCGGACGAAATCGGAGGCGTCGCCGGGGACGACGGTGACGTCGCGATGGGATTCCGGCGGGAGCGTCTTCGAGAAAACATAGGATTGCATGCCCGGGTACGGGGATTTCCCCTTGCTGTGGTGAAGCGCCACTTCGTAGGTTTTTCGGCCCATGAGGATGGTGTCGATCGTTTTCCAGTATGCAGACATGACCGCGGCGGCTTCGTCGCACCAGAGCAGCCAATCGACGGCATCATCTTTGCGAGCGAGGAAATTGTCGAGGCTGTTGGCGCCGCCGAAAGTGACTTTGCGCACGTGAACCTCCGTCCCGGTGCAGGGCTGGTTGGATATGGGCGAATATAAATGAGCGTTTGCTGATTGTCACCCGGAGCGCGCCTCGCGCTGCTGCGTTACGCGCAAGCAACACCGCTGCGGGGCGGCGCATCTGTGCGCATGGCTGCCCGTATAATTTAATTTATGATTCGCCGCATCCAGCTCGGCGCGTTTCTTTTTGTTTGCGCGGCAATCGCTGCCGCGGGCGTGCATTCGTTCGCCGAAACGTCTTCACCGGAGGTCGAGCGCGAGATACAGGCGACCGGCCGGGTGTTTCCCGAAATTGGGCCGGCGGTAAATGCGCTGAAGCGGGATGTTTCGGGGCTGTACTACATTCTGGCGGCGCCGGCGAGCGTGATTTCAGTTTACGGCGACGACGGCAAGCGCCGGGCGTCGATACCCAACGACAATTCGAAGGGCGCGAAGATTGTTTATGCAGAGGACATCGATCTCGATGCGACCGGGCGCCTGTTTGTCGCCGATCGCGGCGCGAACGCTATCAGAGTATTCAGGGCGGATGGCTCTGTGGACGCGACGATTCCCGCTTCGGCTCCGACTTCGATTGCGGCCTTGCCGGGAGGCGAGTTCGCGGTGGAGACGCAGCGATCCGACCGGCTGGTAAACATCATTGACGCGCAGGGAAAACTGGTTCGCGCTTTTGGCGATCCTTCGGATTTAGCGGGAGGCGCGGCGTCGAGTCGCTTTCTCAGCCACGGCCGGCTCGCGGGAGATTCCGCCGGCAACATTTATTTTGCGTTTACTTATTCTGCCGATCCGACGATCCGCAAGTACGATCGCTTCGGCTACTCCGCTTACGAGATTTCTCTTTCGGCCAGCGAATTCTCGCCGGATACGGCGAATCGACGCGATGTTCTGCGCCTCGATCGCCACACGAGCGTTCCCGCGTCGAAACCCGTGATCAACGCCATCGGCGTCGATCCGCTGACGCAGGAAGTGTGGGCGGCGATCGGAAACGCGCTGCTGCACTTCAGCAAAGATGGAAGCCGGCTGCCGACGTATCGAACCGTGACGAAAGAAGGCGTGCGGATCGAGCCGAAAGCAATTCTCGTCGAGCCTGGACGCATTCTGCTTGCCGCCGACCCCATCGGAATTTTCGAATTTGCGCGCCCTGATCTACATCCCTAAACCTTGGCTTAAGATTGATTACCTCACTGACCCGTCCCGAAATGGAAGCGTTGAGTCCCTAAACGAAACCCTCGCCAGTATCGGTTGTGGATATCTACGGTCGGCTCTTCGCCTGATGTGGCCCCCCGCGTGCATTAATCTCTCCGTCAAAGATAGACCGGTCGATGAAATCATTATTGTCGCAATTGAAAAAGTAAGGCATAATTTTGCCTTACTTATGGCAAAGGGCAACAATGTCGTCGGCAGTGAAACGATCACAGTCACCGTTTCAGAGCAATCGAAGCGACTTCTTGAACAGCTTGCTCAGCGGGGAATTTATGGGCGCAACCCTGCCGATGTGGCGGGTCGATTTGTCGATGCAGCTTTGCAGCAATTTATAGAGCCTCCGAAGTTGAGCGCGCCGAGGCTGAAGTTGAGAACCGAGGCAAAAAGAAATCGGAGAACGGGATGAGTGCTCAGCCACTGGGAAGGAACGTAGCTTCTGAAGGGCTCCGCCTTGCCGAATTTTTTGCTGGTATTGGCCTCGTCCGCTTGGCTTTGGAAACTTACGGTTTCCAAACCGTATTTGCTAACGACATATCGCTGGATAAGTTTGAGATCTACCGCCAGAACTTTGAATCGTCTCGGTTCGTAGTGGCAGACATAAATCGGATCCGCTCAAGCGATATTCCTGACTGCGACCTAGCGACGGCATGTTTTCCTTGCACTGACATTTCACTGGCGGGAGAGAGGGACGGCCTCTCTGGCAGCGAGTCCGGAACCTTCTGGTCCTTTATAAAAATCCTTAAGGGTAAGCAGCGAAAGCCGCGCGTCCTCCTAATAGAAAATGTAGAAGGTCTCCTTAGTTCCAACGGTGGCCGAGATTTTCGCTCAGTGATTCGGGCCCTAAATGATATTGGCTACGCCTGCGATCCATATCTGGTCGACGCCAGTTATTTCGTACCACAAAGTCGGAAGCGAATTCTGATTGTCGGCGCGCGACAGGACCTTGTGGGGAGGTCGAACGCTGCACCCCATTCCTTCTGGGCCAGGCCTGTTTCTTTGATTAAATCCGTGCATGAGAATGCTGATTTAGACTGGTTTTTTCGTGACATAAAACCTGCCGCTCCAAATCGCGAGTCAACGCTTGCTGATGTGATTGAAGACCTTCCACTTGAAAGCCGTTCTTGGTGGCCGGAAGAAAAGACGATGAAGCTTCGGAATCAGATGGATCCCAGGCATCGGAAGCTGGTGGACTGGGCGATGACCAGAACAACCCCATCTTGCTTCTGCGTATATCGCCGCACTAGGTCGAATGGTCCTCGCGCCGAAGTTCGAGCAGATGGCCTTGCCGGCTGCTTAAGGACAGCACGGGGAGGAAGTAGTCGTCAAATTCTGCTTTGTGCGTGCAAGGGATCTCTAAACGCGAGGTTCATGACGCCACGGGAGTACGCAAGGCTGCAAGGGGTTCCTGAGGCATATAAACTTCCTAGCGGAGACAGCAAGGCGCTTTTTGGCCTAGGCGATGCCGTATGTGTGCCGGTGATACAATGGATTGCCAAGAATTGCATAATCCCGCTCCTATCGAGAGACGCCGAGAGGGGGAGTAATGCCCGAAGCGAAACGCGATCCCCAACAACGCGGAAACTCTCTTCCTTGTCGGCATCAGCTTGATCCAGAAAAGCTCACGCGAACGAAGAACCTCCTAGTCCAACTCGCTGCTCACAATCCTGACGTTGTCGCACCGTTGAACATTGGCGTTGAGGAATGGCAGCCCCTCCTGAGAATGGCAATCGAGTCGATGAGGGGGACGTTCGCTGCGTCGGTCGGAGAAAAGCGCAAGTTCACCGAAACCGTGCTGGCCCATATGCAGCATGTTGGAGCGATCACCAACTGGCAGTTTGTAGGGACTAGAAAAAGGCAGGACTATCGTGTATCCCTTCCGAACGGCAAGCAGGTTGCGGTTGAGGCGAAGGGCTGTGGCGACGGTAACAACACCGGCATCTGGGACCGACCGCGTTGGGCTGAGGAGTTCGTGATCTGGAGCCAGTGCCCGGAATCGCTGCAACATGATCCGGGTGAAGGGGTTTGGTCCGCGCTGGCGACCCGCATATTTCCCAAGGTGATCTTTGAAAGGGTTGTTGTCGACTGCTTCGTTTTCTTCGATGGACGCTGCGGGTCAGCGATGCGCCGTTGCCCTAAGAACGCGGCCTACGGAGTTGAGGGCGATCTTCGCGTTCGGGCGACTGACACTGCTGGACAGGATGGACGAGCATGGCTTCCGCCGCCCTGTGTGTACTTGTTGCCCCGAAGCGTACCTGAACCGGTCGAAAATCCCGATCCTCCTTTGCATACGCTCGACACTTGCCAATTCGCCGGAGCGCTGCTTAGGGCATTCAACGTACCGGTTGAAGCAGCGCCGATGCTTGCGCACTGGGCGCGGGCGGGTACGCAGAACAGACCTGACGGCCTCTATTATCAAGTAACGATCGGGACAGATCTCGCGCATCCAAGAACGTGCTTTCAGGGCGGTTGGAAGCGCCTTAGAAGAGACTAGGCGCGCCGCCGCTTCGGGTTTTCCTTTGGTCGCAAGAAACGCAGGAGACGCTTAATCCCCGCGGGTCGGCCTATGTCGTGCTCCCAAATTCGAAGAACGTGAAATCCTTTTCCGCGAAGTTGGTTCGAAACGCGCCTGTCTCTTTTTCTGTTTCTTTCAATTTTCGGCTTCCAATAGTTGCGACGACTGGACGGTGCCCGAAAGCACCTTGGGCATCCGTGCCAAAAGCACCCGTCCAAAAAAATAGCGAGGCGCTTTTTCGGAAAATAGAGGTCGGGCGCTCCCAATAAGCCGGAGGGTCGCAGCTTCCAACCGCCGACATGGGCAGATCTAAGAGAGGTTATGAAAGCGCGCTCTGTGGACAAGTTGCCCACCGATCGAACCCGACGCATGATCGCAGAGCGCTCGCTCTTCGTGAATGTGTCCACCCGAAGTATTCTAACCCGCGTATGCATGATGACGAAAGACGCCGTGCGGATTGAACCGAAAGTTCTCAAAATCGGTAAGTGTCTTTCCAAAAAAAGTTTGGCAAATTTGCAGTCGATTGCATGGCGCGGCGATTCGTGCAAAGCTCAACATTAAATTTTTCGCGCGTGCAACAGAAATATCGACTGTGGAAAACCTGTGAATTATTTGTGGAGGCTGTGCAAAGTGTTCGCATAGTTTTCTCTTGCTCATGGCGTCGCGATTAGGCAGAATCCCCCCGCGTTCAACAGGAACTGGAACGCTGGCTCTCTTGACAGTCGCAGGCCCGGGGGCGATTTCCTGCGGCATCGGTCCCGACCCGAATCATTTAAGACTGACCAAAGCAGATTTGCTTTTCCACACCATTTCCACAGCGGTGGAAATCTGGCGCGAGGCTGATTTTTTCGATGAATCTCTGGGATAAAGTACTTCAGCACACGGAACGTCGCGTCAACCCACACAGCTTCGCTACCTGGTTCCGCCCCACGCGCCAGGAGCGCTCCGAAGATGGCCGTTTGATCGTGCGCGTGCCCACGCGGCTGTTCTGCAAGCGGCTGACGGAGACGTACGGCCAGCTTCTGCAGGCAGTTCTCACCGAGATTGGAAAGCCGGAAATCGTCCTCGAATTTATTTGCGCCGAGCCGGAGCCGGTTGCGGCGCCTCCGGCGGCGCCTCCTCCACAAGCGAAGCTGGATTTCGATTCAGCGAACCACCAGCTCAATCCGCGTTATACGTTCGACACCTT
>Ga0210394_10000980_pt1 | contig 49687 bp, 52 predicted proteins | sample IncBWC12MmetaG_FD_160121 | JGI IMG/M metagenome (GOLD analysis project Ga0210394, IMG submission 160121) | Forest soil microbial communities from Barre Woods Harvard Forest LTER site, Petersham, Massachusetts, United States - Inc-BW-C-12-M | ecosystem: Environmental > Terrestrial > Soil >...
GCCCGTGGGCCCAGAACTTGGAGAAGTACTTTGAAGTAGGCTGGGACAAGCCGCAGGAGGGTCTGCCGCAGGACGTGCTCAGCCTTTTCAAGTAGCTCGGCAGCTGCGACACGGCAGCCCACGTGGCGGCCCTAAGATGCAAAAAGGCCGGGTGGATTCCCCACCCGGCCTTTTGTTTTGAAGCTCAGAGCCAGTGTTCGCTTAGGGCCTGATATCGGTCGTCTTGCCCCCGATCACGTCGATGTGCTGCTGATAGAACGACTGCCCGTGGGCGTCGCGCAGTTCGACGTCGTGCCCGCCAGTTTTCAGCGGGAACGTGCCGAGCTGCTTGACCGTTCCTGCGTAGCCGCCATCGACGTACACTTCCGCGTCCTTGGCTTTAGTCTCAATCTTGACCTTGCCGGCGGCCTCTGCTGGCACGTAACCATAGGGCTCGTACCAGCCCAGTCCATACGCGCCCGGGCCATACCATCCCGGCCCGTACCAGCCACCGTAACCGTAGTAGAAGCTAGGCCCGTAAAAACGAGGCCCAAAATATCCCCGGAACCCGAACCTGGCACGCTGGGCTGAGGCCAACGGCGCAAAGACCAGCAGCGCCAAAAGAGCCAAGCCTGCAACCTTGAAATATCGAGTCATGTCAACCTCCCTCGACTCCACTCAATTAGACGACTTTTCAAACACCCGAGATGCAAGCCCACTGCCAAACCGGCTTAGTCGCGCGCAGTCCTCCAAGCGCCCAATTTTCAATCATATGGCGGTGGATCTATGACCTTAGGCCTTGGTGCGGATTTCAAAGGAGCGGTGATTTTCGAGCGGAGGTGCTGCTTTTCGGCCGGCGGTCATTCTGGCGCGCGCCGCCCTGGCCGACGGCGCGCGCCTGCCGGTTGCTGGGTGCTAGGCGAGGCCCGCCTTGTACAGAGCGACCAGATGTCCCCAGGCGCGCTCGGCGTCGGGCTTGCTGTAGATCGCTCCGGTGGCATCCGCCGGCATATCCGCCACGCACCAACCGTGCCGGGCCGGATAAACTTCGATTCCCGCCGTAGGAAACGCTGCTCGTAGCTTGTCTTTCGCGTCCGGCTGGCGCTGGTCGTCATTCGACGCGATGCCAAAGTACATCTGCGCTTTGATCTTCGGCGCAAGCAGATGCGGGCTGTCGGGGTTGGCCGTGACCAGGCCGCCGCCGTGGAACGAACCGCCGGCGCCCACGCGGTCGGGCATTACGGCGCAGGTCTTCAGCACCAGCGGCCCGCCCATGCAGTAGCCTTGGGTCCCGATCTTCTTCGATTTGTTGACCTGCTTTTGCGCGTCCAGGAATGCCATGTAGGCCACGGCGTCCTTTTCGGCGTTGCCCGCGGCGTTCACCGACCCCATCAACGGCTGCAGCTTGGCCATGTCGGCCGGATTCTGGAAGTTGAACGCGGCGACGTTGTCGAACACGGGCGCCTTGGCCAGGCGATAGAACGGGTTCGGCACGAGCACGGAGTAGCCCTCCGCGGCAATGCGCTTGCCGATCTCGCGCATCGATGGGCGCAAGCCGAACGCGTCCGTCCAGATCAGAACGCCCGGATGCGAGCCGCTGGTCGGGTGGATGAAGGCGGCGTCGCACATGCCGTCGGGCATTTTGACCGTGACGTCGGTCTCGACAACCGGCACTGCGGCAGCCGCCGCCGGACCCGCTGCGGCGACCACGCCGGCGGCCACGGACATGGCGATGAAATCGCGCCGGGACACGTCCGTCGCGTCATTCAGGTTTTTGGGATCGCGCTTCTCATCCGTCATTTTGTTCTCCCTCCTCAGGAAATGGTTGAGCCGGGATTTCCCACGGCAACGTCATCGTTTCGCAAAACGATATGCCAGCCGCGCTGCGGCGTCAAGCTTGGATCAAAAGAACAATTTGGTTCAGCGAGAGAGACCTCGGTGTATAAGGGAGTTGACTTAGACGATCCCAAAACTCCTTTAAGGTCCGCACAGAGTTAGCCGAGGTGAGAACATGAATTTGCAGAGCGCGCTCCACTTCCTGGCGTCGTTTTGGTGGGTGATTGCACTAGCACTGGCAATTGTTTGCTACCGGCTGATTCTGAGGTTGTTCGGTGTGGTTCTTGTTCCCCAAAGCAGCATCGGCATCGTGGACAAGCGGTATGCGGTATTTGGGCACAACCGTACACTGCCGGAAGGTCAAATCGTCGCTCTCGATGGCGAGGCTGGCGTGCAGGCCGATACGCTGGCTCCCGGCTTGCACTTTTTCCTCTGGCCCTGGCAGTACAGGATCAAACTGCAAGACTTCCTGGTAGTCCCGCAAGATTCCATTGGCGTGGTTGAGGCACGCGGTGGAGTCCCTTTGACGGAAGGGAGGGTGCTCGGCAAGAAAGTCGAGTGCAAGGCGTTTCAAGATGCCCGGGCGTTCCTGTTGGGCGGCGGAGAGCGAGGTCCGCAGATTACCGTCATACCGCCAGGAACCTACCGGATCAACACGTCGGTGTTCTCCGTATCGTCGGCGAAAGTGCTGGAAATAGCCGTTAACGCGGTTGGTATCGTCACGATCAAAGACGGCAAGCCTCTGAGAACCGGTGAGATTGCCGGGCCGGAGGTCAAAGGCCACAACTCGTTCCAAGATGCGCAGGCATTTATTGACGCTGGCGGAAATAAAGGCTTGCAGGAACAGGTGATGCTTGCGGGCCGCTACTTCATCAACCCCATGTTTGCCACCGTTGAGATAAAGCCCATGACGGCTGTCCCCATTGCCAACGTGGGCGTGGTGATTGCATACGTAGGTCAACCGGGGAAGGACGTTACGGGTGACGCCTTCAAACACGGCAATTTGGTCAGCAGAGGAGAAAAAGGCGTTTGGAACGACCCCCTGGATCCGGGAATGTACCCGATCAATCCCTATACGCTGAAGGTGGAGTTGGTGCCCACTGCGAACGTCGTGCTGAATTGGGCGGACGGAAAAACAGAGGCGCATAACCTGGACAAGGATCTATCCACCATTACGGTTCGTTCGTCCGACGGCTTCAAGTTCAATCTTGACGTCAGTCAGATCATCCACATTCCCCGCTCCGATGCGCCCAAGGTCATCGCGCGCTTTGGCAGCATGGTGAACCTGGTCACGCAGGTCCTCGAGCCGACGATCGGCAACTATTTCCGAAACGCCGCGCAGAACTCCGACGTGATCGACTTCCTCAAGAACCGCCAGACGAGGCAAGGGGAAGCAAGGAAGTCCATCTCCGACGCCTTGCAGGAGTACAACGTCGGAGCAGTCGACACCCTGATCGGCGATATCACACCGCCGGACGAACTGATGAAAACTCTGACGGATCGTAAAATTGCCGACCAACGAAAAGTGACCTTTGATTCCCAGCGGTTAGCCGAAGACAATCGGAGAGAACTCGAGAAGTCAAAGGCCATGGCCGATACGCAGGCCAGTGTGGTTACCGCGGAACGGAGCGTTTCCATCGCAGGCTTCGCGGCCGACGCCACCATCAAGCAGGCGGAAGGTCAAGCAAAAGCCAAGACGCTCAATGCCGAGGCCGATGCCACCGTCACCAAGGTAACGGGAGAAGCCAACGCCACTGTGACCAAGGTCACTGGAGACGCCGACGCCGGAAAGACCCTGGCCGTAGGAACGGCCGAGGCCGACGTGATCAAGTTGAAGATTGCCTCGATGACCTCCGACAACTATGCCGTCATCGAAACCGCCAAGGCTCTCTCCGCGAGCGGGTTCAAACTGGTTCCTGACATCGTTGCCGGCGGCGATGGCGGCGGGTCCAACTCCTTGATGAACATCTTCCTGGCGCGTCTCATTAAGGATTCAACCGGAGCTTCCGCGCCGAAACCCTGAGCATTTTGGGGTGCGCGAACGCAACGCCTGAAAGATCGGGTGGTCGGGAACCGACCGGCTACACGGCGGCGAGACTCAAGCGGGATGAGCTGTCTGCGCTGCGGCGGATATTTTGGCTGGGCGCCGTCCGGCGGGCTCGTCTTCCATCTGCCACTTCCGAGCCAGGCGGTTGAGCTCCGCGAGAACCTTTTCGATGTCCTTTACCCGCTTGGTGAGGCCATAGGTGACTTCCGGGGGGATGGTCGGCTTGTAGTCGCGGTACAGGAACCCTTGCTCTTCGAGGCCGCGCAGCCTCTCGGTCAGAACCCGCGCTGAAATACCCGGAACGCTGCGGCGCAGAGCGCCGAAACGCGTGGGGCCGTTGGTGCTGAGCACCCAGAGAATGTGCAGGGTCCAGGGACGCGTCAGCGTTTTGAGCAGCCCGGACATGGGGCACGGCGACGGCGCTTGCTTCGATGAAGTCATGGCAGCCTCCTATCCCGGCTTCCCGGCTTACTTGGTTACTTTATAGTGCCTACTTTACATTTACAATCAGTTATTTATAGTAAGTTAGTCGCCGGGCGTTACCGCTTGAGACTCTGCCCGGTCCAAAAAGGAGCACCCGATGAGCACTCCGACGAGCAGCTCGACGAGCACACTCGCAAGCAGACCCGTTTCCGCGCCATCCGCATCCGTCCGGATCCCCGTGCAAGAGACGCCCACGCCGCAGAGTACCGCGGGGCGTTACGTCGTTCTGGCGGGAAGAATTTTGTTCGTGTCCATTTTCCTCATGGCCGCGCCATTCCATTTTTCGCAGCAGGACCTGGCCTACGCCGTCGCGCAGGGCGTGCCCATGGCGAGACTTTTGGTGCCGGCTTCCGGCCTGTTGGCGCTCGCGGGCGCACTGAGCGTCGCGCTGGGCTACCGGGCCAAGGCCGGCGCGTGGCTGCTGGTCCTGTTCCTGGTTCCGGTCACCGTGTCGATGCACCGTTTCTGGGGGCTCCATGACCCAGCCACCGCGCAACTGCAGATGGCCATGTTCATGAAGAATCTCTCGATCCTCGGCGGCGCTCTGCTGATTTCGCAGTTCGGGGCAGGCCCGCTGAGCCTGGACGCCGCGCGAGGCGGTTCCCGCCGGCGCGACATCTAAGTTCGTTCGCGACCGCATCGTCGCATGCGCGACTTTAACGGGCGGCAGCGGGAAGAGTAGCCCGCTGCCGCTCGCAGCGAGATCAAGTCGAGCGCGTATTCCGCGACGCGCACTACAAGCTTTTCACAAGCCTCGCCCGCCCGATACCGCCCGACGGACTTGACAGGTTTGCTAATCTCCGGGTAGCGTCGCACTCGCCGTGGACCTGGATGCCTCCCTTCCCTGGCTCGCGCTGCATTTGACTCCGGGCTTGGGCGCGCGTTTGACGGGCAAGTTGCTGCGGCAGTTTGGCTCGCCCGAAGCCGTTTTCCGCGCGTCGCTCACCGAGCTCGAAGCTTGCCGTCTGCCGACGGCAACAGCCCAAGCTGTGATTTCGCGCGTGGCGCATGGCGACGCCGAAAAGGAGTTGGCCGAGGTTCGACGGATCGGGTGTGGCCTGCTGCACTGGCAGGAGAGCGAATATCCCCAGCGGTTGCTGGAGATATACGATCCGCCGCCGCTTCTCTACGTGCGCGGCGATTTGCAAGCGCTGTCGCGCCACTCGATCGCCATTGTCGGCACGCGACGCCCGACCCCCTACGGGAATCAAATAACCGAGAGGCTGGCGCGGGACCTCGCCGGGCGCGGCCTGGTGATCGTAAGCGGCCTCGCCCGAGGCATCGATAGTTCGGCGCACCGCGGAGCCTGCGCGGCGCCGCGCGGCTGCACCATCGGCGTGCTGGGTTGCGGAATCGACGTCGTTTACCCGAAGGAGAACCGAAAATTGTATGCGGAAGTCGAAAAGCGCGGCGCGATCGTCAGCGAATTTCCTCTGGGGTCTTACCCGGCTCCGGACAATTTCCCGGTGCGTAACCGCATCGTCGCCGGCATGGTGCTGGGGGTAATCGTGGTGCAGGGGGCGCAATATTCCGGGTCGCTGATCACGTCCCGCCTGGGGATGGAATTCGGCCGGGAAGTGTTCGGCGTGCCGGGAAACGTGACCGAAGGAGCAAGCTTCGCGCCGAACCAGCTCATCAAGCAGGGCGCCAAACTCGTGACGGGATGGGAAGACGTCGTCGAAGAGCTGCCCACCGAAATTCGCGCCGAGCTTTTTCCCGTGGAGGCAACCACCGCCGAAGAGCGTACGTCTCTGTTTGAGCAGGCTCTTTCGCCGGCGGAGAAGAACCTCTACGATCTGCTGCGGGTGGACGAAGCCGTGCACCTGGACGAACTGGTCGAGCGAAGCGGGCTGAGTTCGTCGCAAACACTCGCGTCCCTGTGCGAGATGGAAATGCGCGGAATCATCCGGCAAATGCCCGGTAAGCAGTTCGTCAAAGTCTTGCTCTGAGTTAGCGGAAAGGACACACGTCGTTCCTCTGGAACGCGTTTCAGTCTACAAGGAATCATGGCGAAATCGCTGGTCATCGTCGAATCGCCCGCGAAAGCGAAGACGATCAACAAGTATCTGGGCCGCAACTACGTCGTCAAGGCGTCCATCGGCCACGTGATGGACCTGCCGAAAAAGACGATCGGCATTCGCTTGCCCGGCGACGAGCAAGGCAACGGGAAGAAGAGGACGAGAGCCAAGAAGGGAAGCAAGAAGCAGAAGCCAGCGCGCGGCCCCGTCACGCTGGACGACGTCCGGATTTTCGAGCCCACGCTGCAGATCATCGCCGGCAAGGGCAAGGTCATCAACGATCTTCGCAAAGCCGCGAGATCGGCCGACGCGGTGTATCTGGCGGGCGACCCTGACCGCGAGGGCGAAGCGATCTCCGCGCACCTGGCCATGGTTTTGGCGAAACCATCGCAATTCACGGAACAGGAATCGAGCGGGCCGCGCTCCAAGAAAAAAGACGACAAGGCCGAAGCGGTGGAAGCAGCGGAGAAGGAGGCGCCGCAGAAAGAAATCCTCGCCACCGACCCGAAGAAAATCTTCCGCGTCACCTTCAACGAGATTACGCCCAAGGCCATTCGCGCGGCCTTCGAGCATCCCCGCCAGGTGGACGCCAACCTGGTCGACGCGCAGCAGGCCCGGCGCGTGCTCGACCGCATCGTGGGCTACAAAATTTCTCCGCTGCTCTGGAACAAAGTCCGCCGGGGCCTTTCGGCGGGGCGCGTTCAGACCGTCGCCCTCCGCCTGATCGTCGAACGCGAAAGAGAAATCCGCGCGTTCGTCCCGCAGGAGTACTGGACGATCCACGTCATGCTCGACGCCGGCCAGCCCCCGCTCTTCGAAGCCAAGCTGTTCAAGTACAAGGGCGAAGACATCGAAGTCTCGAATCAGGAAGCCGCGGATCGCGTGGTTGCCGCCGTCGGCAAGGCCGACTGGCGGGTCTCGAGCGTCGCGCAAAAGGAAAAGAAGCGCAATCCGCCGCCGCCGTTCACAACCTCAAAACTCCAGCAGGCCGCCTACAACCGGCTGCGCTATACGGCCAAACGCACCATGTCCCTGGCGCAGCGGCTTTACGAAGGCGTCGAACTGGGCGCTGAAGGTTCGGTCGCGCTCATCACCTACATGCGCACCGATTCGGTGCGCGTCTCGAACGAAGCGCTGGGCGAAGTGCGCGAGCTGATTGGATCGAGCTTCGGAGCAAACTACCTCCCCGAAAAACCGAATTTCTACAAGTCGAAGAAGGACGCGCAGGAAGCCCACGAAGCCATTCGGCCCACCGACGCGGCGCGCACTCCGGAGTCGGTACGGCCGTTCCTGGAGGACGATCTTTTCAGGCTTTACCAGCTTATCTGGCAGCGCTTCGTCGGGTCCCAGATGGTTCCCGCGGTCTTCGACCAGACGTCGATCGACGTCGCCGCCGGCGATTACACGTTCCGCGCCACCGGCACCGTCCAGAAATTCGATGGTTTTCTGCGCGTTTACCAGCTGCCCGCGTCGACCGCCGACCGGGAAGACGACGAGAAAGACGACGAAGGCGAGGGCCGGGCTCTGCCGCAGGTGACGGAAGGACAAACGTTGCGTCTCGACAGGATTCGCCCCGACCAGCATTTCACCGAGCCGCCGCCGCGCTATAACGACGCCACGCTCGTCAAAGAGCTCGAAGAGAAGGGCATCGGCCGGCCCTCCACCTACGCCTCCATCATTTCCACCATCGTGGAGCGCGAGTACGTCACCAAAGACCAGGGACGTTTTTCGCCCACGATGCTCGGCGAGCGCGTCAGCACGCTGTTGGTCAAGAGCTTCGAGGACATCTTCGACGTCACCTTCACGGCGCGCCTCGAGGAAGAGCTCGACGAAATCGAAGAAGGCAAGCTGCACTGGCGCGAAGCTGTCAAGGAGTTCTGGGAGAAATTCATCGTCGATCTGGACCGCGCCGACGACGAGATGCTCTCCTACAAGGCCGGAATCCCCACGGGCAGGAAGTGCGAGAAATGCGGCCAGGGCGAGCTGCTGGAACGCATCAGCCGTCACGGTTTCTTCCTGGGCTGTTCGCGCTATCCCGAGTGCGATTTCATTCAGGATCTTTCTCCGGAACTTCCCGCCGAGACGAGCGGGGAACCCAAGATCGAGTATTGCGACAATTGCGGCAAGGAGATGGTCGTCAAGCGCGGCCGCTTCGGTGTTTTTCTGGCGTGCAAAGGCTATCCGGATTGCAAGACGACGCGCCGCCTGGTGGAAGGCACTCGCGTGGCGCGACAGCCCGATGAGCCGCTCGACGAAAAGTGCCCCGACTGCGGCGCGCAGCTCGTCCGCCGGCACGGCCGCTACGGCGAATTCATCGGCTGTTCGGCCTACCCCAAGTGCAAGTTCATCCGCGCGAAGACGCTGGGCATCCCTTGCCCGCAGTGCGGCACGGGCGAATTGCTCGAGCGCATGGCGCGCAAAGGCCGCCGCCGCGTTTTCTACGGCTGCAACCGCTACCCCGAATGTGATTTCACGACGCCTCATCGGCCCATCGCTGAGCCCTGCCCGAAATGCGGCGCTCCGTTCATCGTCGAAAAGCGGGGCAAGACCGGCGTCGTTCGCGCTTGCCTGAAAGAGGGTTGCGATTGGGAGACCGCTGTGCCGGATGCGCCGGTGGCCGAGCCGGTTGAAACTGTTTCCGCGAAGACGTAAGCCGGCGCGACGCCGCGCCCGGGAATCCAGCGGGGGAGCTGGCCAGACATCATGAAGGCTGCCATCGAGAAGTTTCTGGGTTACCTCCGCTCGGTGCGCAACGCTTCGCCTCACACGCTGCGCAGCTACGAAGCCGACCTCGAGCAGTTCCTCGCGTACATCTCGCCGCCGGGCGGCCAGCCCACCCCGCTCGCGCAGATCGATCACCGCCTCATCCGCGAATTTCTCGGCTACCTGCACGACCGGCAGCTCCAGAAAAGCACCATGGCCCGCAAACTTGCGTCGCTTCGGTCCTTCTTCAAGTTTTGCGCTCGCGAAGGACTCGTCCGCGATAATCCCGCGCGCCTGGTGGCCACGCCGAAGCTTCCCAAGCGGCTGCCGAACGTGCTCAGCGCCGAAGAGATGAACGCCTTTCTCGACCAACTCTCGCCAGCCCAGCCCGCGCGAGCGGCTCGAGCCGCAACGCCGCCTTCGCGAAGCGCTGCGGATGAGGCGCGCCTCTGGCTGCCGCGCGACCGCGCCATCCTCGAGTTGCTCTATGCCTCTGGCCTGCGCGTCAGCGAGCTGACGGGGCTGAACCTCGCCGACATGGACCGCAAGGACCAGATGCTGCGCGTTCTCGGCAAGGGCAACAAGGAACGTATCGTTCCTTACGGGTCGAAGGCCGAGCAGGCTCTGCAGGCTTACTGGCCCGTCCGCTCGGCATTGCTCGGAAAGAGCGGCGCCCGGGGCGATCGCCAGGCCGTCTTCCTCAACTACGCGGGCGGCCGGCTCACGCCACGCTCGGTGGCGCGCATCGTCAAGAAATACATTCGCCTCGTGAACGTAAACTGGGACGTGCATCCGCACTCCCTGCGGCACGCCTTCGCCACGCACCTGCTTTCCGACGGCGCCGACCTGCGCGCCATCCAGGAACTCCTCGGCCACAGTTCGCTCTCCACCACGCAACGGTATACGCACGCCTCCATACGGCAGTTGATGGAGGTGTACGACAAAGCGCATCCGCGCGCCTGAATCCTTTTCGCGATCCTTGCTTAGTTCGTGCCGTGCTGTTGCGGGGCTTCCGGTCCCTCTTGGGAAGCGCCCACCGCGCGTCTGCGGAAGAAGAACCCGTAATGACGGTCCGAGCAGAAGTGGCAACGGAACGGGCGAAGCAAAAGGAATGGCAGAATCAGGTACTCGATCGGTCCGCGGCGCCGCGAGCGCAAGACCTCGCCGCTGCCGCATGAGGTGCAAAAGCGGGGGCCTGTTGAGAACGAGAGCACTGGTTTCATCGGCGCGCCCCGAAAAGTGGAACTATCGTCGCACATCCCCGGAATTCCGTATAGGGAGCGCGGCCCTCGCTTGACCGCAATTTGTTACCCTTTGGGATCTGGGCTAAACCATTTGCGGTACGGGGGGGATTGCAGTACGCTCCACGTTCGAAAAGGGTGATCGAGGGAGGAGGCCGGCCTAGGCTCGAGTTGTTTCAGAAAAACAAAATATGAAAATCCTTCAAAGAAGCTTCATTCCCGCACTTGCGCTGATTGCAGTAGCTTTGGCAGTCGTCCCGAAAGCGGCCCTCGCGCAAACCGACGAGATCCAGGTCTATGACGCTGAAATTGAGGACTTGGGCAAGTTCAACGTCATGGTGCACACCAACTTTACGCCGGACGGGAGGAAGACTCCCGATTTCCCCGGCGCGATCATCGCTAACCACTCGGTCAACGGCGCGGTCGAATGGGCCTGGGGCGTCGCCAGTTGGTTCGAGCAGGGGCTTTATTTCCCCGTCTATACGGCATACTCCCAGGGACGCGGCGGGTCGCTTGACGGATTCAAAATACGCGAGCTGTTCGTGCGGCCGCACGCTCACGACCACATGTTCTTCTACGGCGTCAATTTCGAGTTCAGCGTGAATTATCACTATTGGGAATCCAAGCACATTACCTCGGAAGTCCGGCCCATCGTGGGGCTGCACCTGTATCCGGTGGACTTCATCTTCAACCCGATTGTGGACACGAATTACACGGGCGGCTTTGGGAACCTCGAATTCGTTCCCGCCGAACGAATTGCTTACAACATCATCAAGGACAAATGGGCCGTGGCCGTCGAGGAATATGAGGACGATGGTCCCCTGCGTCACTTCTTGCCGGGGAACGACCAGTTCCACGAAGTTTGGGCCGTCATGGATCACAACAGCAAGATACTGGATATCGAGACCGGCATAGGGTTTGGCGTCACCGCGGGCGCGGACAAAGTGACGCTGAAGCTGATGCTGTCGCGCGACCTGAACTGAACCGTCGCCACCCGCGGAAACTCCTCCCATCGCCTGGGCATCGCCGGCCATCGCTTCAATCCTCGCCGATCGCGAGCCTGCCCGGGCGTCTGCACGTCATCCATTTCGTGAAACGAAATCCCGCCGTGCTTGCATCAAAGACTCTGTGCCGGAACGTGAAATTTGCGCTTCTGGCGGGGAGAACGAACCGGGAACCATATGGGATCGCTCGTCGAGAGCGGCACAAGCGCGGTGCAGGACGAATCCCGGCCCTCCTCGTCGCGCCTGGTCCTGGTGGACTTCGCCCGGGCGGTCGCCGTGCTATTCATGATTCAGGGCCATACGCTCGATGTCCTGCTGGCCCCTAACTATCGCCAGGGAGCCTTGTTCGAGTCCTGGCTCTTCCTGCGCGGACTCACCGCCCCCATGTTTTTCACGCTTTCCGGCATTTCCTTCGCTCTCTCGGGCATCCGCCGCTGGGACGCTTATTCGCGCCCGTCGCCGGCATTTTTCAGGCGGCTGGGCAGATTCGCCTTTTTCATCTGCCTGGGATACCTGATGCATCTGCCGGTGAAGTCCTTTCATGATTTCCGCTACCTCGACGCCGCCGGCTGGCAAGGCTGGCTTCAGGTAGACGTTCTGCAGTGCATCGGTTTCACGTTGATCTTCCTGCAATTGTCGCTGCTCTTCGCGCCCTCCCCGGAGATTTTTGCCGGACTGGCAGCCGCCAGCAGCGCCTGCGTCGTGCTGATCTCGCCCGTCGTCTGGGACGCGAACGCCGCCGGGCATGTTCCCCCGGCGATCGCTTCTTACTTGAACGCCCGGACCGGATCGCTATTCCCCCTGTTTCCCTGGTCCGGCTATGTTTTCTTCGGCGCGGCGCTGGGCTACCTCTTCGCCCAGCGCTGGTCGGGCTCCAGCCATTCCGCCGGACGGCCCCTCGCCATTGTGGGAATACCGCTCATTTTCGCCGGGCTCTGCTTCGCGGGATTCCCCGTAACGCTATACCGCAACATCGAATTTTGGAAAGTCAGCCCGAACCTGTTTCTCATCCGCGTGGGATCTGTTTGTTGCCTGCTCGCCTTGCTGGCCTACCTGACGCGGAGGATAGCGATCCCGCAGCGAGCGGCGCGTTCGCTCGCGCAGGAGTCCCTGACCGTCTACTTCGTTCATGTCTGCCTGCTTTACGGCTCGATCTGGAATGTGGGATTGCGCCAAACGATCGGCGCGAATCTAGCTCCGTTGCCAACCCTCGGATGGGCTTGCGTTCTGCTCGTTTCGATGACGCTGCTGGGTTTGTCGTGGAACTGGCACAAGAAAGCCGCGCCCATGGCCAATCGGCTGGTTCGCACCGCCATCGTCGTCGCCATAGCTTACGGATTGAGCTGACGCCGCGCTCCAATCTCGCGCCCGGGCGCTGCCCCATTCGCTCCGTTTCTGCTAACCTTTCCCGCCTGCCCGAAGCCGAGGAGGGGAAATGAGCGCCACTCTCATCGAATATCGCGACGCCAGCCCTGAGGTGCGCGCGATCTACGACGACATCATGGCCGTACGCCGCACCGACTGGATCAACAACTTCTGGAAAGTCCTGGCTCACGATCCCGTTGCGCTCAAGCGCACCTGGGAATCGATCAAGCAGATCATGGCGCCCGGCGCGCTCGATCCGCTCACCAAGGAGATGATCTACGTGGCCGTGAGCGTCACCAACCAGTGCGCCTACTGCATCGCCTCGCACTCGGCTTCCGCCCGCAACAAGGGCATGAGCGAGGCCATGTTCGACGAACTGATGGCCGTCGTCGGCATGGCCAATGAATCCAATCGCCTCGCCGCGGGTTACCAGGTCGAGATCGACGCGCAGTTTCTCACTCGCTAGCCGAGCTTCGCGGCGATTCGGGGAGCGGCGTGGCGCGGGGCGGTTGACAGCGCGAGCGGCGGCGTTATATTGGTCGCTTCCGAACCGATCCGAGCTGCAAAATCCGATAGCATACCCAAGCCGAAACGGACCTGGAACGATGACTTACGCGATTTTTGGCGCCACCGGCTCCGTCGGCAAGGCCCTAGCCATAGAACTAGCCGCCGCCCGGCTGCCCTTTCGCGTCGTGGGCCGGTCGCGCGAGCGCTTGCAGCGTGACTTTTCCGCCTACCAGCCCTACGTTACCTATCACGTCGCCGATCTTGCCGACCCACAAGCCGCCGCCGCTGCGGCGAAGGACGTGGATACCGTCTTTTATACGGTCGGCGTGCCTTACACGCAGTTCGCGCTTCATCCCCAACTCACGCGTATCGCCTTCGAAGCCGCCGAATCCGCCGGCGTGCGCCGCTTCGTTCACGTCAGCACCGTATACCCTTACGGGCTGCCCCAGCGCGAACCGGTGGACGAATCGCACCCGCGCAATCCCCAAACTTTCAAGGGCCGCATGCGCAAGGAGCAGGAAGACCTGGTCTTCGCCGCCGACGGCCGCGCCGGAATGCGCACGGCGGTCGTTCGCCCGCCCGACTTCTACGGCCCTGGCGCCGAACTGAGCTACGTCCAGGCGATTTTTGCAGCCGCGCTGGGCGGTGGCCGCGCCAGCGTCATCGGCCCGATTGACACGCCGCACCAATTCATCTTCGTGCCCGACCTGGCCAAGGCCCTTCTCGCGCTGGCAGAGAAGGAAGAGGCCTACGGCCACGCCTGGAACGTCGCGGGTCCCGGCTTGATTACCGTCCGCCGCTTTGCGGAAATCACTTTTGCCGCCGTAGGCCGGAAGCCCAAGCTGTTCGTCGCGAATAAGACGATGCTGCGGCTGATGGCGCTCTTTAACCCGTTCATGCGCGAGGTGCTGGAGATGCATTACCTGTGGACCACTCCGGTTATCCTCGACGACTCTCGCCTGCGCCATCTCCTGCCCGACCTCACGAAAACTCCCTACGAAGTGGGCATCCCCGCCACAATCGAAGCCATGCGCGCCCAACGCACCGTTCCGGCTTCCGCTTAGCCGTTGCGGAAAGTTCCCAACGCGTTGGCGCGCCGCTGGCGCCGCGCAACGGCGCTCCACTGCGGCCGTTTGGCGGTATCATCAGGCGCATGAGCCGGCGAACTTTCGGAGTCGCGGCGAGCGCGCTTAGCCGCTATGTTGGCGGCATTGCTGCGGTCGCGGGTTTTCTAGTCGTCGGCGCTCTCATCATCGGGCCGCGCACGCTGCGGTCGAGCGCCCGGCAATCAAGCGCGCCCCGCGCCCCGGACGCGGCACCCGAAGCGGCCTCGAATTTGACTCTCGAGGCGCTCGATGCGAAGGACCCGATCGCCTACTTCATCGCCGACGGAAGCGGAAAGCCCGGCTACCGCTTCACGGATCGGGAACTCGCGCAATGGGCTCTCGACGCGTGGCAGCGAAGCGCCGCGAACGGCTTTCGATTTGCGGCCGCGCCCGAATCGCGCACGCGCGTGCGACTCTACTGGGCCGAACCGGGCGGCGGCGAGTACGGGGAGACGCGGCCATTGCTCGTCGGCGGCCGGCACGGCGCGGCCGTTTTCATTCGACCCGACGTCGAAGCTCTGGGGCCGGAGATCGCGCAGCGCGCGGCGACAGATCCCTTGCTGCGCGACAGCATCGTCTATTTAACGTGCCTGCATGAACTCGGCCATGCTTTGGGGCTGTCGCATACGGACGATTTCCGCGACATCATGTATTTCTTCGGATACGGCGGAGACGTGGCCGCGTACTTTGGCCGCTACCGCGCGAAACTGCACTCGCGGCGCGACATCGCGACGGTCTCCGGACTTTCGGACGGCGACATTCGCCGCCTCAGAGCGCTGTATCCCCGAAAATAATTTCCCCGCGTCCTAGCTCTAGCTGCCTATCGGTGGAAGCGGCCTACCAGCACACCCTTGCCCAGGATGTGGCCGTCGGCGGCCTTGAGCACATCGGCGCGCGTGGCGTCCGGTCCCAGATCGAGCTTGGCGTCCAGCGCGTAGAGCTCGAACGTATAGTGATGGTAGGGGCCTGCCGCGCCCGCTCCGGGTCCCATGAAGCCGACCGCTCCGCGTTGGTTTTTCGCTTGAATTGTTCCGTCGGGCATCTGGGCGGTGGCGGGCACGCCTTCGGGCATTTCGCGGGCGGTTCCGGGAATATTAAACGCCATCCAGTGCAGAACATCTTCCGCCTTTTTCTGCGGCGCCGCGTCCGGATCGTGAAGGATCAGGATGAAGCTGACCGTACCGTCGGGAACGTTGGTCCACGTCAGCCTGGGCGAAACCGGCATGGGGTCAGCCCCGGTGTACTTATTGGGGATCACGCCGCCGTCGTCGAACGCGGCCGTGGTCAGGGCCAGCCCCGGCTTCGGCGGACCTGCGGGCGCCCGGCCGGCACCCGGACCCTGTCCCTGGCCCGCCTGTCCGTGAGCCATCGATCCGAAGCCGCAAATCAGTGCAATCGTGCAGATCGTGAGTATTCGCGTCGTTCTCATGTTGTCGGTATCCTCCAGAAAATTTCAGCGTAATGCTGCTCTCGTTCCCCCAACGGTGCGCCATGTTAGCACGAGCATCGCACCTTTTGAACGGAGCGGGCCCGCTCCGACTTGCTGATGACCGCAGCCCCGCCAAATTGACCGCAGCGCGCCTTGCCGGCGCGCGCTTGGGCGGGGACTTTCGCTCTTTGGGGGTGGGGGTTATACCCCCACCCCGGGTGTTTTTTGCAAAGAGTGCGGAAGCGCATGAAAATAAGGAAGTTGAGATTTTTGAAGAGCGCGCAAGAGTGCGCAAGTCGCTGAAAAATAACGGGCCGAACTTCAGGAAGAGCATCACAAAGAGCGCGGGGGGATGATCCGCATTCGCCAAGGCTTCGGCGGGACTTTCCGCATTCGACTGAGCTTCGGCGGGTGTCGTAGCGAGGGTCACGCCACAGGTTAGCGAACAGGGTACTATAAGTCAATATGTATACTGATGCGTGATTCGAATCAGCTGTGGAAAGCGTGGAAAACGGAGGGAGATTCGACGCGGGTTCTGCGCTCTTCGAGCGAGCGATTCGAATTAGGGGCACAAAACCCGCACCCTTAGAAGCGAAGGGTGCGGAACCCAAAGCGTCTTTGCCCATTGACTCTTTGCCACTCGGCCGATTCGAAATGGGAGAGGAACCCTGCCCTCGCCTGCGGCGAAGACAGGGCGCCCGCAACTGCAACCCCGCATCAAGGTGCGGCCACCCGGCCATGGTCTTCGGTTGGCGCAGCAGAAATAACGTTCCGCGTTGCCACGTTCCGCAATTACTTCTCGGCCTCTCTACCTGTGAATGCCCGGGACAGCATGACGGCCATCAGCAAGCCTCCGACTCCTGCGATAAGCACCTCCCGGGTGCCACGGAAATGGAACCTTCCGAGCCGAAGCAACACGTAAGCGACGACCAGATTCAGCGATCCCCAGAGCACGTTGACTGTCGGCGAAGACAGTCCTTTACCCGGCGGCGAGGCGAATGGGCTTGGGAAGCGACGCCCGGACACGCCGCTGGTGAAGTGCGGAACAGCGTTCACGAAAAAAGCGCCCCCGAAAAAATAAGCGACCACGTGCAACCACTGCATGGCGTCCTCCTTCGCTGGGTAGAATCCGGGAACCCGCGGCACCGATGAGGGATGATACTTCTGAAGCGCAGCGGCGGGAACGTGTTTCGATTGCGAAGAGCCCGGAAGAGGCAGCGGTCACATCCATGCGTGACGCGGCTCGGGAGAGCCCCACCGTTGCACGGACCGCAAGGATGGGCCACCCGCCCCAAAAGGGAAGCGCTCGCCCTCACCCAGCGCTTACTTGTTGTCTGACGGCGAGACTGCCGTGTTTGGAGACGGAGTGGGCTCCGGCTGTGTCCGTGTCGTCGCAGGAGGACGGCCAGTTTCAGCAAACGGGACAGATGCTATTGTCGATAGAGCCCCGCCCACTTGCATGTAGCCAACCAGTGCGCCGTAGCGTTCGATCAGGACGTGCGTGATCCATGATGCGGCTGCAAATCGTGTAACTCTTTGGCCAGTCCAGCCGTCCCGCCAACCGTCGGCGAACCCATCCCAGGGGACAGATTCTCCCATCTTGGCGTCGCTGAGCTTCGAAAACGCTTGTTTGCAAAAATCCGTGGATGACTTGAGCCATTCGATCATGCTGTCCTTGTCCGCGTAGGCGTCTAGTTTTGCGTGGTTTGGAGCGGCGACACCGGAAATCTTCGAGCAAGCGAACGCACTGACATAGGCGACGTGTAAAATATTAGCTCCGACTGTCTCTGCCAGAATCCGTTGATTGTATTTGTCAGGAGGAATCCATTCGGCTGCTACGATCAGACCGTTGGAGTAGCAGTCGAGAACCCGTCTCAACTCGGAAGAAACAGAATCAGTTGGGACCGATGGCCGACTTTCCATTACGACTGACACTGCCGGCCTGCAGGCCGTCGAATCCTGCGCCCGGGCAGCTACTGGTGCAGCCAAACAGAGCCCCGCCAAACAAATCAGTCGCTTCATCTGTTTCTCCTTCCAAGCCAATCCGCTGAAAGGATTCCCGGGCCTATTATCCGAAATTTCCGGTTTGGACCTCTGTCTCGCAGATCGTACGCCTCTCCTGCCCTTGGCACAACGCATTCGCCCAGAGAGGGACCCTCAACAGGGGGCGCGAGGCTCCCGACGGCCACCGTGTAGCGCAAGCGAAGGAAACGCGTCGAAAACGTCGAAAAGGGGGTGGCCGGTTTGAAACGGCCCCGCCTACCTATCCCCCAATTGCGATGGCGCCTGGCGACGCCCACCGTAGACTCGCCGGGCGAGGGTGTAGCACTTCGCCCTTGCGTATAGCTGTCCCCTCAAGACGTTGACGGAGCACGCGATAAACCTGTGTACGCATCGCTCCGCAAGGATAGGCGACCCGCTCAAGGGCGAAACGATCCTTAGGGGCCAATCTTAATTTGGGATGTGTATTCGTGATAGTTGCGGAAGTCGATGATGTTGTGGCTGCAGGTGCTCGTACCCCGTTCACAACCTAAGCTCTCGGCATGGACCGGAAGCAGAAACGATGTCCCGCCAATCATCACGTATGAATAATCAACAGCGGATTCGACCCTATCCATCGGGAAATCCGAGGGTATGTTGCGGGCCTGCATCTCGATTCGCAGGACGCGCGCGGTTTTCGGATCGACCCATACGGAGCCTCCGTAAGCCGCAGTCAGCGCATGCGAGTCTACATGCAACATCCAGTGTGAACGTTCGCTGCGCACCTCTAAGTCGTAAACCTGGGCGCTGAGACCCGAAGTGGTGGAGGCACCGCCGGGCCGGAACTGCGCTTCCGTAGCGGGGTTAAAAAGTTCAAGCAGCGTGGACGCAAATTCTCCGGTGGACCAGGACCCACCGATTTCCTGCAGGTCCCTGTTCGTGGGGCGGTCATTGATCTTCACGTTACGATACGTTTCCTGCCCATTATCGTAAAGGAGTTCAGCCGAGACCACATCCAGGGGCTTTTCGTCGCGGCCCCGCTGGGTAAACCGCGACATGAACTCCTGGCAAATAAAGTTAGGAAGCTTCTCTGAAAACTCAAACGCCGCCTCCCTGGCCCTTTCGACCAAGGATTCGGCGGGACTCAGCGAACTCGGGGGTGCGGAGTCCGCAGAGGGCGGCTCGAAGGCATAAGCGACTTCGATGGGCGCGATGACGGCGACGGGCTTGCCATTCGGGCCGATGGCTGGATTGAAGCGCCAGTGCTTCACGGCGTCCACCGCATTGGCATCGAGGTCGTAGGGCGCGCCTTGTACAACTTCAATGTTGGTCGCAGTCCCGTCGGGCTGAATGACGGCTTGCAACTTGACCGTGCCTTGGAATTTCGCGGCAAGTGCTGCGGCTGTGTAGACGGGCGCGGGACATTCGAGGCAGCTCGGGTAGCCGACGCCATTCTGGCCAGGCTGGAGAACGCCAGGCGGAATGGGGGCGCTGCCGCGGAGTGAGGCTGATGAATCAGCGCCGGGTGACGAGCCGCCGTCCGGAGCCGGCAGAGCCGAGAACGTCCCGATCGGGCTCATGGGGTCCCAACGAAACTTGCCACCGATAAACCAGAAGTAGCCGAGCGGGGTAATCGAGGCATCGGACGCGCTCGCGGGCTCGCCGCTCGCGCCCGGGCGCGGCCTCGAGCCCGCAAAGAAAACGTCGACCGGCTGCTGAAACAGTTCCAGAGCGCTCTTTTCCGAATCGGATTGCGGCGCGCCGGTGACTTTTCGCGTGACGATTTCCGGATTCTGTCCCGCCAGCCGAATGAGCAATGCCTGGAGCTGCACGTTCAGCAAATCCAAAGCGCTTTCGTAACTTGTGGACCACGCGTCGCCCGTTTCCTTGCCGAACGCCTTCGGGAACCATTCCGCGTAATCGGGTATTTCCATGTCCTCGACAAACGCCGCCAATTTGGGGTTGCCGCCAAGCTTCGCTGAGGCGAACACGTCCTGGAGGAGCAGTTTCAGGCCGTCCGCCGAATCGGGATACTTCGCAGGCTGCACCGCCGTCTTCCTCTCAGTCGCTTTGGCGGCCGTCTGCGCACGGACGGAGGCCGAGAGAAACATCAAGAGAGGCAGGATCGCGAGGATGCGCTTTGCCGAAGGTGCCACTGGCCACTGTTACTCCAACCCGGGGCCAAAATCAAGCCGGTCAGGTTTTTAGCGGTGTCTTCGCGTGGTCTTGCCGTTCGTCTTGCCCTCAGCGGCTAAAGCCGCACTGGGTGGGTGCGACTTTACGGCACGGCTAAAGCCGTGCCCTGACGAGTTCACATTCGCCTGGCCCAACGGAGAAGTCAAAAAACCCGAAAAACCCCACTTTTGGCTGGCGCCAAAAATGGGGCACCCGCGCGGTGACCCCGAGCCGGGGCGCGGCGGCCCGCCACCCGCACCGCAATTGCAACCCCGCGTCAAGGCGCGGCCACCCGCCACGGCTGCCGCCCTGAAGGGCGGCGCTACAAAACCCCAAGCCCGCTGAGCCTTCGCCGCCCGCGCCGTTCCCACCACGGAAACGGCGCGTTGACGGGGTGCGCGATAAACCCGTATACTGCTTGTTTCCCGCAGTCATCTGGAGGCAGGATGTACGCCGTGATTCGCAGTGGAGGCAAGCAGTACCGCGTAGCGCCGGGGGAGACCGTGAAGGTCGAGAGCCTGCCCGGCAAGGTTGGCGGCAGCGTGACGTTTGGCGAGGTGCTGGCGGTGAGCACCGACGATGCGAAATTCGTGACCGGCAAGGAAGCGGCAGCGGCCAAGGTCACCGGCAAGATCGTTTCGCAGGACCGCCACGCCAAGATAACCGTGCTGAAGTTCAAGACGGGCGGGCAGTACAAGATCCAACGCGGACACCGGCAAAACTACACGGCCGTGCAGGTCAGCGAGATCGCGCTGTAGCCAGCGCCCCTAGAGGATTTCTCCCATGGCACACAAAAAAGGCGGCGGCTCTTCGGTCAACGGCCGCAACTCGCAAGGCCAGCGGCTGGGCGTGAAGCGCTTTGCCGGGCAACTGGTGAATGCGGGCACCATCCTGATTCGCCAACGTGGCACGAAGCACAAGCCCGGCCTGAACGTGCGCCGGGGCAAGGACGACACACTGTTTGCCTGCATCACGGGCATCGTGCGCTTTCAGGACCGAGGCAACTCCGGGCGGTTTATCAGCGTTGTTCCGCCGGAGGGCGCGGCGGCAGTGCAGGCCGCAGCGCCGGATGCGACCCCTGCGGCGAGTTAGTTTGGGCAATTCCTGCGGCGGTCCCGGGTCCACCGGGACCGTCCGTTTTTGCGGCCAGCGAAAGTTCATGCCTCCGCATCCGCCGGCGCTCCAATCGTGCAATTCCGCTATCCTGTGGCGTATGCTTTTACCCGGAAACCATCGTGTTCGTTGATGAAGCCAAGATTTACGTGAAGGCGGGCGACGGCGGGAACGGCTGCGTCGCTTTCCGGCGGGAGAAGTACGTGCCTCACGGCGGGCCTTCGGGCGGCGACGGCGGAGCGGGCGGCAGCATCATCCTCGAAGCGACGCAGCACGACAACACGCTGCTGCGCTATCGCTACAACCGCGAATTTCGCGCGCAGCGCGGACGGCACGGCGAAGGCTCGAACTGCTCGGGCCATTCCGGCAGCGACATGCTCCTGACGGTTCCGCTGGGGACGGTCGTGCTGGAAGACCCCGGGGGCGAGCGGCTGGCGGACCTGACGACGCCGGGGCAGCGCATCGTGGTGGCGCACGGAGGACGCGGCGGGCGGGGCAATCAGCACTTCGCCAAGCCGTGGCACCAGACGCCGCGCGAGTCCGAGGACGGGCAGCCGGGCGAGGAGCGCCACCTGAAGCTGGAGCTAAAGCTGCTGGCCGACGTCGGCCTGGTCGGATTCCCCAACGCCGGCAAGTCCACGCTGATTTCGCGGATCTCCGCGGCGCATCCGAAGATCGCCGCGTATCCCTTCACGACGCTCGAACCGAATTTGGGCGTGGTCTCCGCCGACGGGGTCACGGGCCGGGACGTGGGCCGGACGTTTGTGGTCGCCGACCTGCCCGGATTGATCGAAGGCGCGCACGAGGGCGCGGGGCTGGGGATGCGGTTTCTCCGCCACGTCGAGCGGACGCGGCTGATCGCTCAGCTGGTGGACACGAGCGACGCTTCCGATCGCGATCCGGTGCGCGATTTCGAGATTATTTCCGGGGAGCTTGCGGCATTCAGTCCGGAGCTGGCCACCAAGCCCACCATCGTCGTGGCCACTAAACTCGATGCCACCACCGACCGCAGCCGGCTTGATCGGCTACGCGAGTTCTGCGCCGCGCGCGGGCTCGAGTTCCATGCGATCTCTTCCGCTTCGGGCGAAGGCATTCCGGCGCTGGTCCGCGCGATGGCCGATGCGCTCGACCGGCTGGCTCCACGACTCCCCGTGACCGCGGAATTTGAAGAAGCCGCAGGCGCGCCGCTGACGGAGGAGCGTTGAGCCCAAAACGAGCCGGGCGCGGGCGGCGCGGAACGGAACGCGGCCGGCGAGTCGCACTCTTCGGCGGGACTTTCGATCCCATCCACTTGGGCCACCTGGCGGTTGCTCGCGCGGCCCAGAGGCGCTTCGATCTCGATCAGGTGTACTTCATTCCCGTGGGCTACCCGCCGCACAAGCCCGCGAGCGACCTGCCGCCGTTCACGCACCGGTTTGCGATGGTCGCGCTGGCGTGCGCCGGGCATCCGAATTTCGTGGCGTCGCTCGCCGAGTGCGGCGGAAACGGCGCGGGCCAGCACGTTTGCTACTCGGTGGACACGGTACGGCAGTTCCGCGAGGAGTTCCGCGAGCCCGGGGATCAACTTTATTTTTTGCTCGGCGCCGACTCGTTTCTGGATCTCAGGGCCTGGAAGGATTACGACACGCTGCTGGACCTTTGCGATTTTGTGGTCGCGAGCAGGCCGGGCTTCCGAATGGATGCGCTCCGGCAGGTGATCCCGCCGGGGCTTCTCACGCCGCCGACGGCGGGAGCGGCAGCGGACCGGCGAGCCATTGCGCTGCGCCGCACCACGGTCTTCCTGCTGGACACGGTGGAAAGCCGCGTCTCGGCGACCGAAGTTCGCCGGCGCCTGGAGCGCGGCAAAACCATCGACGGACTTGTGCCCCCACGAGTGGAGGAATACATCAAAAAGCAGGCGTTGTACCGGTGACCGGCGAAACGCTTCGCCCAGAACTGCGCTGGGCCATCGAAGCCGCGCAGGACAAACAGGCTGTGGCCGTGACGCTACTCGATTTGAGCGGCCTGGCAACCTTCACGGATTCCTTCCTGCTGTGCACGGGCCTGAGCACGCCCCAGGTGATGGCCATCTGCGACGCCATTGAGGATAAGCTCGAGGCTCACGGCCTGCGTCCGGCGCACCGGGAAGGACGCGCGGGGTCGGAGTGGCTGCTGCTGGACTACGGAGGAATGATCGTTCACGTTTTCACCGAGCGGCTGCGGCAGTTCTACGATCTCGAGCGCCTGTGGCGCCGGGCGCGGCGCGTCGAGTTCACCGAGCCGGCCGCGGACGCCTCCGCAGCGGGAGGCCGGAGGACGTGAGCGATATTCGTATTGAGTGGCTGGCGCACGATGCGGCTTCCGAGCGCGTGCTGGAGCTGGCGCGCAAGGTTGCCGACACCTCGACGACCGTGCTCATCACGGGGGAAAGCGGCACCGGCAAGGATCAACTGGCGCGGTGGATTCACGAGCTGAGCGCGCGGCGCGACGCTCCTTATCTCAAAATCGATTGCGCCAGCCTGCCGCAGGAGCTCGTGGAGTCCGAACTGTTCGGGCACGAACGCGGCGCGTTTACCGGAGCGGTCGAGCGCAAGCTAGGCCGCCTGGAGATGGCGGGAAGCGGCACGATCGTGCTCGACGAGGTCGCGGCGCTTTCTCCGGCCACGCAGTCGAAGCTGTTGCGCGTGCTGGAGGAGCGGCGATTCGAACGGCTCGGGGGCACGGAAACGCTGGCGATCGACGCGCGGCTGATCGCGCTCACGAACGCCAACCTGGCGCGGTCGGTCGCCGCCGGGCGTTTCCGGGAAGATTTGTTTTTTCGCTTGAGCGTGCTGACCATTCGCGTGCCGTCGCTGCGCGAGCGACCCGCCGACGTTCTTCCGCTGGTCGATCACTTGCTGGGGCGGATGGCGACGGTGCACGGCCGGCCGGACACGAGCTTGAGCGAACAGGCCCGGAAGATGCTGGCGGCGTACGATTGGCCTGGCAACGTCCGCGAACTCAAGAATGCCATCGAGCGCGCGCTGGTCTTCACGAATAACCCGGCGCTGGGAATCGAGGATTTCCCCGAAAATATCCGCGCCGCCGATTCCGATGCGGCAGCGCGCCTGCGTTCGCTCGAGGAAATCGAGCGTGAAACGATTCAGGCGACGCTCGAGGCCACGCACTACAAAATCACACGCGCCGCCGGAATCCTGGGAATCAGCCGCAAGACGCTGCTCGACAAACGCAAGAAGTACGGTCTCCGCTAGAACCGCAGGGCGTCCGCGCGATGCACATTCGACTTCTATTTCTCGGCAAGACGCGCCGGGCCGAAGTTCGGGCGCTGCTCGACGACTACGCCGGCCGCATCCGCCGCGCCGCGGAGCTCGAGATCCGCGAATTGCGGGAAGATTCGGCCGCGGCGATGCGCCGCGTCGAGATCGCGCCGGGCGCCGTCGTCGTGCTGCTCGACGCCGGGGGCAAGAAATTCGATTCCGGGCAATTTGCCGCATGGCTGGGGGGCTGCCGGGAACGCGGCGTGCGGGAACTCATCTTCCTTTGCGGCGCGGCGGAGGGATTTCCCGAGAGTTTGGCGAACCGCGCGACGGCGCGGATATCGCTCTCGCCGCTGACGTTTTCGCACGAGTTGGCTCGCGTGATGCTTGCCGAACAGATCTACCGAGCATTCGCGCTGCTGGCCGGGCACCCCTATCCAAAATAGCCCCGGCGGGTGTAGAAGAGGCTGGCTATGTCCATCCGCATCGAACACGACGCAAAGGCTCCGAGCGCAGCGATCGAGCTGGCCATCCGCCATCCGCTGCCGGACTACGACCTCGCGGAGATCGAGCACGCGGTGCCTCGCGAGGTCGACCCGGTGCTAGCTTCGCAGGGATTTCACGACTTGCTGGACGAGGCGCGCGGCATCCTGGGGACCGCGCTGCGCGAGAGCGGCCTGGAAGTGGTTCAGCTCACCGGCGCCATCTGCAGCGAGGGCCGCGTTCATCGCCCCGGCGTGTGGCTGGTGCTGCGCCAAACCGGCGGGGCGGCAGACGCGCCCATGTCCGCGGCGGCGAAGGTGCGGGTGGCCGCGGTCGCGGAGGAGCTGAGCGCTCGACTGCAATTGAAGTAGCCGGACGAGCTTGACGTTTCCGCCCGCTGCGGTCATTATTTTTGAATTGTCCCGGCCGGCAGCCGCCGGCGGTCCGACACCATGGCGGAACAAAAGGGCCTGCTCATCGTCTACACCGGCCCGGGCAAAGGCAAGACCACTTGTGCGCTCGGCACGGCATTTCGCGCCGTCGGGCAGGGCCTGCGCGTGCTCATCGTGCAGTTCATCAAGGGTTCCTGGCATTACGGCGAGCTGGACGCCGCGAAAATGCTGGGCGACGACAAGATGGAGATTCGCGCGATGGGCCGGGGGTTCGTCAAAGTCGGCGGGGCCGACACCGACCCGGAAGATATCCGGCTGTGCGAAGAGGCCTGGGAGTTCGGGAGCAAGCAGATGGCCGGCGGCCGGTACGATCTGGTGGTGTTCGACGAGATCAACTACGTGATCAGCTATCACATGCTAGACGTGGGAAAAGTGGTCGCGGCGTTTGCGGGCCGCCCCGAGCGCGTTCACGTCATCTGCACGGGCCGCAACGCGCATCCGCAGCTGGTCGAGGCGGCCGACCTGGTGACGGAGATGCGCGAGGTGAAGCACCCGTACACGAAGGGCATTCTGGCGCAGCGGGGGATCGATTACTGAAGGTTCGAGCCGCGCGGCGATGGTTCGTATCGCGAGCGCCGGCCGAAAGGGTTTGAATGGCCTGGTTCAAGCGACAGAAAAAATCGATCGAGCAGCAGACACCGCCTGACGAGCGACGCGTCAAGACGGAAGGGCTGTGGACCAAGTGCGTGAGCTGCCGGACGATCGTGTGGAAGAAGGACCTCGAAGGCAACCATCGCGTCTGTCCGAAATGCCAGCACCATTTCCGGTTGAACGCGCGACAACGGTTGGAGCTGCTGCTCGACGGCCGGTGGGTGGAGCACGATGCGGACCTGGCGTCCACCGATCCACTGCACTTCGTGGATACGCGGCCGTACGCCGATCGGCTGAGGGAAACGCGGAAAAAGCTAGGCATGAAAGACGCCGTGCTGACCGCCGAGGGGCTGCTAGCCGGGCGACCCGTGCTCTGCTGCTCGATGGAATTCGGTTTCATCGGGGGGTCGATGGGCGCGGTGGTGGGCGAGAAGGTGACGCGCGCGACCGAACTGGCGATGGAGCGCAAGCTGCCGCTGGTGATCGTCTCGTGCTCGGGCGGCGCGCGGATGATGGAAGGCACGCTGAGTTTAATGCAACTGGTAAAGGTATCGGCCGCGCTGGCCCGCCTCGATGAAGTGCGCCTGCCCTACATCTCCGTGCTGACCGACCCCACGACGGGCGGGGTCACGGCCAGCTACGCGATGCTGGGGGATCTGAACATCGCGGAGCCGGGAGCGCTTATCGGATTTGCCGGGCCGCGGGTCATCGAGCAAACCATTCGCCAGAAGCTGCCGGAGGGTTTCCAACGCTCGGAATTTCTGCTCGAACACGGATTTCTGGATGCCGTCGTCCACCGCAAGGACCTCAAGGCATACATCGCGAACGCCCTGGGTTTCTTCCTCGGGTAACGCAACCTCTTGGGCATGACTTACGATCAAGCCGTGCGGTATTTGCTGACGCTGGGCCGCGAATTGGCCTCGCCGCAGCAAGCCCGCGCAGCCAAGTTCGACCTGGAAAATATGCGCGTGATGGCGCGCGAATTGGGGAACCCCGAGCGCGCGTTTGCGTCGGTGCACATCGCCGGGACGAATGGCAAAGGCTCGACGGCGGCGATGCTCGCGAGCATTTTGCGAGCCGCGGGAATACGCGCCGGGCTCTACACCTCGCCGCATTTGTTGCGCATCAACGAGCGGATCAGCGTGGATGGCGCGGATATCTCCGACGCCGATTTCGCCGAGGTTTTCGAGCGAGTGCAAACGGTCATTGAAAAGCTGCTGGCATCGGGCGCGCTGGCGGCGCACCCGACTTTTTTCGAGTGCGTCACGACGATGGCCTTCGAGTTTTTCGCCCGGCGGAAGGTCGGCCTCGCCGTCATCGAAGTCGGCCTGGGCGGCCGGCTGGACTCAACCAACGTGATCGTCCCGGAAGTCGCGGTGATCACGCAGATTGATTTCGATCACGAGAATTTTCTGGGCCACTCCATCGAGGAGATCGCCGCGGAGAAGGCCGGCATCATCAAGCCGGGGGCGTGGGTGGTGAGCGCAGCGGGGAACGAGGCGGCGCAAGAGGTGATCCGGCGGCGGGCGGCGGAGCAGAAGGCACGGCTGGTGGAAGTGGACGAAGCGTACCGCGTGTCCGGCCTGCGGGCGGAAGACGGTCGCTATCAATTCGTGGCCGCGGCTGGCGCGCCGGGGCCGGGTTCGGCGAGCGAGATCGAAGTCCGCTTGCCGCTTCCCGGACGCTTCCAGGTTCGCAACGCGCTGACCGCCATAGCCGCAGCGCGCTTGCTGGCCGAGCGCGGTTTCCCCGTGAGTGACACGGCCATAGCGGACGGACTCGCGACGGTGCACTGGCCGGGGCGCATCGAGCGGTTACAGAACGGCCCCGCCGTCTACCTGGACGGCACACACAATCCCGCCGGGGCGCGCGAACTGGTGGCTTTTTGGAACGAGCATTTCCCCGGCCGGCGGATTCACCTTGTCTATGGAGCGATGCGCGACAAAGCGGTTGATGAAGTGGCAGGGCAGCTGTTTCCCCGCGCCGCTACCGTCATTCTGACGCAGTCGCAACAGCCGCGCGCTCTGTCGGCCGAAGCGCTAGCCGGCATGACGCGGCATCTTGCACCGTGGGTCGAGGTTATCATCGAGCCAGGCGCGGCGCTCGAGCACGCTATCGAGCGGGCGGAACCGGATGACGTCGTTTTTGCCACTGGATCTCTCTACCTGGTCGGCGACCTTCGGCGCTACTGGGACAGGCGGCCGGCGAAGATCGCGCCCGGCGGCGCCGTGCGTCAAGTCCGGCCGAAGTGATCGCTCGCGGCTGGGTTGTGAGTGCTCGAAGCCCAATGCCAGGATAAATTTTCCATGGCGGAAAAAACCGATCGCCGCCCGCGTGTGGGCGTGCCCTGGCGCACCCTCGCCGAAGAGGCTGCCGGCAAGCGCGAGCGTTATAGCGACTACCTGAACGCAATACGCGATGCCGGAGGCGAGCCGGTGGAGGTGTCGCTGCTCTTGCCGGACGACCGGTTGCAACAGCTCGCCGCATCGCTCGACGCCGTGGTGTTGCCGGGCAGCCCGGCCGACGTCGATCCGCAACGCTACGGCAGCCCCCGTCATGCAGCAGCCGCGGGCGCCGACTCCGCTCGCGAACGGACCGACGATCAGCTTCTGGACCACGCGCTGGCGACCGGCAAACCGGTCCTGGCGATCTGCTACGGCACGCAACTGCTCAACGTGCACCTCGGCGGGAGTTTGCTGCAGGATATTCCGAGCGAACTCAAGAGTGAGATCGATCACCACCAAGACGAAGTGGGGAGCGACGCACTCCACGCGTCGCGGGTCGAAGCGGGACGCATAGCCGAACTGGCGGGGCGCGCGGAAGTGCAGGTCAATAGCTCGCACCACCAGGCGATTCTGCGACCGGGCCGAGGGTTGCGCGTCACCGCTTACGCCCCGGATGGGGTGGTAGAAGCGGTAGAATGGGAAGGCGGGCGGGGCTGGGTGGTCGGCGTGCAGTGGCATCCCGAACGGATGCGCGGCGACGCGCTCGCGGATGCGCTCTTCAGGCGTCTGGTCCGCGAGGCGCTGCGCACCGCGGCTGGTTAATAAATGAACGACCTGGCAACCTTCGCGAGCGCTGGGACGCTCAATGTAGGTGGGGGGCGGGTGCCATGAGGATGAGGCGAACGCATTTCGTTGCGGGCCGGGCGGTATCGCTGGCGATGTTTGCGGCGATGTCGCTGCCGTTGGCGGTCCGCGCGCAAAACCCCGATGACCTGTTGCCGGCCGACAGCGCAGCGAAGGCCAAAGCCATTCTCCAGCAGGCGATCACGGCTCAGGGCGGACCGGCTTATCTTGGCGTGCGCGAGTCCGATTGCAGCGCGCGCCTGGCTCAGTTTGACAGCACGGGACAAGCGGGCGGCTCGCTGGACGTGCACATCCTGCGGCAGGGTTCCGACAAAACGCGCATAGAATTTCACGGCGATAACTACATCACGAACATCTTCTATTACGAGGTACACGGAAAGAACAAGATCGTGAACGTTTATTCGGGCGACCAGGGGTGGTCGCTGACCAAGGACGGCGTCAGCGATTTACCCGCGGATGCGGCGGCCAGCTATCAGGAGCAGACCAAGACAGATGTCCACACGATCCTGCGCTACCGGCTAAACGACGACAGCCTCATTTTCCGGTACGGCGGCACGGAGGTGGTGGACCTGAAGCAGGTCGACTGGGTGGAGATTGCCGACCACGAGGGGCACACGATGAGAATCGCCATCGACCGGGCAAGCCATCTGCCGACGCGCTCGGTGATGAGCAAGCGCGACTCCGAAACGGGGGCGCGGACGGAACAGAGCACTCTATTTTCCAGTTTTCATCTCGTTGACGGCGTCCAGACGGCGTACCGGGTGTCGCATCTGCTCAACGGCCGGCAGGTAAATGAGACTTTCTACGACCGCTGCACCTACAACTCGGGAATCGCCCCAGAAACGTTCACGCGCAGCGGCCTCGAAGCGCAATTCAAAAAGTCGAAATAGCAGCTTCTCCGTGCGAGCTACTCCGCCCGCTGTATAATGGTGAGATGCCAACAGGGACATCGGACACGCGGATGCACGGCACGACGGTTTTGTGCGTGCGGCGCGACAATAAAGTGGTGATGGCGGGCGACGGCCAGGTCACCATGGGCCAGAACGTGATGAAGCACACGGCGCGGAAGACCCGGCGCCTGTTCAACGACAAGGTGCTGGCGGGCTTTGCCGGGTCGACGGCGGACGCGCTGTCGCTTTTCGAGCGGTTCGAGGGCAAACTGCAAGAGCATCACGGCAACCTGGCGAAAGCAGCCGTCGAACTGGCCAAGGAGTGGCGCAAGGACCGGGCGCTACGGCACCTCGAAGCGTTGTTGCTCGTCGCGGATGCGAAGGGCACGTTCGTGGTTTCGGGCGACGGCGACGTGATCGAACCCGACGACGGGTTGTGCGCCATCGGGTCCGGCGGGCCGTTTGCCCTGGCGGCGGCGCGCGCGCTGGCCAAGCACAGCAAGCTCGGCGCGAAGGAAATCGCGCAGGAAGCCATGCGCATCGCGAGCGAAATCTGCATCTATACCAACAGCAACTTCACGCTCGAGGAACTGTAAGCACTCAAGGAAAATGAGCCCATGGTGATCTATCTTCCCGGCGACCAGCGCCCACCCGAACCCGAGGTTCTGCCGTCGTTCGACGAGCTGACGCCGCGCGAAATCGTCATCGAACTGGACAAGTACATCGTCGGGCAGACGGCGGCCAAGCGCGCCGTGGCCATCGCGCTGCGGAACCGCGTCCGCCGGCAGAAGCTCTCTCCCGAGATGGCCGAGGAGGTCATGCCGAAAAACATCCTCATGATCGGGCCGACCGGCGTGGGAAAGACGGAAATCGCGCGGCGGCTGGCGCGGCTGGCGGGCTGCCCGTTCGTGAAGGTAGAGGCCTCGAAATATACGGAAGTGGGTTACGTCGGCCGCGACGTAGAATCGATGATTCGCGATCTGGTGGAAACGGCGATCGATATGGTGCGCGAGGAAAAGCTCGACGAGGTCGCCGAGCGTGCCGAGCAGGCCGCGGAAGAACGGCTGCTCGATCTGCTGCTGCCGCCTTCGCCTGGGACTCCCGATCCCGCCGGTCCGGAAACGTTACAGGTGGAGACGCTGCGCCGCGATCAGGGCGAGCGCACCCGCGAAAAGCTGCGGGCGCAACTACGCGACGGCAAACTGGACCAGCGAATGGTCGAAGTGGAGGTACGCGAGCGCTCGATGCCGGCCTTCGAGATCGTCTCGAACCAAGGCATCGAAGAGATGGACATCAACGTAAAGGACATGCTCTCTGGCTTCTTCGGCCAGCAGAAGAAGAAGCGCAAGATGACCGTGGCGGAGGCGTTCGACTACCTGATTCAGGAAGAAGAAAACAAGCTGATCGACATGGATCACGTGACGCGCATCGCCACCGAGCGCGCCGAGCAGATGGGCATCATCTTCATCGACGAGATCGACAAGATCGCGGGACGGGAAACCGGGCACGGCCCGGACGTTTCGCGGGAAGGCGTGCAGCGCGACATCCTGCCGATCGTCGAGGGCACCACGGTCAACACGCGTTACGGCATGGTCCGCACCGACCATATTCTGTTCATCGCGGCCGGAGCTTTCCACATCACCAAGCCATCCGATCTGATTCCGGAGTTGCAGGGGCGCCTGCCGCTGCGCGTGGAGCTGAGCGCGCTCACCGAGGACGACTTCGTGCGCATTCTCACGGAACCCAAGAACGCGCTGATCAAACAATACATCGCGCTGCTGGAGACGGAGGGCGTGAAGCTGGCGTTCAGCGACGACGCCATCGCGGCGCTGGCTCGCTTTGCCGTGATGGTCAACGAGCAAACCGAGAACATCGGCGCGCGCCGTTTACACACGATCCTTGAGCGCGTGCTCGACGAAATCTCCTTTGAAGCGCCGGAACTGAAGAAAAAGCACGTCAAGATCGATGCCGCGTACGTGGCCAAGCAACTCGCCGAAATCGCCAAGAACCAGGACCTGAGCCGCTATATTCTCTAGCCGCGCGCGACGCCGATGCCTTTCGAACGACCGCTTTCGCCGCGCACCTCGCCAACCGCGCGACGGGGCGGCGAGAACCGGCGGCGGTCCGCCGCTCTCGCGGGCGCGCTGGGAGCGATGATGATGGCCGGAGCGAGCGCCGCTCTGATGGGCTGCGCCGCGCCGGGCGAGCCCACGGCGCGGCATCCCGTCGTTCCCGAAGCGGTGCGAGATCTTGCGGCGCGACAGGAAGGCGACGGCGTGGAGTTGAGTTTCACGCTGCCCAGCGAGTCGACGGATAAGAAACCGCTGGCCGAGCCACCCGCGCTGGAGATCTATCGGGGCACGCCCGCCGCCAGCGCTCCTACGGGAACGAAAGCTGCGATGCGGCTTGTCGATACGGTCCCCTCCGACACGGTGTCGACGTACGAAGAAAACGGTCACGTCGAGTTTCGCGACCGACTCGATCCGAACGAGGTTGCGCGCACACCCGGCCAACAAGTCTCCTACATGGTACGCACGCGTGTTTCGAGGCAGCGGGCATCCGCCGACTCGGGTCTGGCGAGCCTGCGGGTCTATCCGGCGCCTGAGCCGGTTGGCGAGCTCCGCGCGGCTATCATCGAAAAGGGCGTCATGCTGACGTGGGCGGCGCCGACTTTGCCTGGCGGCGCCGCGAATTCCGGAGCCGGCGCCGGCTACAGAATCTATCGCGCCGAGGTCGAACCCGAAAGCGTGGCGGCGGCAACGGAGGATTCATCCAAGGCGGTTTTGCGCGGGCCGTTTAACGCGATTGGGCTCGTGCAGCAGCCGGTGTATACAGACACCGAGATCGAACTCGGGCACTCTTACGTTTATAAGGTTCGGAGCGCGGCGCGGTTTGGCGCCGACTCGGTGGAGTCGGTGGACTCGAACTTGGTTGTAGCCACGGCAAAGGACGTGTTTCCTCCAGCCGCTCCGCAGGGGGTGGTCGCGGTGGCGATCCCCGAAACCGCCGGCATGCCGGCCTACGTCGAACTATCGTGGGCTATCAGCCCGGAGGTCGATCTGGCGGGGTATGCGATCTATCGGAGCGAACAACCGGACACGGCCGGTGAGCGCTTGAACGGCGAATTGTTGTCTGCTCCGACGTTCCGTGATATTAATGTAGTATCGGGACGACGCTATTTCTACCAGATACGAGCAGTCGATCATGCAGGTAACGAAAGCCCTCTGAGTGCGGTCGTCGAAGTTGAGGTAGCCGGGTAACCGTAAGAGCCCACAGAAAGGCAGAGACCCATGGGCCCCTTCCAGCCCCCGCGCGCGCGGTTTGTAGCGCTGCGTCACCCGTGCCTGATTCTGGGCACAGCGGTGGGAGTTTGCTTGTCTGCGGTGGCCGTGGCCTGGCTGGTGGTGGCAAACCGCGTACCGTCGCTCGGAGCCTTCACTCTACAGCGCAACCTCATCGCCGGAGCGCTAATAGGCTTGTTGATGTTTCTTCCCGTGGCGCGATTTCTGAGATCTCCCGCACGAATTTTCTCCTCGGGCATTATCGCCTGGCTGATCCTGGCGCTCACTTATCAAGTCATGGAGATTCGCTTTGAACGCCTGAACAGCCGCCTGGGGGCGTTTCACTTGTTTATTCTGGGCGCGGTGGTGTTCGGCTTGCTGGCTGTGCTCGATTGGGTAGCGTGCCTGCTTCTCGGAACGCGGCAACATCCGGCTGCCGTCACGCGGCGCTAGTTGCTGTCATGTTTTTCGTGTGGTAGCTTTCCTTCCTTGTGAAATTCTGTCGATTTCAACCTCTTGAGTTTGGCGTGGACGCCGTCGGCGCTCCCGCTCATCCCGAACCACTTTCCGGCCTGATCGAAGGCGAGACGGTGCGCGAGCTCCTGGGCGATCCGCTCAGCAGATGGCGGCGCGGGGAACGCACCTGGCCTTTGGGCAGAGTCCGGCTGCTCGTCCCGACCTTGCCGAGCAAGATCGTCTGCGTGGGCAGGAACTACGTCGAGCACGCCGCCGAATTCTCCAATCCGGTGCCTAAGGAGCCGCTGCTTTTTCTAAAGCCTCCGTCGTCGCTCATCGGTCCGGAAGATCCGATCGTGCTCACTCCGCTTTCCCAGAACGTTCAGCACGAGGCCGAGCTGGCGGTGGTGATGGGAAGAACGTGCCGACTCCTGGCGGATGGCGAGGACATACGGCCGTACGTGCTCGGCTTCACCTGCGTAAACGACGTCACCGCGCGCGACTTGCAGCGGTCCGACGGCCAATGGACCCGCAGCAAGAGTTTCGACACGTTTTGCCCGCTGGGGCCGTTCATCGAAACCGAACTGGATTTGGCGAAGTCAAGCGTCGCAGCGTACGTAAACGGCGAAAGGCGGCAACACGCGCCACTGACGGACATGGTGTTTTCCGTTGATGTTATAATCCGTCATATCTCGAGCGTGATGACGCTGCTGCCGGGCGACGTCATCGCCACGGGCACCCCGGCCGGCGTGGGACCCTTGCACGCGGGGGACACAGTGGAAGTTGTCGTTGACGGCATCGGCACGTTGCGCAATCCTGTGGTGGCACCCTCGAAATGAGTCCACTCGAAACCGCGTGCATCGTAACCAACGGAGATGGGGGTTCATCGAGATGAAAATCTTTCTGGATACAGCAAATCTGGATGAAATCCGGCAGGGCGTTGCGCTCGGAGTCGTGGACGGGGTGACGACCAACCCCACGCTGGTCGCGAAGGAGGGCAAGCCGTTTCGCGAACATATCCTGCAGATTTGCGAGGTCGTAAAGGACGGCGTGGTCAACGCCGAGGTGGTTTCGACCGACACCGCTGGGATGCTCCGCGAGGCGCGCGAGGTCGCGACCTGGCACCCGAATATTGTCGTGAAGGTTCCCATGACGCAAGATGGAGTGCGGGCCCTCTCGGTGCTGTCGAAAGAGGGCATTCGCGTCAACATAACGCTGGTTTTCTCGCCCACGCAGGCACTTTTGGTCGCCAAAGCCGGCGCGTATTTCGTCAGCCCGTTCGTCGGCAGGCTCGACGACGTCGCACAGGATGGATTGGTTCTGTTGCGCGAGATTCTCGAGATCTACCGCGCGTATAATTTTCGCACCCAGGTGCTTGCCGCGAGTCTCCGCCATCCAATGCACGTGTTGGAAGCGGCGAAGATGGGCTCGCACATCGGCACCATGCCGTTCAAGGTGTTCGAGCAACTGTTCCAACATCCATTGACCGATCGCGGGCTCGCGGGATTTCTTAAAGATTGGGAGAAGGCGCGCGAAGTGCTGGGAGACATACTGGAACCAGCTGCCACGCGCAAAGCGGCGCGTTGACGACCACGCAACTGGATTGGCGCATTTGGGTGACCGCCGGAGTCGCTGCGGTAGTTGCGGCGGCCGTGGTGGCATCGCGGTGGATGCGCCGCCCCGACGACCCAGACGAAACCGAACGGCGGCGCCGCTCCTACGTCAGTCAGGTGGGCCGGATCGTGGAGGGGCACATCATCGAGCTGGTGGAAACGGCGGCGCCGGCGGCCGGGGCGGGTTCGCGCTCCGGCGCGGAGTCTCCGCCGAAAGCCGGCACGGTAGCTGCGAACGGACGCAGGCTTGTTTGCTACAGCTATTCGATCTCCGGCGTCAGCTACGAAACAGCGCAGGATGTTACGGGCCTGGAAGCGCGCGTATCGTTCGACCGGCTGGTGGCCGGACAACCGGCCAGTGTCAAATACGATCCGTCTAATCCGATGAACTCCATCCTCTTAGCCGACGATTGGTCGGGCCTGCACTGACCGCTGTGAAGAAGCTGGCGGCTTCCGTCCTCGTTGCTGCGGTGGCCGTCGCACTGACGACTGCCGCCGTCGCGCTGCTGGTTGGGGCCACGATCCGCATCTCGACTACGAGCAATGTAGTCCTGCGGGCCTCGGCGACGGTGGCGGCGTTTCTGGCGGGCTGGGTGTGGCTGCTTGCGACGGTCTATGTGGCCACGCACACGGCCGTGCTCATTTTTGGAAAGGATTTGCCACCAGGCAGCTGAGGCAAGCCGGCCGCAGCGGAGAGACAGTCTCCAACATCAGCGCTAAGGCTGAGGGGCGACGGGTTCTGCGTTCGCTGCGGGCGAGAGGGTTGGGGTAATCTTGGGGATTTCAGGCAGCTTGCCGGCCGACTCCATAACCTGTTGCGCGAGGTAGTTGGTCACCTTGGCTTGATCGCGCACGGACGCCAGATAGGCCGCGCGCAACAGCTGCTCCTTGCGGCTGCGCAGCGTGTCTCGGATGGTTTGCTGCACCTGCGGATCCGAAAGCTCGCGCTGGCCGGGCGCTTCCTTTCCGATCAACTTCAGAATGGAGTAGCTGTCGCGAAGCTGAATCACGTCGCTCACTTCGCCCGGCTTGAGGGCCATCACAACCTTCTTCAAAAGAGGATCGCTCCGGTTCAGCGAGGATTCGGGAATGAACCCGAGGTCTCCGCCGGAGGGCGCCGACGCCGGGTCTTCCGAATAGTCCATGGCGACCTGCGCAAAATCAGCTCCGTTATGGAGCTGCTGGGCCAGCGCGGCGCACTTGCGGCGCGCTTCGATGTCGGTGGTGGCGTCGTCGTTCTTGCGGTTTCGCACCTGCGCGTCCTTGCGAGGGGTTACAACAATCTGAGCCACCCGGTACTGCGCCTCGGCAACGTTGAACTGCGAGCGGTTTTGCTCGTAGAAGTTAGTGACGTCCTGATCGGTGATAGCAATCTTGGCGACGACCTCGCGGTTCAACAGCTTGTCGACTGAAATTTGACGGCGGATGTCCTGCTTGAGGTCGTCGACGGTCACGTCGCGATCCTTCAGTTGCCGCTGGAAATCATCCTCCGTGTACGGGCTCTTGAACTCGGTGAATTTGTCTTCGACCTCGCCATCGGTGGCCCCCAGCCCCGATTGCCTGGCGCGCTGAATCAGGAGTTCGTTGTTGATCAGTTCGTCGAGGATATTCAGGGTCAGCGAGAGCGCCTCATCCTGGGACGGCGGGGGCTGGCCTTGAGCATTGACGCGGGTACGGTAATACTTTTCAGCCTCGGCGCGATGGATAGGCTGGCCGTTCACAACCGCCCAAACGTCCGGCGCCGGCGGGGCGTCGCGCTTGCATCCGCCGAGAGCGAACACCGCCAGCAGGGACATCGCTGCGACCAATCGCTTATACACTGCGGATTCCTTTGCACGTCTTGCGGCGAGACGCGGCGAGTCGAAATCGCCTCTCAAGCGGCCTTCTTCACGCGTCCGGAACGGAGACAGCTCGTACACACGCGCAACTGCTTACGCGCGCCGTTCACCAGCGCACGCACTTTGCGCAGATTGGGGTTCCAACGGCGCCGCCGCGTGTTGTTGGCGTGGCTGATAACGTTGCCGTATTGCGGACCTTTGCCGCAAATCTCACATTTCTGGGCCATGATCGCTCCTCAAGCCGGTAAGCTTTTCGCAGGTTCGTTATTTTAGCAGACCTGGCGTTGGGCCCGAAGTGAATTATGCCCTTGGGTGGACCCAAATGGACGTCTCGCATGGGTTGACCGACCGCGTTGGGTTCTTACCCATTTTCTTCGACGAGTTGGGCATCGAAGGACGGCTGGAGTGAGGCGGGATGATGTCAAAACTCGCCTAGGGTGGCTCGAAAGAGGGCCACACGCCGCCAGATGACTCGCATTCCTAGCTGGGGCAGGTGGCCCTTCTTGAGTTCATTTCGCGCAAACTATCGTTGGTGAATTGCACTTCACGAGCCTCGCTTCGAAAGGCATCCGAGAAGGCGCCCTGCATTTGACGATGCCGACTGCGACTAGTGCGACTCTTTGGCCGATTCATCCCGCGGTGAGCTCTTTTGCAGGATACCCACGAGATGGTGCCCGGACGCTGGGATCGCGACGCCTTCGCCCATGATGATGTCTCGGGCCGTGATCTTACGTCCGTAGACTGCTCGGTTCGCATCGTCGTCGGAACGGAGCGTGGAACCTTCGAGCGATATGCCGGCGAAGAGTCCGCGAGAACGGGAGTAACTGAGAATCTCCGCTCGCAGGTAAGCGTCGGTGTCTGCTGAAGCATCGCGGCCCTTAGGGCCTGCAGCCGCGGAGGCGTCCGCGCCCAACTTGACCTTGCTGTTGAGGATCGACGCCGCGCCATGATCATTCATGACCAAGAGCACAAGATCGGTCGCCTGTCCACCTAGTTGAAACCCGAAGCTGCCGCCTTCGAGCGCAAACATTGCCGGAGCTCCCCAGGGTCCCCTAAATCCAGCACCCCTGCGGCAGACCATGGCTCCGCGGCCATAGCTTCCGCCGATTCCGATAGCGCCCTTTAGAACGGACGGAAACACAATGACGCACTCCGCCTTTTCCAGCACTTCTTGAGGAATGTTCTCGGGCGTGTTCATGATTTCTTCCATCACTACGCCGCTGTTTTCGAGACGCTTTTGTTCCTTATTCGCGGCGTAGAGCCCGGTCGTGACCAACAGGATGCAGACACCAAGAGTTAATTTGTGAATCATCGCTGACCTCCATGATCAGATTTCTAGTTTGGCGCGCGGTTTACTTCTGAAACCTTGACGGGCGGATCCGTATCCCGTAGCTCAAGCGATTCTTCGGCCCTGGATCACCCGAATGGCAAAGACCACGATGGCCAAAACAAGCAGGATGTGGATGAACCCGCCGAGCGTGTAGGAGGTGACCAGTCCGAACAACCACATGACGATCAGGATCGTGAAAAGTGTCCACAGCATTTTGGTTCTACCTCGTAAGGGACCGGAGCTAGCGTGGGTTAGAGAGGCGAAACGTCATGAGTTGGCCGGGAAGAAAGTGGCTCGAATCTTCGGGGCTTTACCCTTTGCGCCGGGGTCCTGTTTTTCCACCTCGGAGTTTGAACTACATGAACAACCCTTGTCTGTGCACTTCGGCACAGTCCTGCATGTTTTTTCTCTGGTCTTCATCCATCTCCAGGAGCAGCGCTCGGCTCGTTAGCGCAACGTTCAGACAATCGAGGCGAGTCCACGATAGCTGTTTCCCCCAAGTTGTGGCGGACGCTCGTTCCCTAGTCTTCCAAAGCTGTCTAGTGTCCGCCGACTGGGTTTGCCGAAGATTCCACCTGGCGCGCGCGGACGATGAACCGATTCGGCGCTGCTCCCACGTAGTAAAACGGGAAGCAGGTGATGAGCGTAAGCGTCCGCCCGCCTGATGCCTGCAAAACGCTGACGTCGCCAGGCGCTACGACGGCGGTGGATTCCACCTGATAATGGAACTCCGCATTGCGCGTTCTGAATGTGAGGGCATCGCCTGATCGGATATTGCGTAGCGGCCGAAAGAAGGTGTCGCGGTGGCCGGCGAGGGTAACGTTGCCAGATTGGCCCGGTAAAGCCGTATCGGGAATATGGCCAACCGCGCGCTTCAGTATGCTGGTTGAATCACCTTGCACGACGATCATTTTCAGGCCGAGGCGAGGAACCTCCATCTCGCCAAGGACTCCGCCCTCACCAACAAGTTCAGGTTCTTCACTCTGGCTCACATTTTGTATCCGCGACTCTTCAAACGCATTCTGTTCGTGGGCCTGATAGGCATGCGCGTCTACAAGCGAGTAGCCAGCGTACGTCAGTCCGGCGATGCCGATCGCCAGAAACAGATAGTACGCGGCGCGAAGCGCCATAGTACTCAACTGTCGAGCGTGGTTCGTCGGAACCCGTTCGAGATTCATGAGGCACGTTTTCCAAGCGCCGCAGGCGTTTCTGAGCCGAAATAACCGCGCCGAGTTTGTACGCGAATCTTGCCGCGGCCGGGAGCGTTGACTTTCACTTCTATCTTTCGGAACGAGTTGTCATTTGCTGTTTTGTCCGGCACGAAGCCGAGCGTGTACTGTTCACGGAGATCGCGAGCAATTCGTGCTGAAACCTCTGCGACCGATGCGCCAGTTCCGGGGAAGAAGGCGATTCCACCAGTGTCATTGCAAATCCGCCGGAGAACCTTGGGGTCTTCTTCTTCGCCGGAAGTGTCTATCAGGCCGACGGAGTAAATAACCGTTTGCGATCGGCGGGCCAGGGCCAGAACGTCCGCATACTTATGTTGGCTCGCGTTGTCGCCGCCATCGCTGACGATGATCAGAGCTTTCTTATCCCCACGGGCGAGCTGTAAATGGTTGAGCCCCTCGTTCACAGCGTCGTAAAGCGCCGTCATCCCGCGCGCGGAAACCGCCGAAACGGCTTTTGCGAGTTCGTTTGGATCGTGCGTGAAGGGATTCCCGCCGGGCAGTTCGAGCGAGACCGCGTCGTTGAAGTCGACGACGAACATTTCATCTTGGGGGTTGCTCGATTGTGCGAAAGAAACAATCGCCGTGGCCACTTCGCCAAGCTTGGGACCCATGCTGCGGCTGTGGTCAACGACCAGACCCACGGTCACAGGCGTGTCTTCCCGCTGAAATAACGTAACCCTCTGTTCGTGCCCGTTTTCGTAAACACGAAAGTTGTTCAGGCTCAATCCGGAAACAAAATCTCCGCTCCCGTCGGTGACTCGAACGGGTAGCACGACAAGTTGCGTCTGCACGGCGATCGCGGACAACCCAGGAGGTGGGGGCAACGATTTCGCCGCTTGCGCGTAACCGATCAGGTGACCCACGAACACGAATGCGGCAGCGGAATAGCAATGTCGAAATCGCCTGCGCCGTTTAGATCGGACGATCAGAGGCATGTGAAATCTCCTCGCGCCGCGGGATAAGAGTCGTTAATCAAACCCGCGGCGCACTGGAGTCGGCGAAGTTCACGCTACTTATCCGGCAATTAGCTTCAGAAGGAATGCAAACCCAAGAGATGCCGCGCCGAGCAGCGCGATCAGAGGAATCTGGCTCGCCGTCTTCGGCAGTTGCTGCGTTTGTGCCAATGCCGCGGGAGCCGTATTCTCCGCGACGAGCGGAGCGGCCTCCGGAGCAGTCTGAATCACCTCGGCTACCGGAACTTCCTTCTGTTCCGGGGTAATCGCGATAATCGGAGCGGCCTGCAATTCGGCGACGTCGGGAAGCGTGTCGGTCGTGAGCGCAGGAATAGGTTCCTTGACCGCCGCAGCTAACTGAATAGCCCGGCGCTTAGGATAAACGAACTCCTGACCCCAGTTGTTGTTCGGATAAAACCACGCTTTGAGAGCATCCGGGGCGTCATTGGGCCGCTCGCGGAACAACATCACCGTTTGGCCGGTTGCCGTGAGCCGGAAGTTATCGATTGCCAGGATGGTGGCCAGTAATTTGGTCCCATTCGCGCTGAAGATCTGCACGATGTGACGGTCGGACGTGCTCTCGAACAGAGAAAAGGTATATGTCCCCGCTGGTAGAATCTGCCCGCCGGGGATTTCAAACGACTGGCTAAACGTTATAACGGTCTTCTTGTCATGTTCATCGGCTCGAACGCTTGGAACCAAAAAACTGCCAAGCAATAGCAGTGTGAGTACAGCTAGAGCTGTTCTTAGAATTTTCATTTCGCTTTCCTCCTAGGAAACGCAAGAACGTACGGGAACCTAATCAGGGCGTGATCTGCCCTGGGACCTTGTGCTTGTCCGAGGCGATCGACGGATCGAACTGGAGAACCACAATCTCGCGCTTCGATCACATCGAAACGAGCGACGGATGTGAGGGCTACTGCTCTTTGCTCTGAGCCTCGGACAGTTACCGGGTGACGACACTTGCTGGATTACAACAACGCGGGTCCCTCTGGCCAAATGGCCTGCCCGAACGCCAGCCTGTTTACGCTCCGATGTGGATTCGGGACAGAGAATGGATGAATCCGAAAATGTTCAGAAGCCAAACAACCGTACCGATCACCACAACCGCATTCAAGATCGACTTGATCGAGCCGGCCATCGGAATGAAGTTGTTGACCAGCCAGAGCAGAACACCGACTACGATTAAAACCATCAAGATTTGAAGTAAAGGCATTGTGTTTTCCCCCGATCGCATGTTAGACGTCGCGAACGCCAGCGTCTGTTCATTTGTGCACATTCCGACGTTTACTTCAGCGGTGTGGCCATGCGGAGCGGCTGGCCTGTGTGCCGGTCTCATCTAATTGCTTGAGGAAAGTCTCAACCTGCTGTTCGGCGGCATCCTTGGCGATGCCGTACGGCTCCTCAATCCTGCCGCCGAGTTGGTGCCGCTTTCCATCGATCACATCTAGGTTATCCTCGGTGAGCTTTCCCCAGTTCTCTGTGTTTGGACTTCGCTCCGCTCGTCGGAGAGACGGCGTCCGTCTTCGACAACGGGTACCCGATAAAGCTCCGCCTCACCGTCGTGCCGCTGGAAAAACGCGATGACGAACCGCGACGCTCGGCCAGCCCAAAGCGCGGCCTGGTTGCCTGCGTAGCAGGCGAAGAACACACCCAGTGTCACGAGAGTTAACGAGAAGAAAAACACGCCGAACAAAGCGAGCGAGGCCAGCATCTCCCGCACGTAGTAAATGTGCAGGCCGAGCGCTAGGGCCACCGCGCCCATCGCCCACGCGCAGTTGCTAGTCTGAGCCCAGGAGTAGGTCCGAGCGCACGCATTACCGCGTGACGACTCGTCATGGTCCGCAAGGGCCCGTTGCGGGAGGGTGATCATCCGCGGTGCGGGCAAACTCCTCCGTCCTAAGGTTTCCATCCATCTGATTTTCATTTGAGTGCGTTCCTACTTTTGGGGCTTACACTGAATTCTAGTACGCAGCCATCTTGAGGGTCAGGAAGAGGGCTGGCTGTGCTCTTTTGAACGTTTTCGGGCTTCCATCTCAAATAGACTAGCAGCGTAGGAATCGCGGGGGCCAGCCGTAGAGCCGTGGCGGATCGCGACGGTCTAAGTTGAGTAGTAATGCTGGCTCCAGTCCAGTAGAGTGAAGAAGAGGCTAGGGATTTGCAGAGCCGCAGCGTTGCTCCGGCTGCGGTGCCGTCTGGAGCGAAGAATTGTAGAATGTGAGAATGAAAACGACGAAGAGCGAGAAGAGTGCAGCATGCAAACGCGATTGATTCCGATGCGCAAGCCTTTCTGGATTCGCCTGGCGTGGCGCGAAAGATCGTGGAGTTCAAAAGAAAAGAGACCATCTTCTCCCAAGGTGACGCTTGTGGCAGCGTCACGTACATCCAAAGAGGCGGCATAAAGCTGTCCGTCGTCTCGAAGACCGGCAAGGAAGCCGTCGTGGCCATTTTGGGCCGGGTGATTTTGTTGGCTAGGGGGGCTTGGCCGGGCAGCCGTTACGCATGGCCACGGCCACGGCCGTGACGCCCACAACCCTTCTCGACATCGCCAAAAAGGAGCTGTTCCGCGTACTCCATGCGGAGCACGCGCTCTCGGACCGCTTCATCACCTACATGCTGCAGCGCAACATCCGCACCGAGGAAGACCTAATCGATCAACTCTTCAATTCCAGCGAAAAGCATCTGGCGCGCACCGTGCTGCTTCTGGCGCGTTACGGCAGGGAAGATAAGCCCCAGAGGGTTATTCCCAAGGTATCGCAGGAGACGTTGGCGGAAATGGTGGGCACCACGCGCTCGCGAGTGAATTTCTTCATGAACAGGTTCCGGCAGATGGGCTTCATCAAGTACAACGGCGGGTTGCAGGTCAATCGTTCGCTGCTCACTGTTGTCCCGCACGACTACCCTCTAGTGCGATCGATCAAGAGTGGTCACCGCGCCCAATTCTGGACTCGCGTATCCGATCCGTCGCTCTTGACGCGTTCAAAAGGGAGATTGTGGAGCAGCTAGCGCCCTCTTGGACTTACTCGGAGCAGTCGGACTCAGTTGCAGCAGAAGATAAGAGTTCGTAATATGAAGAAGTTGCGGTGCGCAAGAGAGCCAATTTCGGTGGGCGTGTAGCATTCCAATCCCACGTTGAAACGGCGTCGCTTACACGCAAAGCGTGCCTCTCAAATTGGTCTCTCTTGGACCCACTCTGGACTCCGGTTTTCCAAAACTGGAATCGCGCCGTACGGTTGGCGAGCCTGTCAGGGTGGGTGAACGGAGTGAATCCCCCCCGCCCCCCCGCTTGCAAATTCAGAAGGTGAATTTGGAAGGAGTCAAGCCAGATGAGGAGAAGTGACACACAGGAGAACAGTTAGCTGGATTTCTCGCCATCACGAGCTGCACGGCGTAAGGGCGCTTGCAGGCACTTGCAAGGGCTAGCATGGCAGGGTTATGACACAAACCACGTCACAAAAGTCGGACCCGAGTTCTCCGGCTCCTAACTAGTCGCCCGAGTCGTTCACTTATGCTTGAGTCCAACGGCGTACCCGGTCAGCAGACCATGGAAGAACGCCTGGCTGATTTGCTAGCTGGCACCGTTATACCGGCGCGCGGCGCAATCAAGCGCCTGCAAAAGCCCCTTGTCATCGAGGGTATGGGAGCCCTTCGGAGCACTGACTTTGCCTAGCAAGGCGCGGACGGACCGGCGTCGTGGTCGGCGATTGAGTATTTGTGAGAGTGCTTGGAAGATGTTTGCGTCATGAATGCCTCCGGCGCGATAGTAAGGCCGCGAACCTAGGATAGACAGGCCCAAATTCGACCTAATTGCTTGCTCGTTGTGCCAATTGTCGGCCTATTGAACGGTCCGGAGCGCCAGCCCCGTCTAATCTTGCCCATTCGATTCAACCGGCCGGACGCGTGAATTGGCTCTTCCATTGACAACCGGTATATCGTGCAGGTACGTAGCGGCGCCGTTAGGGAAGGCGTGTGCCTGCCACGCGCGAGGAGCGACCATGCGAAACCGACGGAAGGGCTTTTCTCTCATCGAGCTGCTGATTGTAGTGGCGATCATCCTGATTCTCGCCGCAATTGCCATCCCGAACCTGCTGCGCTCGAAGATCTCGGCTAATGAGGCGTCCGCTGTGGAATCGCTACGCACGCTCAATACCGTGTGCGTCATATATTCGACCGCCTACGGCGGTTATCCATCGGCCTTGTCGAATCTCGGACCGGCCACTCCGGCAACGGCCACTTCAGCGGACCTGATTGACTCGGTCTTGGCCAGCGGCTCGAAGAGCGGGTATAGCTTCATCTACTCCGTTGGAGCATCAGATTCGAGCGGTGGCGTTCTCTCCTACAGCGTGACGGCAGTTCCAATTAGCACGGGCACGACTGGGCAGCGGAGTTTCTTTACCGATCAAACCGGCGTGATCCGAACGAACCCAATCGGAACCGCCACCGCTGCCAGTTCGCCGATTGGCTAATCCCCGAATTCGCGAGTTATTGGAGCCGATCAAATGCTTAATTCATCAATGAATTGAACCACAAACGGACGCACAACACTCCACTGCCACGTCAGCCACGCCGTTCATTCCGCTGAACGCAATCCCGCAATAAATGGCCGAGATTTGGGCGCGCATTCGCCGTGGCAGGAGGTCTCGTTCAGTTCGCTGAACAATCGCAGGATTTTCATTTGACAAGTAGCACGGTCTAAGCGTAAACCTCGTCGTCATTACTCATCAGCGTATTAGGCATCTGAGCGACACATTATTGGGTCCAGGGCCAGGCAGCGTCGCGGCATGCCAGTCAGTTGAGCCCAGAAGCTGTAGGCATGGTGCGAAATCATGGCGATGTTCTTCTGCGAGCATTGTCAGAAACCGACGGCATTTCTGCCGATCGTTCAAGTGCTGAAAATCACGGGAGTCAGCAGGTCCACGCTGTACTATTGGATGGAGCACGCATGGATTCACTGGCGAGAACTGCCAAGCGGCCGCCGCGTGATCTGTGTAGACTCGTTGAGTCACGAAGTCCGCACCAAGGCGCCAATAGCCATTTCCGCCAAAAGAATTCGTCCTAAAGTGTCCAAAACTGTCCGATTCTGTCCAATCCCGTAGGTTGACACGCCCTTAAATACGGCCTAGCGTCCGCAACGACCTGGACGTTTCATTCGGCCCCTTTTGAGGTCTATCTAGTCCGTTGCGCTGATTTAGGAGGCCACTGTGCGCAGAATCGTATTTCCCCTAGTTTTCGCCGTCTTGTTCTCGACCAGTCTGTTCGGGACAGCACTTGCCCAGCAGCAAGCTGCAGCCGCAACAGACCTGCCGCCCGCGCCGCAAGACCCGCAGGCCGTAGCCGTCTTGAACCAAGCTATCGCTGTCGCCGGCGGCGCACAAGCGCTTGGCGCGGTCAGGGACTACACGGCTGCCGGTAACGTCACGTACCACCGGGACCAGGGCGACCAGGATGTCCAGGGGACCGTGACGATCATCGGGCAGGGGGCGTCCCGCGTTCGGCTGGACGCCAGCCTTCCGACTGGCGTGCGTTCCTGGGCCATACTCCGGGGACAAACCACCAGGAAGACAACAGACGGAAAGATCTCGCAGCTGCCCCCACCCAAAGGTCGAGTGATCCCGAGCAGCGACGCTCTTCCCTATCATGCCCCGATGTTCCCAGGCGGTCTTGTTTTTCCCTATCTGGAACTGGTGGCCGCCTTGAATAATCCGTCCTACGCGGTGTCTTACAAAGGCCTTGTGCAGCTCGACGGTCGCTCCGCTTATGACATTCAAGTGGAGCGTGTGATGCCAAGCTCCGCCACCGCCAAAGCGCCAGCGAGCCCATACGACCTCAAAGACTACTTCATCGACGCCTCTACATCTCAAGTGTTGATGACTCAAGAGACGGTGCCCAAGTTTGTCGTCCACCGGATTCGCTACTCCGATTACAGACCTGTGGGTGGCGTCCTGGCACCCTTCTCGATCAGCGAGGAACTGGGCGGCCAGCACACATGGGACATCGAACTGAACCAGATCGGATTCAATTCAGGCGTGCGGGATTCGGCATTCGTGCTGGCGAACTAGTGATCTAGCGGATTGAGGAGAAAAGCCATGACCGATGATCTCTGCACCGCCAAGGCTGGTTTCGACGTGGTCTCCCGCAGGCATCGCTGGATTCTCTTTCTTGTTGCCTTCGCATGGTTTCTCGGCCCGAACGCGGCCATCGTCATGGGCCAAACCTACGTGAACAACATTGGAACGCCCACGTTCACGACAAAGCTGCCTGTCGAGAACGGGTTCATCAACGCGGCCAATGGCAATCTCCATCTGGAGATTCCGCTGGGCTCGTGGGCGCAACGCGCTGGCCGTCAGGTGACGGCCAAGTTAACGTACGACAGCGCGATTTGGGTCAACTCCGGTACCTACTGGTTTCCGACGAATGTCCCTGGCTCGCTCGGAGGCTGGCAGTTCGTGGATTTGTCAAATCCGGGATCCGTGGATGAAACTTATTACTCCGAGGACTGCTGGGTGGAGCTCTGGGGAACCGAGGTAGATACAGGGATCGTAGACTATGAGACGTGGGGTCCCTTTAATTGGACAGCGCCGGACGGAACCCAGCACTCCTTTTCAGGAATATCTACCTGGAGATACAGGGGTGATGGCAATCAGTGCCCGGACCAAGACCCTGGCGTCTCCAGCGGCGATGCCTTCGCGGACGATGGTACCGGCTACCACATGTACGTCACCAATTATGACAACGTTAGCAAGGTGTATGGTCCTAACGGCGCCCTCGTGTACGACGGTGGGAGCGGGAACGTTGCTGACTCGAATGGTAATCTCTATGGGGCCGGGGGTGACTCCTTGGGAAGAACCTTGGTCTCCACCACAACCGGGACCAATTCTATTACCTACCAGGTGTTGAACTCCCAAGGGGGTTACAGCTCCTACACGGTCACAACGGAAACCGTCAACGCCAACACGGCTTTCGGGTCCGGCGACTGGTCCGGGAGCTTCACGGCAATCCAATCGATCCAATTGCCGGACGGGACGAGCTACTCATTTGGTTACGATACCTCAACAAGTTCCGGGCATTACGGCCAATTGACCTCGATGACTCTGCCTACCGGCGGCACAATCTATTACGCGTACAACAAAAACACGGATGCCCTCGGGAACCTCTATAGCTGGATTAGCAGTCGCACCACACCAGACAGCGGCAGCTCGTCGTGGACCTATACTCTCGCCACCGTTAATTCGTGCAGCTCAGGCCAGGTAGAGTGCTCGCAAACGTTTACAGTCGCAAAACCGCCTGTCAACAGCGCCCCCGCCGACACTACCGTCTACAAGTTCAATCTGAACGGCGGCGCCTGGAATACCGAGGTGGACTCTTACACAGGGTTGACTTCAGGGACTCTGCTTTCCACGGTCACCAAATGCTACAACTACGTAACGACGACCAACGGGCAGTGCACGTACGCTGTGACCACCGGCGACCCCGCCGTTAATGTCTTCCCGACGGCTAGTACGACCACATTGCCGGTTCCTGGCAGCAGCGGGACTGTCACCGCGACAGCCGAATATTCCTGGGACAGCAACAACTATGGGAACATGACGGAGATGGACGAATGGAATTTCGGTTCCCCTACCTCGGGCAGTGCAGATCGCAAGACGACCATCACCTACCTAGGCGGCTCCACTTACACCAGTGTGGGTATTGTCGATCATCCCGCGAGCGTGACGGTCAAAAACGCTAGCGGCGGCACAGTCGCCCAAACCAACTATTGCTACGACTATGCCGGCGGATGCGGCGGGTCGTCGTTTGCGAGCGTTTCAAGCGTGACGTACCACGACCCGAACTTCGGGACAGGCTATACAGTTCGGGGAGACCTGACGCAGGTTCAGCAGTTGATCAGCGGCACCTCGAACTACTTGACCACCTCGATGACGTACGACATCACCGGTCAGGTCACCAGTTCGACGGATTCCAATGGAAACACCACGTCGTACAGCTACACCGACCACTACTACGATGACAACGGGACGACCTCGCCCGGAGCCCACTCCACTTCGACGCCGACAAATGGATTCGTAACCAGCACCACGGCGGCGCTCAGTTCGGGCAGCAGCACGGCAACCTACTATTACGGCACGGGCCAGTTGGCGTCAGTCACCGACGCCAACAGCAACACGACCCATTTCAGTTTTGACGATTTAATGAACCGGCCGAAAAACACCTGGCTGCCGAATGGAGGATGGACCGCATCGGCCTACACGAGTAGCGACACTCAGATCGACACCGGTACCGGAATCACGAGTACGAGCCCGTCGGCTACCTGCGCGGGTTCGGGGTACTGCCGGCACGACGAGAGCCTACGAAACGGCTCGGGCCGCGTGATCGATAGCTACCTTGTCAACGATCCCGATGGCCAGACCACGGTGGCCACCACGTATGACGTGAATGGTCGCGTGGCCACGGTCAGCAATCCTTATCGCGGCAGTTCGAGCGGAGTAGAAACGCCTACTTATGACGGGCTGGATCGGACCGTCACGATGACGCACGCGGACAGCAGCGTGGCGCACACATATTACGGAGCCGCAGTCGGCTCAAATGGGGGCCAAGGTTCCCAGCAGTGCACCCAGAGCACGTGGGGCTATGGCTTCCCGGTGCTCGCGGTCGATGAAACGGGAAACAAGCGCGAAACTTGGACCGACGGCTTCGGCAGAGTGATCGAAGCCGACGAGCCGGATTCCAGCGGCAGCCTGACCAGCAGTTCGGCGCTTCACACCTGCTACGCCTACGACTTGAACAACAATCTGATCGGGGTTCTGTCAAGCGGAACGTCGCAGTCGTCGGTCTGCACTGTGAACAGCACCAGCTACAGCCGTTGCTCGTCCTACGACATGCTCTCGCGGGTTACAGCAACGACTGCCCCAGAAACCGGCACGACGAATTTCTATTACACGACATCGGGAGGCTCGCTGTGCAGCGGGGATCCGACCGCTGTCTGCCGGCGCGCGGACGCAAGAAGCATCACCACGACGTACGCCTACGACGCGCTCAACCGGTTTACCTCCGTGACGTATTCGGATTCCACGCCCTCGGTCACCTACTCCTACGATCAGACCAGCTATAATGGGCTTACGATTACGAACGGAAAGGGTCGGCGCACGGGAATGGGCGATGGATCGGGCGAGACCGCTTGGAGCTACGATTCCGTCGGGAATATCCTGACCGAAGAGCGGACGATCAACAGCGTGACTAAGACCATCCTTTACGTCTACAAC
>Ga0210394_10000981_pt1 | contig 49666 bp, 41 predicted proteins | sample IncBWC12MmetaG_FD_160121 | JGI IMG/M metagenome (GOLD analysis project Ga0210394, IMG submission 160121) | Forest soil microbial communities from Barre Woods Harvard Forest LTER site, Petersham, Massachusetts, United States - Inc-BW-C-12-M | ecosystem: Environmental > Terrestrial > Soil >...
GCGCACTTATGGAGCGGGTCGATTACCCGGGTGGCGCGGTATGCCCGCGTCCTACTACCGCGACGCGCTGGTGGTCGGCGTGTGCGGATGCGCGGTTTTGGCTGGCGTGCATCGCCTGCCCGATCTTGCCGCGCGCTTTTGGCCGGTGCTCCTGCATGGGCTTCCTGCCACCGTTCCCCAGGTATTCGACGCCGGCCAGCCAGCGCTGTACGCGCTCGCCGTCGCGGTAACTCGAAGCCTCTTCGCGATCGGCTTGCTCGCCCTCGCTCTTGGTTTCGCTTCTTGGTACGTGCGCCGCGCCTGGCAACAGGCGCTCCTGCTCGCCGTTTTGGCCTTGCTCGCCGTGCCACAGTGGGGGAGCACGGGCGATTTTTTCCAGAGTGCGGCAATTGGCTTCATCGGTCTCGCGGTGATCGCGTCGGGAGCGCAGCGCATTGTGCGATTTAATCTCCTGGGGTACTTTCTGGTGGTGATGCTGTTGCTCTTGCTCGGCCCGGCTGCGGACCTGCTGGGACAGCCCAACTCTTTCTTCCGCGCCAACGGGTGGGTACTAGTCGCAGCGGGGGTCGTGCTGTTACTCTGGCCTTTCGCAGCTTGGCAAAGCGCGGCGCAGGGTGCTGCGCGCGAAACCACGGCTGGCCCGTTGGTTTAGGGTTCGCTCGGGGAGGCCGCACATGGCGGGACGCGAAGAGACCAATGAGAGAATGGAAAGCACGATTTCGACGAGCCGCCGCTGGGCGGAGTATCTTGTCGCCGTGCTCCTCGGCAATGTCGCCTACCTTCTTGTCGAACCGCAGCTCCCGGCCACGATGCGCCACAGGATGTTCCGCGTGGACGTAGGTCTGGGCGTTGATTTCCTGATTTGCGTGGCCATCTACGCCGTAGTCCGCCTGGCCCGAGGCATCGAGCAGTAGCTGCGCCTAAGCCTGCGCGGGTGGCTGCGCCCCGGGTTTTCGGCGTGATCCCGGCGAGGCAAAATACAACGCGACGCCGAGCAGCACGATCCCCGATCCGATCATCAGTTCGTTGGTTGCGCCGACGTGCTCGATTTCGTTGCGCACCACGCCCAGCACCATCAGCACCAGCGGCGGTACACCGATCGCGATCGCTCCGAACAGGCCGCCCGGCACGCGATATGGCCGCGCCAGGTTCGGTTCGCGAATCCGCAGAGCGACCAGCGCCCAAAATTCCAGCAAAATGCTCATTCCGGTCAGCAGCACGTCCAGAATCAGAAGCCGCAGAAATCCCAGCGGCAGGCAGGCCGCCCACGCCAACGCGCAAAAGAGTATGGCCACCCACGGCGCGCCCGTCCTCGCGCTGTGGCGCGTGAAGATGCGCGGCAGAAATCCGTCCTCAGCCATCACCGCCGGCAGTCGCGTGAAGGAGAGCATCAGCGCCGCGAAAGTGCCGATCGCGCCAATGACTCCCGCCGCCGCCACCGCCAAAGCCAGCGCGGGACCGCCGATCGCGCGCCCCGCGTCCACCCAGCCGCCCGTAGTCCACACGCTGAGGTCCACTCGCGCGTGCGCCGCGGCGGCGACCGGCAGCACATAGCCGATGACTACGAGGCTCACGGCCCAAAACATCGCCAGCGGGTAGGTTCGCTGCGGCCGGTCCACTTCGCCCGCGATGGTGGAAAGGTTGTCCCAGCCCATGTAGTTCCACATCGCCACGAGAATGCCGCCGAGAAAATCCAGATGGTCGGCGGCGACCGCTGCGTGCGCCGGTCCGGCCGGTCGCGCAGCCGAGATGACCACCATCGTCACGAACGGCAGAAAAAGCAGCGCGTTGAGCCAGATCGACCCCGTGCCCACGGCCCGCGCCCCAACGATGTTCCAAGCGGCGCAGGTTGCGATCATCGCGAGTTCCAGCATCAACCCGCGGCTGCCCGCGGTGAGTCTGGGCGCGAGCCGCCCGAGGTAGTCCACGAAAAGCGCTGGGTAGAGCGCCATCTCGAAGACGCTGCCCGCGAGCGTCAGCCACGTTTCCTGATAACCCCAGAACGGTCCCATGCCGCGGCGCACCCAGACGTAAAACCCGCCCTCCTCCGGCAGGGTGGAAGCCAGTTCGCTTACCATCAACGCGGTCGGCAGGCTCCAAAGCAAGGGGGTCAGCAGCAGAATCCAGAGCGCGGCGGTGTAGCCGGTCTTGCCGATGACCTCCTCAAGGCCATACGGGCCGCCGGCGACCATGAAGTAGGTTGCCGTAATGAGCGGCAAAAGCGTCAGTTTGGCCGTAGCGCCCTGTCGCCGCGAGCCGTTAGTCGTCGTCCTAGCGGCGCTCAAGCGAAGCTCTCCACGGTATTTGCCCAGCCATTCATCCGGCGCGGGTTATACCACAATTACTTCAATTACCTCGCGGCGGGCCGGTCAAAAGCGAATGCAGGGCGAAAACGTTTCTGACCCTTTTCCCCATGCTTACGCGAAACCCAAATCCCGCGTCTAAGTAAGTGTTGGACTGCGGTCTATAGAGAGCATGTCGGCCGAGAACATGCCCGTTGAAGGGTCGGTGGCGGCGCTGCCCATTGAGCAGGCGGCCGGGGGCGCCGGATCGTCTCTGGCAGGCGCTTGCGACGCCGCCCGCGACGCGCAAAACCTTGACGATAACGCCTTGGTCGCGCGCGCACAGGCTGGGGACCGTCTCGCATTCGAGGAGCTGGTTCACCGCTACGACCGGGACGTCCTGCGCTTGGCCCTCAACATCCTGCACAGTCCCGAAGACGCCCGCGACGTCTATCAGGAAGCCTTTCTCAAAATCTATCGCAATCTCCATCGCTTCCGGCTCGACTGCAGCTTTTATACCTGGCTTTACCGCATTGTCACTAACGTTTGTCTCGACCATCTCCGCCGCCGTCGCAGCCGCCCGGAAGATCAGGCGCCCGAGGCCGCGCCCGCTTTGCGAGGCGAGGTTCCCGCCCACGATTTCTTCGACCGGCAGCGCGACGACAGCGCCGGGCCCGAGCAAGCTTTGCTCGGCCGCGAGATCGGCCGCCGGATTGATCGCGCCCTCGCGGTGCTTTCCCCGCGCGAGCGCATGATTTTCGAGTTGAAGCATTACCAGGGCCTAAGGTTGCGCGTCATCGGAGAAATGCTCGGCACGACGGAAGAAACGGTGAAGAATTCGCTCTTTCGCGCGACGCACAAGTTGCGCGAACAGCTGGCGGAGCTTCGTTAGAAAATTGCATGCGGACGCAACTGAACTGTTCCGAGTTTAAGGATCTGGCGGTTCTCCACGCCGTCGGCGAATTGGACGACGCCGCGCGCGCCGCCGTCGAAGCGCACGCTCGTGAGTGTCCGGCCTGCGCGTTGGTTCTCCGGAGCGAGGCCGAGCTGCAGCGCGTCGCTGCCGCGCGCGGTGAAACCGCCGAATCGCTCGACGCGTCCGGACTCTTGCTGGCGCGCTGCCGCAGCGAACTGGCCGAGGCCCTCGATGATCTGGAGGGAACGCCGCAGACTGGTTGGCGCGAACGGTTCTCTCCGGCGCGCTGGGCCGCGGAATTCCGCCGCGCGTTGGCGTTTCATCCCGGCTGGAGCACTGCGGCGCTGCTCGTCGTGGGCGCTCTCGGGGGCGTGGTGGGCCGCGCCTGGTATCGCGAAACGTCCCTGCCTCTCCCCGGCAAGCCCGTCATGACGGTTTCCGCGGCGCCCCGTATGAGCGACCAGGAACTGGAGACCATGGGCGTCGACGCGATTGGCTGGACGCCTCAAACCGGCGGAGCGGCTCCCCGCGTCGAGGTTCGCTTGCATTCTGACCGGCCTTTGGTTGTGCAGGGCGCCTCCGACGACGCCGAGATTCGCCGCCTGCTCACGTACGTCGTGCGCCACGGCCAGAAATTCGATCCGGGCCTGCGCCTCGATTCGCTCGATGTTTTGCGCACGCGCGTTTCCGACCCGCAAGTGCGCAGCGCGCTCTGCGAAGCCGCCGTGCACGACTCCAATCCCGCCGTGCGCCTCAAGGCCCTCGACGCGCTGCACGACCTGGGCGCCGACTCCGCCGTGCGCCGCGCGATGTTTGCCGCCCTGGCCGACGATGACAACTCCGGCGTGCGCATCGAGGCGCTGAACGCGCTGTTCGCGGCCTTCGCCGCGCCCGACGCTTCGGCCATGTCGCCCGATCCTCAGGCCCTCGGCATCCTGCGCGACCGCATGCAAAACGATCCCAACAACTACGTCCGCATGCGCAGCGCTAACGTCCTCAGCCAGCTCACTTCGCTCGATGACGACTCGGCTCCGCCGCCCGCGGGGAGCCCGCGCCGATGACTGCTTTCGCATGGAGGCGCGAGTGGCTTTTCGCCGCGCTCCTTTGGGCCGCGATCCTTCCCGCGGCCGCGCGAACTCCCGGCCCCGCGCCAGCGTTGTCGCGGGAGGCGCCGCGCGCCGCTGCGGTGCGTTCGGGCGCGCTCCGCACGCAGAATGGTCTGCTCCTTGCTTTCACCGCCGATTCGGGCAACGTCCGCATCTTTACGGATGCCGCGGGCGAAGTGCGCTATCTCGCGCGCGTCGAAGCCGAGGCCAGCGATCCTTCCGCCGGCAAGCGCCTCGAGCAGTTTTCCCTCACCGCGCGCAACACGCCGCGCGGCGTCGTGATCGCCGGGCGCATGCCCAGTCCGCGCGACCTCGAACACGTTTGGGTGAGCTACGAAGTCCATATTCCGCTCCGCTACGCCCTCGAGGTCTCGACCCGCGCCGGCAATATCGTCGTCCAGGATATTGATGGCTCGGTTGTGCTTTCGACCGGCGGGGGCAACATCCAGGTCGGGCGCGTTGGCGACGCGCGCCGCCTGAATGTTGCGGCCGGCGGGCGCGGAACGTTGTCCGCGCGTCTCGATACCGCGGGCGGCCACATCCTGGTGGGCGACGTGGCCGGTTCGCTGCACGCCTCAACCGCGGGTGGGCATATCACCGCCGGAAATGTTTACGGCGACGCGGTCCTGCATACCGGCGGCGGGCACGTTCATGTCGGTCGCGTCGCCGGAGCCGCGCAACTTTCGAGCGGCGGCGGAGACATCGTCGCCGAGCGCGCCGATACTGGCGTTGTCGCAACGACCGCCGGCGGGCGCATTGAGCTGGGCGATGCCGCCGGCGCCGTTCGAGCGCGCACGGGTGGCGGAGGCATCGAGATCACTCGCGTGGCTGGCCCTACCCAGCTCGATTCCGGCGACGGAGGGATTCTCCTCGCCGGCGTGGAAGCGCCTTTGCGCGCCTCGACAACCACCGGCGCGATCACCGCGTCGTTCTCGCCGCTGTTCGGCGCCGCCGCGGGCGGCCGTCCTGCCTCCTCGCACGAAAATCTCTCCGAGCTTGCGTCCGGCCAGGGCGACATCGTCGTTTACGTGCCGCGCGAGATGGCTATCACCATTGACGCGCTCGTCGAACGCGGCTCCGATCATCATATTGTGGCCGACCCTTCGCTTCCCCTGCGCATCAGTTATCAGGATTCCGCGGACGGCCGTGCTCTGCGCGCGGAGAGCGTGCTCAACGGCGGCGGGGAAGTGCTTCACCTGAAAACGATCGCCGGCAACATTCAGTTGCGCTTTCTCGATCCCGACGTTGCGCGGCGCCTGGCCGCTCGGCAGGCGGATCTGGTCGAGCGTCGCGTGGCATCCCGGCGGGCGCTCGCGGGCGAAATGGAGCGGCAAATCGCCGCCTCGATGAACGCTGGAACGACGGCCGGCGAAACCGGGGGCGGCCGGCCGGAGATCGAGAACGCGCCGCAAGTTGCGGCGCAAAACTCCGGCGCCGCGCGGGCGGAGGATCCCAGCCGCCTGAGCGAATTCGCGCGCATGTTCCAGGGCTTCTGGTGGAGCGGCCTGCGCGTTCCCCCCGAGGAGCAGCAAAAGCGCCTGCGCCGTTCCGTCGCTCCGGAGTATCCCGACATCGCGCTGCAGGCGGGCCTCGAGGGCGATGTCGCGCTGCGCGTCGCCATCAACAAGGACGGCGCCGTCGAGACCGTTACGCCGCTTTCCGGCGAGCCCGTTCTCGTGCGCGCCGCCCTCGAGGCTGTCGAGCAGTGGTCTTACGCGCCCGCGCTCCTGGACGGCCGGCCGGTGGCCGTCGTCACAACGGTTACTCTGGCGTTCCGGCTGCGATAGTTTCGCGAAAAGTTTCTTTGGAGGTCTCCGATGCGGAAAGCGCCCTTGACCCTGACAACGATCCTGACCCTGCTCGCCGCCGTGGCTTTCTCCCTGCCCGCGTTTGCCGCCGATGAAGTCTTCGATCGCACGATTCCGCTTCCCGCCGGCGGCACTTTCGAGCTCGCTAACGTCAACGGCTCGGTCACGCTGACGGGTTGGGATCGCGAAGCTGTCGAAGTGCATGCCGTCAAGAGCACGCAGCAGTCGCCGGACGAACTCGCGCGCGTGCAGATCGAGACCGACGCGGCGCCCGGCCGCGTCTCCGTCACCACGGTCTATCCGCACGATGTGGGCCTCGAAGTCGCCGTCGAATACGATATCCGCGTCCCGCGCCGCGTGCTCCTCGCTCAGGTGGCCACGGTCAATGGAACGGTCCGCGTAAGCGGCGTCGAAGGTGCAGGCGAGCTGCGCTCGGTCAACGGCAGCATCGCGCTCGCGGACAGCGCCGGCGTTTTTTCCGCTCGCACCACGAACGGCGACATCCGCATGGAACTCACCCGCTTGGCGGGTTCCGGAACGGCCGCGCTCGAAACGGTGAACGGCTCCATCGCGCTCGCGCTCCCCAAAGACACGTCCGCGACGCTCGATGCGCGCAGTCTCAATGGCGACTTCCGTTCTGAGCTGCCGATATCGCTTCTGGACGATTATCGCCCGCGGGAATTGCGCGGGCGGCTCGGCGCGGGCGGCGTTCCGGTGCAACTGCGCACCGTGAACGGCGCGATTCGCGTCCTCGCTTTGCCGCAAGGTATTTGAGAACTTCCTTATTTCGTCAGGGCACGGCTTCAGCCGTGCCTGAGTCGCGTGTATTCAACGCGGCTTTAGCCGCTGAGGGCATGGGCTAGCAGTTCTCACGGACACCCCTCGGCCTGCTCACGTTCGGCGCGCTCCTCCGTCGAACAATAGAGGAGGCTTTCATGATTTCCAAATTCATTGGCACGATGGCAAGGACGAATTTGTGGCTGGGCGCGACGGCAGCTTTGCTGCTCCTCACGTCCGCGCCGGGTGCGATGCGCGCGCAAGCGCCTGATGCCTCTTCCCAGGCGTCTCCCTTCTCCGGTCTCGGCATCTTCGGGCAGCGAGCGGAGCGCGGAGCCGGCTGGTTGGGCCTTTCCATTTCGGAAGTCACCGCGGACAAAGCTAAGGAACGGAAGCTTCCCGCCGCTCGCGGCGCCGTGGTCGATGAAGTCACCGCCGGCAGTCCCGCGGCGAAGGCCGGCCTGAAGGGCGGCGACGTCGTCACCTCCTACAACGGCCAGCCCGTCGAAGGCGTTCTCGAATTCGAGCGCCTTGTGCGCGAAACCCCGCCGGGACGCACCGCGCAGATAGCCGTGTGGCGCGATGGCCGAAGCCAGACCATTTCCGCCGAGGTCGGTAGCGCCGGCGCCGCACCAGGCAACGCTCCGCCAAACACGCTGCCGTTCTCCGGTCCGTCAGGCAGGTTCCCAGGGGGAACGCCGCCCGCGTTTGGTCCGCTCCCGCCGGGCCCAAGCATCCCCGGTGCGCCCGGAGCGCCGGGCCAGGGTGCCCCGGGTGACGGCTTCCGGTCGCGCGGCGCGGGAGAAGCGCCGGTGCTCGGCGTTTCCGCGCAGGACCTTACCGGGCAGTTGGGCAGTTACTTCGGCGTGCCCGACGGTGAAGGCGTGCTGATCAACAATGTCCGCGAGAATTCTGCCGGGGCCAAGGCCGGCCTCATGGCCGGCGACGTCATCACCAAGGTCGACGGCCAGCACGTGCGCAATCTCGCGGAGTTGCGTCAGCAACTCCGCGCCAAGCGCGACGCCAAAAGCGTCGCCCTCACAGTCGTTCGCAAAGGCGCCGAGATTTCGCTCAGCGTCCAGCCGGAAGCGCCGCAGTCCCGCCGCTCCCGCGGCGAGGGCCGCGCCATCCCGCTCTAGCCGCCGCGCTGACCCGAAGTTCCTGAGAACGCCAATCTCCCGATTGGCCGGGGTGCGATTGGCCGGGGTTTTTTCGCTTCCTCCCGCCGGCCGCCGTCCCGGACACCGCCGCGCGAATGTGCAAAAGCTGTGACTTCCCGGTGCAAATCAGCACCATCGTCGCGGACCCCCTCCGTTGTCAATTCCATCCCATCGGTCTAGTATCTTGCTGTAGGGCGTTGCGGAAGAAGTCCGTCGAGCGGTGGCGATCCCGGCATCGAACAGCGACAACGCCATGTCGCAACAAGCAAACGCTTCGCTGTCGCGAAACAGCCGCAGAAGATCCGGAATCCGAGAACTCCTCCGCCGCGCTGCCGGGCTCCAGGCCAAAAGCAGGGATTCAGAAGGAGACCGATATATGGCCCAACCACAACTCGCTCGGATCGCCTGTGCTCAATGCAACGCTTATTACAATACGGAACGCGAGCTGCGCGACCACATGCGAATGGTCCATCGTGTGTTCGCCTCGGAACAAACCGGTTCCCAGCCCGAGGATACACAACCCGAAACCTTGGCGAATCAGCCCCGCGAGCCCCTGGACAAGAAAGCCTAGCAACTCCGGACTTGCCAAGTCCGCGTGAGTCATCCCAAAGTCGCCGCGCCCCTTCCTAACGCTGTCATCCCGAGCGCAGCTGAGGGATCTGCTTTTGTTTTCCGCCCAATTTCAATGCAGTTGCGTACCCATTGTTTCGCGGGCGCGAAACGTTGGGATGTTGACTTTTCGTTTTCTTCCTTCACCTGCGACAAACTCGCGCGGTCATCTCTGAAAGCGCTTGTGTCAATGCAAAAACCAGATGAACGGGTCGCACCGAGTCATCTCTTCGCCCTCGTAACGGGGCATGGAGTTATTCGCCAGGGGTGTCGCATTCATTCTGCGATCCCGACGAGCGGGATCATGACGGCATCGCGCTTACCCCTGGCTGGTCCGACCTCGACCCAGGCCCGGATCCTGGTACATTTGTTTCCCTCGCAGTACACGGAACGCCGCTTCGGCCAGATGCCGCGCCACGGCTCCAATCGCTTTGGGATGCCCCTTGCGCTGGCGCAGCCGTTGATACAGCCGGCTACCTCAATCTGTGTGAAATGCATAATCACCCTTGCAGGAAAAATGGGGGGTGCCGACTAGCAGTAGGAGGACGGCGAGATCTGCGAGCCTATTCGCGGATGATCACAGCTTGCGCGGCGGGAACTTCCAGGCGCATCAGGTGGTGCTTCGCGTCGAAATACAAATTGACCTCGAGATCGGCCGTGCTCGCGTGCAGCGTATCAAACTGCTTGCCGTCGACCGTCTTGGGTCCGAGCGACTCCACGGCGATGCTGCCCGGCGTCATGTCCTGCGGTATCACCACGGGGAAATTTTGCGCGCCCCCGACATTCCAGTCGTAGAGGCGGGCCAGAATGGCCCATTGGTCGTAAAGGTTGTTGTCGAGGATGGCCACGTGCGGCGAGTCGAACTTGAAATCCTCGCGGACAGGGTCCTTGCCGGAAATCGTGATCGAGGTTTTTGCCGTTCCGCCCTCGAAGTCCACCGTGCCGGAGGACTTCTTTCCAGCCTGTGCCGTCCAGTCGTAGTGCAGCGGCGTGCCGTCGGCGGCCAGGCGAAGCTGGCCGGACGATCGAGAGTCGCTCCCGGCAACGTGGATCACGGCTTCGCCATGCGCGACCCAGGCGTTTCCCGATGGCGCCAGCTCGAATTCCTCGGTGCCGACCTCCGCGCCGTTCTGGAGGATGCGGAATTTTCCCTTGTCCGGCGAAAACGCGGTCGCGGAGTCCGCGGCGGGCGCGACGGCGCCGCTGCCGGAGACCGTGCCGTGTGGAACGGCGGTCGCGAACGTCACCGCCAAAACGAATCCGCCGGCGAGAGTGCGCCATTTCATGATTTCACCCTCCGCGAGGAAAGTTCCTCGGCCCCTCCCGGCAGGTGCTCGAAGGGAGGCAGAGCTAGGATGCGCTCGACCACGCGCGCCGGTTCGTCGTCCGCGGCAACCCGGTAGTCGGCCAGCGCGTAGAAGGGCAGGCGAGTCGCCAGCAGATTTCGGAAGCTGGCCTCATCGCGGAAAAGGGGGCGGTTGCCCATCGTCGCGCAGCGCGCGAGCAGCAGCTCCGCCGGGCAATCGAGCCAAATGACCACGGCGCCGGCCGAGCGGAGTCGTCCGGCCCGGTCGGGTTGCGCGTAAGTGCCGCCACCCAGGGCCACGACCAGGGGCTCGCGCAGTTCGGCGGCGCGACCCAGCACGGCGTCGAGCTGCTGGTTTTCCATCTGGCGAAACGCGGGCTCGCCCAGCCGCTCGAAAATCGCGGGGACGCTGATCCCCGCGTGCTCCTCGATGCGCGTGTCGAGGTCCTCAAACCGCCAGCCGAGCTGGCGCGCCAGCAGCGGGCCCACCGTGGTCTTGCCCGAGCCCATGAAGCCGGCCAGGCACACCACTCGCAGTAAGGGCGGGCGCCCGGCGGCCAGCGTCAGCGGTGAGAAAGTGTCCGGCAAACGGGGGCGCGAGGTCTTAGTTTAGTCGCGCTTCAGGATTTTGATTGTACCACTGAAGGAAGAGAGCTCAACCTTGGCGTGGCCGTCGTTGACCGATCCGAAAAGACTCCGCGCCAAGTTGCTGTTCGGCGCGCGCATGCTGTGCCGGTCCGGAACCACGGGCGCTTGGTTGATGACGTTGCCGTAGAGCGAGGTGGCGCTCACGTCGAACGAATCCGCGGACGAAAAGCGGACTTCGATGGTGCCGCTGTAGTTCTTCAGCACGTAAACGCCGCGGCTGAGGAAGCTGCCGTCGAAAAGGATATTGCCCGAGGAAGTCGAAACGCGCACGTTGTCCATGGTGGGCTGCACGAGCTGGAAGCTGCCGCTGATCGAAGTAGCATCCAGACGGCCCGCGCAACGCGTGCAAACCACGGAGCCGCCGAGGCTCTTGATGACCATGTAGCCCTCGACGTCCTGCAAAGCCAGGTCGGCGGCTACGGTGTCAAAGGACATGTCGCCGTGCACGCTATCGATCGTGACGTTGCCCGAGTCGGTGCGGACTTGCAATTCGGTTTCCGTCGGCACCGTGACCACCAGGTCGGCCTTGAGATCTTCCGCGGTGGGATTCGTGCCTATGACTTCCGTGTCGACCTCGATGCGGTTGTTGACCTGTTCGGAGTCCACTTCCACCTTGTTGCCCGAATGCTGGGCCACGATCATCACTTCATGCTTGTCCCAGGCTTTGACCTGGATGCGGCCGCTGGGATTTCGCAAGATCACGACGGGCTTGCCGTCCAGACTGAAGTGCTTTTCGACCCGGCGCACTTGCGCGCCGGCTGGAATTGCCAGCAGCAGTCCGGCTAGCGCCGCGCTGGCGGTGAGGCTGGGCGTCGAAATCGTGCGAGCGTTCATCGGTTCTCCAGTGTGCTGCGATCCATGGCAGCAGCAAGCAAGTCCGCTTTCTGTTGATAGGCCCCGTACAAGTACTCGCGGGCCATGGAATTGTTGGGATTCTCGCGCAGGGATTTTTCACACATCGAGATGAGATTGTCAACAATCCCGCGGTTCTCCCGGAAGGAAGTCGCCAGCGCGTCATCCCGATCCGACAAGGACGCCACGACACGGTCCATGTCGCCGTCCAGCGCGCTGTTGAGCGCAGCCATCGCGGGTTCGGAGGAGAGCGAGACGTTCGGGCGCACAAGGTCGAGATTCACCGCGGCGGGCCGGTCGATCTGAAGGCTGACCAGGGATCCCGCAACGACCAGCAACGCCGCATAAGCCCCCGCGGCGGCGAAACGGGGAGACCAGCCGAGCCAGCCGCCAAACCATCCCGGCCGGTCGGCTTCCCGGATGAGGCCTTCTGATGCAAGTTGGGCGCGGAGCGCGGGCCAGATGTGCGCCGGCGGAGCGGGCTCATCGGCGCCCCACGCGCGGCCTGCTGCGCGAATGGCTTCGAGGTCATCCCAGAGCAAACGGCACTGGGCGCAGGAGTCCAAATGGGCCGCGACCGCGGCGGTCAATGGCCTGTCAGGGTCCTGCTCGAGAAGCTGCTCAAACTGTACGCACTGCGTGGTTGTCATCTCGTCCTTCCCATACTTACAGAGTCGGGCCGCTCATTCGGACCCGCGCATCCCGATTCTCAATTCCCGCCGGCCGATTCGCCCTTGGCGGATTGACGTTCCTCGCGGGCCCGGTCGCGCTCGTTTTCATGGAGCAACTCTCGCAGACGCATCCTGGCCTTGTGCAATTGCGACTTGGAGTTGCCAATGGAGCAATGCAAGATTTCAGCAATCTCATTGTGCTCGTAACCCTGAACGTCGTGGAGCACGAAGATCGACCTGTATCCCGGGGGAAGGCGGTCGACCGCCCGTGCGATATTGACCCGGTCCACCGATCCGGACAGCCGCAGGTCGGGTGCTCCGATGTCCTTCCGCGGTCCGCCAGTTTCCTCATCGGGTTCGGTTTGCTCCTCGAGCGAAGTTAGCGCCAGCGTCTTCTTCCGAAGACGCATCAGAACCACGTTGACGGCAAGGCGATGCAGCCAAGTGGAAAACGCGGACTCGCCTCGGAAAGTGCCGATCTTGCGGAACAACTGCAAGAACGCTTCCTGGGCTAAATCCTCGGCCTCGGCCGTATTGCTAACCATCCTTAAGCACAACGCGTAAACGCGCCGACTATGTAGTCGGTAGATGCGCTCAAATGCGTCGGCGTCGCCTTGCTGCGCCCGCCGGATCGCTTCTGCTTCGCTCAGTTCACCGGATTCGGTTGGTCTCGTTCGAGCCAATGGTCCCGTCGGGACGCATCCGCGAAATGGGATGCGCTACCCCTCTCCCTGAGTTGTATTCGGTTGATTGTTGCACAGAGCTATGCGGCTCGGCGCTATTGTCGTCAGAAACGGGGCCGGTCGTCTAGAAAGAACTGTATTTGCTGAGGTATGCGGGAGAGCAGACGCCCTTCAAACGTCGCGAGTTCGGCGCTCGGAAGCACGCAGAGGAAGGACTTCAGCACAATCGTGGTTTCGCGCAGGCAAGTATTCAGGTCGTAGTGAAACACTTCGAGGCAGGTCCAACACAAGCCGGCTTCCTCGCCGGCGGCTCGCGCCATGCGCCGCGTTTCGTCCTGCAGGCCGGCGACCATTTTGAGGAGGGCCCGCACCTTGCGCAGGAATCGCGCCCGCGCGCTAAAGAGCACGCCGGAAACCAGATAGCTCGCGCGGGCAGCGCGCTGGGCGTTGGCTCCGCGAAAATACCCCGGACGCAGCGGAGTAACCAGGGGAGCGATATCGAAATGGCGGCCGTACTCGCCGAGCACCCGCAGCACTTCGTGCAACCGGCCGGACAACCGGTCGAACAGCGCGACGAACATCGCCGACTGCTCGCGGGCCAGCGGCAACTTGCCCTGTTCGCAGAGGGTGAGACCTTCGTGGAGTGAAACGCTCAGGACGGCGTAGGAAACCTCGAGTTCGGAGTGGATGGAATCGAAGAACCGGTCCTTGTCCTCGGGCAGCCAGGCGAGCCAGTCTTCTCGCACGGTCGCTGCGCGGTACGGACCCCGAGTGATGCGAGTGTCTCCCATGCACCCTGCCAAGCGGCGCCAATCTTATCACGGGGAGCCACACTCAGAGGTAGCGGACCCAGTACCACTTGAGTCACCACGCGAAACGACCCACGAGGCAGCGAGAGACTCAGTGCCAGGGGCCGTCAAAATCGGGACCGACGACCACCCCGGTGCCCGGATCGAGAATGAGCCTGCGGCTGTCCCCGCCGTGGTCGTCTCCATGGCTATCGTCAAAGTCGAACATTCCCAAGACCGTGCCGCTGGCCAACTGGTCAAACGACTGCGGGTTCGCGATCGGCCCTTCGATCGTCCCAAGGCTCCAGTTGTACTCGATGAAGCGCAGGATGGAGGTCGTATCGTTGAGGCTGTGATCCACGTAGTTCCACTTGGCAAAGGGCGAAATGAGCAAGAACGGCAGCCGCACGCCAAAGCCGCAGCGATCTTGAATAGTTGTGGCGACGACCGGTTTGCCGCACGAGCCGGTCGAGGTCGCAGGATTGCCGGAAATTGCGTCATTACCCGGATCCTCCGAGAAGCTCACAATGGGTCCCGCGACATGGTCGTACCAGCCGTCGGAATCGTCGTAAGTGATCATGATCGCCGTGTCCCGCCAGAAAGGACTCTGCTCGATCGCATTGACCGCGTCCACGATTTGAGTCTGCTCCTCCAGGGGCGTTGAATCGGACGGATGTCCTGTGTCGTTCTCCGGAAACTTCAGATAGGTCACCGCAGGGAGATTGCCAGCGGCGAGCGCCTTGTAGAAGTAGGTCAGATCGTAGTTGTGATTGGCGCACATCAGATTGGCGCAGGTGTCCGTTCCAATCGCGGCGAGAGAGCTGGGAGCAATATGGTGCGGATTGGAGGTGCTCAGGTAATAATCGAACGGGGCGTAGTGCGGGTTGTACTGCGCGACGCAGGTCGCGGGGATTACGCCGGGGGCCGAGGTAGCCCCGAAATCGCCGTAGAACCAGCCCCAACTGACACCAGCGGTATTGAGCAGGTTGCCGACGTTCGGTCCCGTCATGGCCACATTGGGCACTCCGCCGCCGCAATCGTCATAAAAGGGATCGACGTTGGCGATGATGCTTCCGTTGCTAATCGTGTTTGGCACCACGGAAGACCCGATCACCGGCGAAGCGTACGTGCCCGTCAGGACATGGAGCCCGTTGGTCTGGCCGGAGAGCAGGTTCATGTGGCCCTCGACCGTGACACCGAATTCGGTATCGAAGAAATTGTCGCTCATGGAGTAGTGCTGTGCGTAATTCCAGAGCGCCGTTACGGTATTCCCGTCGTAGTAGCCCATCGGCAGAGCCGAAAGGGGTATCGGAGAGAAGAATAAGCAAGTCTTTGAGGGAGCGGTGAGGGCGAACTTGTCCAGCAGACCGCCGTCGAAATCCTCCTGCTCGGTGGTGTAGTTGTTGGAGTTGTTGCAGGTCGCCGCCTGGCTGCGGTCGAGACGGAAGGGATTGGAGCCGCCGGTGAGCTTGTTCGGATTATTCGTGAGCAGAGTCGGGGTCAATCCATTGACCCACGGCGTATCGTCCTTGGACTTGCCGAAATAGACCGAGCCATCGAGGTTTGGCTTCGCGTTCGGGTAAGTGCCGAAGTAGTGGTCGAAGGAATTATTTTCGTCAAAGATGACCACCACGTGCTTGATTGGCGTCTTGGTAGCGAGCTTGGCGGCTGGGTCGCTCCTATCCTGGTCGCCGTCGGCCCGCGCGGGCGACGGATAGCTCAGGTTCCACGAAAGCAACATCGCAACTAATGGCAAAGCGGCCAATCGGCGCATTTCTCCTCCTCGAATCGAAAAGAGACGCGCACGTTGTAGAGCCGCAAGATTGCGGAATCATTACGTAGCGGTGAATTGAAAGAGAATACCGCCGAGCGCCTGAGGAAAAGGCGGCGCCATTTCCGCAGCAAGTCGAAACCCCGGGTGGCCTGTGAAAAACCGGACATCGCGTTCAAAGAGAATTCATTTCCCAGTAATGATCCTTAACCTGCGTGTGAGGCTAGATAGCGGCTCGCGATTGTCCCCGCCGCGCGTACGGAGATGAACACATGCAGGTCGACCGGAACTCCCCGTTTCTCTGGATGTTTCTGGCCGCTTCGCCGTTTTTCTGGTGCGCGTCACCCATGCGGGCGCAGCAACCAACGCGTAGCAGCGACGATCAGATGAACGAAGCGATCGAACAGGCCGTCAGCATCTCTCGTCCGAGCTTCGCCAACCAGCAAACGAAGACGCGGCGGAGGCAGGATTTGGAGGAGGATCTCTCCAAGATCGTGGGCAAACCACTCAGGGATGTCCACTTTTACGATATGGAATCGCCGGCGCCAAGCGCTTTGAACGACGACGCGGTCTGGGCCGTTGTGACCGGCTCCACGCCAGGGACCTACAAGCTTTACAGCTTCGAGGGTTCGCAAGGGTTCGACGAATCGTCGCAGGAGTTCGATCGTCTGATTTCCCAACTTATGCTGTCCATCCCGAACGAAAAAGCCGCGAGCCTTGCCCAATTCTTTTTGGGGTGCTGCGTCAGAGGCGAGGTCAATGAAGATGTGCTTGACGAGGAGGGCCTGCGGCATGCGGTGCAGCGCTACTACCTGCAAGCTTATGGCGATGTCTGGAGGACGCTCGAAGCCTATACGCAGTGGTGGGACAATTTTCAAGAGAATCCTTGGGACCTCGCGCCAACCGTAACAGCCGAGGGTGACGGCTATCGCATAGCCCTGAAAAGGGTTCGCTTGATCGTCGGGACACATCCGCAGCTGCAAGAGTGGAATCTGGTGGTTTCCCGCCGTGGTGCGGTGCGTGCTTTGTCGGTGCAGCCGATCTTCCCGAAGAAAGAACGCTGGCTGTCGTACGACTTTAGATCCACGATCGCGCCCGCAAGTCCGTAACGGCTCACGGGCGCACACTTCTCTACCGTAGGGTGGGCTCTACCCTTCCCCTTGGTTTTTACGGGCATGCCATTCCTCAGTGGTGATTTCCCATATCTCGGAGGGGAGACGGCCGGAGACGTAATCTCGCTCTTCGGTCGCCACGACGCGCATGCCCTGCCTCTCGGAGATGCGCCGTGAGGCGGCATTGGCGATTGCTTTTGGGACTCGCAGCACGGGGAACTTCAGCACATCGAACCAGTAATCGGTGACCGCGTCGCACGCCTCGGTCATGAAGCCCTGCTTTTGAAACGGCAAGCCCACCCAGAAGCCGCGGTTGTTGCCCTGCGCTTTCTTCAGACTGATTCCACCGATGATGCGAGCGGGAGAACTCTTGAGGCGCAGGGTCCAATGCCACTCCTCGCCGCGCTCGACTGCCGGCAGGGCGACGGCACGGTAGTACGTAAGGGCTCCGTCAGGAGGATAGGGCCACGGGACGATCCTGTCGAGGTGCCGCACGATTTCCCAGTGTGGATACAGGATTTGGACTTGTTCAGCGTCCGCTAATTCCAGAGGCCGGAGCAGGAGCCGCGAGGTTTCAAGCGTGGGTGTCATGGCAGGATGCCGCATCGTCACCGGATTGCGATTGGGCAAATGATAGATCACAAAAGCCGAATCAGTGCTGCTCTTTTACCGGAAACTGAACCACTACCACCCGCAACCGCGGACGACGGTCGGGCGTTCCTTGACGCTCCGAGAAGCGCGTCGCTATACTGCCACGAGCTTCCGGGAAGGAACACGCTTGCCCTTCGAGCCGCTCGATCAGTACCTCCAGCGCAAAAGAAAGCTCGCCGAAATCGAAGCGCTTGGCGAGGATCCTTACCCGCACCGATTCGAGCAAACGGCGACGCCGGCCGAAATCGTCGCCAAATACGCGGGAATGGATACAGCCGCGCTTGCGGCGGAGCGCGTGGCCGTGCGCGTCGCGGGGCGGATTCTGACGCTCCGACTGCACGGGAAGGCGGGGTTCGCGCACATCCAGGGAGACGGCGAGCGCCTGCAGGCGTACGTGAAGCTGGACGTGGTGGGCGAGCGCGCGTTTCATCTCTTTCAATTGCTGGACATGGGCGACATCGTCGGATTTTCCGGACATTTGTTTCGCACCAAGACCAACGAGCTGACGATTTGGGTCGAGCAGCTCACGTTGCTGTCGAAGGCCTTGCTGCCTCTGCCCGAAAAATGGCACGGCCTGGCGGACGTAGAGCTGCGTTACCGCCAGCGCTACCTCGATCTCATAGCCAATCCTCGCGCGCGAAGTATTTTTCTGCGGCGCGCGGAGATTTTGCGCGAGCTGCGCGCGTTTTTCGATTCGCGCGGTTACGTGGAAGTGGAAACGCCGATGATGCATTCGATCGCGGGCGGAGCGGCGGCCCGGCCGTTCATCACCCACCACAACACTTTCGACACCGATTTCTACCTGCGCATCGCCCCGGAGCTCTATCTGAAGCGGCTCGTGGTGGGGGGGCTCGACCGCGTGTATGAAATCAACCGGAACTTCCGCAACGAAGGCGTATCGACCGAGCACAATCCCGAGTTCACCATGCTCGAGTTTTACCAGGCATACAGCGATTACCGCGATTTGATGGCGCTCACCGAGGAGTTATTCGCTTCGCTGGCGCGCAAAATCTGCGGCTCGACGGTGGTGACCTACGGCGAACACCAATTGGATTTCGGCAAGTGGCGGCGGCTTTCGATGCGCGAGGCGATCGGATTCTATTGGCCCGCGGGCGCCGGCAGCCCGCCGACTCCGGCCGAGCTGGCGCAACCCGGCGGGCCGCATGCCGCCGTCGAGCGATTCAATGTTTGGTCGCAGCGGGACTCCTCCGCCGCGCAAAAGCCGGGACCGCCGCTCGGCAGCGAGGCCATGACCGACGGCGAGGCGACGGGACTGCTGTTTGAAGTTCTCGCCGAGCCGAACTTGATTCAGCCGACGCTGCTCTACGATTTCCCGACGGACATTTCGCCGCTGGCGAAGTGCCGGGCGGACGATGCGTCGCTGGTCGAACGCTTCGAGGTGTACGCGGCCGGCATGGAGTTGGGCAACGCCTTCTCGGAATTGAACGATTCGGAAGAGCAGGAGCGGCGATTCCTGGCGCAGATTGGGCGCGGCGGCGACGAAGTGCCGCGAGAAGTGGACCTCGACTACGTTCGGGCGCTGGCCCACGCTCTGCCGCCGACGGCCGGGATGGGCATCGGCATCGACCGGCTCACCATGCTTCTCACGGACTCTCATTCGATTCGCGAAGTCATCTTGTTTCCGCTGCTGCGTCCGGAAGCGCCGGCGCGCGAGTCCGGCGAAAGCCAATGAGATTCGCTTGGATGGTAGCGCGGCGTTACCTGCGGTCTTCGAACAGACCGGCCGTTCTCCGGCTGGTTACTTTGCTCGCCGTGGTCGGCGTGGCTGCCGGCGTGGCCACGCTGGTGATCGCCCTGGCGATGAACACGGGCTTCCGCATTACCCTGCAGGATCGCTTGCTGGGCGTTACCGCACACGTGAGCGTAGCGCGGCCCGACTCGCAAGGGATCGACGACTATCGGGAGTTGGCGAAGCGGCTTGGCCGGACGCCCGGCGTACTTGCCGTGACGCCTGCCATTTACATCACCATGCTTCTGTCTTCCGGGAATCTGGCGCATGGCGTAGAAGTGAAGGGCATCGATCCCGCGCTCGAAGCCAAGAGCAATGAGGCTCTCGAACATATTGTTTCCGGATCCGCCGACTTCGCGCCGGATCGCGACGGCTTCGATTCCATTGTCATCGGGAAAATGCTGGCCGACGAGATGCAATTGCGGGCGAACGATTACGTGACGCTTACGAGCCCCGCGGGCCGCCTGACGCCCTTCGGAATGGTGCCGCGTTCGCGGCGGTTCCGCGTTGCCGGCATTTTCGATTCCGGTTTTTACGACTACGACGCCAATTGGGCTTTCATGACTCTGGCCGCGGCGCAGAACATGGCTGGCGTCGGCGATGTCGCCAGCATTTTGGAGTTCCGCATCGCGGACGTGGACCAGGCCGGGCCGATGGCCACGCTTCTGGCGAAGGAAGCCGGTCCCGGTTATCGTGCCACAACGTGGGCGGATGAAAACCGCGCGCTGTTTCGCGCGCTGCGGCTCGAATATCTGGTGACGGCGCTCTTCATCGGGCTGATCACTTTCGTCGCCGGACTGAACATCCTCGTGGTGCTGGCGATGACGATTGCCGATCGCGCGCGCGACATCGCCGTACTGATGACCATGGGAGCGCGGCGCGATCAGATCCGGAATGTTTTCGTTTTGCTGGGCCTGGCAGTCGGCGGCGTGGGAACCGCGGCCGGGCTCGTGGCGGGCTACGCGTTTGCCTGGGCCGCGGGCGCTTATCAACTGATACCTCTCGACCCGCAGGTGTATTCGGTTCCATTTGTGCCGTTCCATCCGAACGCGGCGGACGCGCTGTGGATTTCCGCAGCAGCGCTATTGATTAGTGTGACGTCGACGCTCGTGCCGGCCCGTTCGGCGGCGCGCATCCGGCCGGTCGAGATTCTTCGGTATGAATAGGCGGCAGCGTAGCGTAAGGAGGCAGGGCGCGTTCCGTGCGCGAACAAGTGGGCGACGGGGGCAACACTTTGGTCGGCAGCGTGCTCTTTAGGCCTTGCCAGGCCGGTCGCACGGGCGAACGGACGCAATTCCGAGGCTCCTGGCAATGAATACAAATGGTCGCAATTACAGAGACTTGCGGGCAAAATGGGACAGGGCCAAACTGGGCCGGGATCGGTCCAGGGTACTTCCTGGGAGAAAAGCGGAAACCGCTTGCTAATCCTATCGAATATGAAGCGAGCAGCGATCGGGGCGGGCGTCCCTGGCAGACGCGTAACGCATCAAACCATTCAGTGCGGCATTTGGGATATGTGTCCGCGAGCGCTTCGCGTGCGAGAACCGGAAACGTGGAAAATGGAGCTGTGACGACGGACGCGTCCAGAGCGTTTGCAGCCGAAGCGATTCCGCCGAAAGGAGCCGAATCGGAGCGGCGGAATGTGTCCGGTCCTTTGATCGAAGCGCGAAAACTGCGCAAGGTTTATGGCGGAGGCGACGGCTCCGTAATCGTGCTCGACGGAGTGGATCTCGAAGTGGCCGCGGGCGAGATGATCGCGATCGTGGGTCCGTCCGGCGCCGGGAAAAGCACGCTGCTACATTTGGTGGCCGCGCTGGACACGCCAACAAGCGGTACAGTATACTTTGAATCGAGCCCGTTGGAGATGCGCCGGGACGAGGCGATCGCGGAATTTCGGAACCGACGGATCGGCTTCGTATGGCAGAGACACCACTTGCTGCCGGATTTTACCGCGGCTGAAAACGTCGCGATGCCTTTGTTGATGCGGGGCCGCAGCCATGCTGAGGCCGTCGACACCGCCAGCCGGTGGCTGAAGGAAGTGGGGCTGGCGACGCGCGAGCAGCATCGCGCTGCGGAGCTCTCCGGGGGAGAGCAGCAGCGCGTGGCCATCGCGCGGGCTCTGGTGAACGATCCGGCAGTTTTATTGGCGGACGAACCTACCGGGGACTTAGACGAACGCAACGCCACCGCTATTATGGATTTGATCGAGCGTTTGCATCGCACGCAGCGGCTGACCTCTATCCTAGCAACGCACAACTCTGTTCTCGCGAAGCGCTGCGACCGCATCCTGCGATTGGAGCATGGCGTGCTCCAGCAAGATGCGACATTCCAACAGGCCCCTTCATCGCTTGCAGAGGGAGAAAAGAGCTGACCCGTGTTTGAACGCTATACGGAGAAGGCCCGACGAGTTATTTTCTTCGCGCGGTACGAGGCGAGCCAGTACGGCAGCCCGTACATCGAGACCGAGCATCTGCTGCTCGGCTTGATGCGCGAGGATAAGGCGCTGGCGAACCGCTTCCTGCGCTCGCACGGCTCGATCGAGTCCATTCGCAAGGAGATTGAATCGCGAATCACGATTCGCGAACGCATCTCGACGTCGGTGGAAGTGCCGCTCAGCCAGGAATGCAAACGCATCCTGAATTTCGCCGCCGAGGAGGCCGAGCGCCTCGGGCACAAGCACGTCGGGACCGAACACCTGCTGCTCGGGATTCTGCGCGAAGAGAAGTGCTTCGGCGCGGAGATCCTGGCCGAACGCGGTTTGCGGCTCTCCGCCCTGCGGGAAGAACTCGCGCGGAGCGCCGGAGAGAAGGTACCGGTGAATCGTCCGAAAGAAACCTCATTGCTCGCGGAATTCAGCAGGGACCTGACGCAAGCGGCCCTGGAAGGTCAACTCGATCCGCTGGTCGGGCGCGATCGTGAAGTGGAACGTGTGATTCAGATCCTCTGCCGGCGGACCAAGAACAACCCCGTGCTGATCGGCGAGCCGGGCGTAGGGAAAACGGCGATCGTCGAGGGTCTGGCGCAGCGCATCGCCGACAGCGACGTGCCGCCGTTCCTGGCCGACAAGCGCATTTTGTCGCTGGACCTTTCTCTGATCGTCGCGGGCACGAAATACCGCGGGCAATTTGAAGAGCGGCTGAAGACCATCATGAAAGAGCTGATGGAGAGCCAGAACGCGATCGTCTTCATCGACGAACTGCACACGCTGGTCGGCGCGGGCTCGGCCGAAGGCTCGCTCGACGCGGCCAATATCCTGAAGCCGGCGCTCAGCCGGGGCGAAATCCAGTGCATCGGCGCGACCACGCCGGGCGAATACCGCAAGTCGGTCGAAAAGGACCGCTCGCTGGAGCGCCGCTTCCAGTCGGTCAAGGTCAACAGCCCGAGCGAGGAAGAGGCCATTCGCGTGCTGCAAGGCGTGCGCGAGCGCTACGAGAAATTCCACGCCGTCAGCTACACCGACGAGGCCATCCAGTACGCCGTCTATCTTTCGAGCCGCTACATCCCGGATCGCTTTCTGCCGGACAAGGCCATCGACCTAATCGACGAGGCGGGCGCCCGAGTGAAGTTGCGGCAGGCCACCTTGCCCGAGGAAGTGGCCGAAGTGCAGAAGCGCGTGAAGTTCATCACGCACCGGATGGAAACGGCCATTGCCAACCACGAATTCGAGAAGGCGCGCTTCTATTCGGAAGAAGAACGCAAGGAGAAGGAAAATCTCCGGTTGCTGCGGGAGCGACTCAAGCTGGACGACTCCACGACCGGCATCGTGGCGCGAGAGGATATCGAAGAAGTGGTCTCGCGCTGGACCGGCGTGACCGTGACATCCATCAAGGAAGACGAGCAGCAGAAGTTGCTGCGCATCGAGCAGGAATTGCACAAGCGCGTCATCAGCCAGGACAAGGCCATTACCGCGCTGGCCCGCGCGATTCGGCGCAGCCGCGCCGGCCTGAAGGCTCCGGGCCGCCCGGTCGGTTGCTTCCTGTTCCTGGGTCCCACGGGCGTCGGCAAGACCGAAGTCGCGCGACGCCTGGCCGAATTTCTGTTCGGCAGCGAGAAGTCGCTGGTGCGCTTTGACATGTCCGAGTACATGGAGAAGCACTCGGTCTCGAAGCTGATCGGCGCGCCTCCAGGCTACGTGGGCTACGAAGAAGGCGGCCAGCTCACCGAGCGCGTTCGCCGCACGCCGTATTCGGTCATCCTGTTGGATGAAATCGAGAAGGCGCATGCGGACGTGTACAACATTTTGCTGCAGGTCTTCGAAGACGGGCAGTTGACCGACGGCCTGGGCAACACGGTGGATTTCCGGAATGCGATCCTCATCATGACTTCCAATCTGGGCGCGCGGCACTTGCAGAAGCGTTCTTCGCTCGGATTCCAGTCCACCGGCGAAGACAGCGCCGGGAAGAGCATGGATGACATGGTCATGGGCGAGGTCAAGCGGGTGTTCAATCCGGAATTCCTGAACCGCCTCGACGAAATCATCCTGTTCAATCCGCTGGCTGACGAGGATCTCTTGCGCATCATCGATTTGCTGGTGGGCCAGATCAACGACACGTTGATTCATCGCCAGGTGCAAATCGTGATGACGCCCGAGGCGCGCCAGTGGATTCTCGAAAAGACGTGCGGGGATCGCAGCTATGGCGCCAGACCGCTGCGCCGGGCGCTGCAACGTTACGTCGAAGATCCACTGTCGGAAGCATTGATTCAGGGGGGCCTGCAACGCCCGGCGACGCTCGAAGTCTCCGTCTCTGGCGAAGGGCTGAACTTCCGGCCGGTGGTCGAAGCAACCCCGGTTATCCACTAGCGAATCCTACGCCCACGAGCCGTGCCCCCGGGGGCCGGCGGGGAGCGGACAACTTTGGCTTGGGGGGCGCGGCCTTGACAATCGTGTCGGCCGCAAACAAACAACCCTGTCTATGGTCTTCGCAGAACGCCCTTGGGGTGTGTCTGCTGGTGGTGTGCTTCCTCGCGTGCGCTTCGCCGCTCTGGTCCCAGGTCGTCGGCGGGAACGCCAACTCCAACGCGCCGGGGCAGACCTCCGCCGTAATTGACCGCGTTGAGTTCCAGGGCAATCGCCTAATCCGCAACGAAACTTTGCAGGCGCGCATCTCCACGCGGCCCGGCGACCCTTACAGCGAAGAGGGGTTGCGCCGCGACTTTCAGGCGCTTTGGAACACGCAATACTTCGAGGACGTCCGCCTGGAAGTGCAGGACAGCCCGACTAGCCCCAACGCGAAAATCGTGATCTTTCACGTCGTGGAGCGGCCCACCATCCGCAAGATCGAATACCGCGGGAACAAATCGATCACCGAGTCCGACATACTCGACGCGTTCAAGAACGCGAAAGTCGGTTTGGCGATCGAGAGCCGCTTCGACCCCACAAAAATCAAGAAGGCCGAGGTGGTCCTGCAGGAAATGGAGGCCGCGCACGGGCATCAATTTGCCACGGTAAAGGCGACGTACGAAAAGATCCCCTCGACCAGCGCCGTCCGTTTGATATTTACCATCGATGAGGGACCCAAGGTTAAGGTCGGGATGATCACCTTCCAGGGCAACCATGTTTTTTCGAACCGGAAACTCATCCGGGCGATGAAAAAAACGCGGCCGTACGCCATTCCGATGTTGCTGTTCGATCTGCCGGTCTTGCCGAGGACGTTCGATCGAGCCAAACTCGACGAAGACCTCGAGCTGGGCGTGAAGGAACTCTATCAGGACAATGGATATTACAAGGTGCAAGTGCCCGACCCGGTTCTAAAAACGGTGGACGTACACCGCGCGGGCGTCCCGGGCCCCTTCCCGATGGTCGGCCGGCAGCGCGGAAAGGCCACGAACATCACCATCTCGATCGAGGAAGGTGAACAGTACCGCATGGGGCGGCTGGTCATCCGCAGCGCGGATCCCGACAAAGGCCTGTCGCTCAATCGCGAAAAACTGGAGGCTGCTTTCCCTCTGAAGAAGGGGGATATCCTCAACGTGGGCAAGATCCGGAAGGCGGTTGAGGACTACACCAAAGCCTACGGCCAGTACGGCTACATCGACTTCACGGCCACTCCCAGCCTCAACATCGACGAGGCTACCAAGACCGTCGATGTCACATTTGACTTCGACGAACAAAAGCAATATTTCGTCCGCCGCATCGAGTTTTCTGGCAACGTGGCCACCCGTGATAAGGTGATTCGCCGCGAGTTGCTGCTCAATGAGGGCGACGTTTTTAACAACCACTATTGGGAGCTCAGCTTACTGCGGCTCAACCAGCTCAACTATTTCGACGCCATCAAGCCGGAAAACGCGGAAATCAAGCGCAATGTAAAGGCCGGCACCGTAGACATCGTGCTCAAGCTGAAAGAAAAAGGGAAGCAATCCATCAGCCTGACGGGCGGCGACAGCGGCATTGCCGGCGCCTTCGTCGGTTTGAGCTATCAGACCAACAACTTCCTGGGCCTGGGAGAGACGCTGACCCTGTCCGGCCAAGTCGGCACCTTTCAGCGCTCGGTTTTGTTCGCCTTCACCGAGCCGTATCTGTTCGATCGGCCCATCTCGACCGGATTTACGCTTTCTTCGACCCGGTTCACTTTCAATCAGTCGCAGCAAACTTCGTTACTGCTCGGCCAGAACGTGCAGATCGATCCGAACATCGAGCAGGACTATAACCAGAACACCACGGGTGGAACGATCTTCCTCAGCTATCCGCTTCGCAAGTTTTCCTTCGCCCGGTTCGGGTTGGCCTACGGCTACTCGGACACCAGCATCCAGGCGTTCAGCACCGCCTCGACGAACCTTTTTGAGGCGCTGCAATTTCAATCGCTCGCGGGCCCGTCGGCTCTGAGCGGTATCCACTCGAGCACGATTTCCCCAACGTTGACCTACAATAAGGTCGGGGACAGCGCCCTGAACCCTTCGCACGGCCAATCCTTTTCCTACTCCCTCGGCTTGGCGGGCCTCGGCGGAAACGTAAGGGCCATCACGAACGTCTTCGAAGCGAAGTACTTTCACCCGATCAACCGTAAGCGCAACGTTCTGGCCTTCCATTTTCTGGGTGAGTTCGCCACCGGTTATGCCGGACGTGAACTGCCCCCGTACCAACGCACGTACTTGGGCGGCGAAACCGACCTGCGCGGCTTCGATGTCCGCACGATAACGCCTATCGCCTTTATTCCAATTGCTTCGGCTACGTCGTTCAGCTTTTCCGACCCAACGCACCTCGATGGCTCGGGCAATCCGACGACGCGCACGGTTACGCTGCCAGTGCTGAACTACCAGATCTCGTTCCCCGGGGGAGACACCTCGGGTGTTTTCAACGCCGAGTACCGTATCCCGCTCGTGGGACCGGTGGCCATGTCGCTCTTCTCCGACGTGGGCAGCGTCGGCATCCTGCGAAAGAGTCAATTGCAGCTCAACTCCACCGCCCTGTCGAGTCTGAACACTCAATTTCCGGGAGCCAATATCGGCAACTCGCTCGGGCTAGCGCGCGGCACGGACTTCAAGCTGCGTGCTTCGACCGGGATCGAGTTCGTCGTGCAGCTGCCGATCATCAACGCTCCGTTCCGGCTCTACTGGGCGTATAACTTCGCGCGGTTCTATAACCAGATCGTTGCGCCGCAGAGCATCATCCAGAGTTCTGCCTTGGATAATCTGAGGCTGTCGGTTGGCGACGCCGTGTTCAACTCGGTGATCCAGCCTCAAATCAGTAACTTTGTGAACAATCCGCAGCGAATCAATTTCTTCGAGCAAGCGAGCACCTTGCGGTTCACGGTCAGCCGGACCTTCTGAGTGCGACGGCAAACGCCGGGAGAGATGGATGAATGAAATGCGTCAACTCGGAGGCAACGGAATGAGAGGGTGGGCCCGACGGCTCAGCTTGATTTTGGTGACGGGCATTCTCGCCGTCGGCTGCGGCAGCAAGAATACGGCGGGCGTCAGCGTAACCGTCTCTCCGGCCACGGCAACGGTTTTGATTAATACCAACGCGCAGTTTAGCGCCACCGCCAGCAACGGGGGTGCCGTGAATTGGGCGGTGAACAACATACCCGGAGGTAACGTCACCTTCGGAACGATAGACTCAATGGGATTTTACACTGCGCCTTCCGCGCTGCCGGTGCCCGCCAACACGGCGATCACGGTCACTGCCACTTTGCAATCCAATTCCAGCATCAGCGGTTCGGCCGTGGTGACCCTGGACTCGGGAGTGCGTGTGACGATCAACCCGGGATCGGTCACAATGTCTGCGGGTGAGTCGTTTACCTTTTCGGCTACGGTCTCGGGAGTCTCCGCAAGCGCGTCCACCGCCACTTGCGCTCCCCCTCCCTCAGCGCTGCCAGTTTGCACGGCTGTGACCTGGTCCCTCAACCCCGCGACCGGGGCCGGCACCATTGGCGCTACGACTGGGCTGTACACTTCACCCACCCAGACGAGCGCAACGGTCATCGCCACGTCAGTTTTCGACAGCACGCGAACGGGGGACGCCTCCGTTCTCGTTTTTACCGCTACGCCTCCCACCCTCACCTCCATCAGCCCGACCACCGCGGCCCGTGGCGCCCTTTTTCAGGACGTCTACTTGACGGGGACGAACTTCCTTTCGACTACAACCGTGTCCGTCAACGGGACGCAAGTGCCCACCACGAATACCATCGTTCCCTCGCCCGGCTTGACCACGACGGTGCAGCCAACGACGGGCGCCCTCATCCATGTGCGGCTGCCTGACACGTTCTTGACCGCTGCTCCTTCCGGTACGAACACCGCGGCAGCCCTCACCTTTACCGTTGCTCCACAAAGCGGTACCCAGGTGGCCTGTTCGCCCAACCCCGCGCCGTGCCAGCTTTCCCTGGTTCCGGTTCGACCGGCGGCGGTCGGCACGTCGCCGGACAGCATCCCGCAGGGCAGCGCATCGGCGCCGCTCAGTTTCAATTTGAACGGGGGATTTTTTGGCCCGCCGAACCAGCGCGTAGTGACGGCGCAATTCGCCGGCCACTCGGCCCCTCCCGTGGATACGGCCGGCAGCGTGGACCGGCAGTTAAGCGTGCCGCTCGGCGCCGCGGATGTAAATACGCCCGGGCTGTTTCCCGTCGCCGTGCTCAGTAACAGTCCCACTTCCGGCGTGCCGCCGGTCGTTGCGAATCTCGCGATCCAGCCCGCCTATCCCCCGTCGACCCACCCGCTGCTCGCTCAACCCGCTGTGGGCAGCGCTCCTGCGGCGGTGGCTATCAACACGGCGACCGGAATTGCGGTCGTGGCCAATCAGGGCTCGAGTGACGTCACGCTCATCGATCTGACCCAGTCACCGCCGGCCGTGAAGGGTTTTATTTGCACCGGAGTGCAGGGAGCGTCGCTCACTGTGACTGAATCGCTGTCCCCGGCGTGTTCCGCCGCCGGCCCGGTGAGTGTCGCGGTTGACAATATTTTGAATATCGCGCTGGTGGCGAATCAGGGCAGCAACAGCATCGCCGTGGTGGACCTTGCCCAGCAAAAGGTCACCGCGGTCGTTCCCGCTCCGACTAACAACAGTTTGACGCCGCCCGGGCCATTCATCCCCGTGGGGGTAGGCATCAACTCGGTGACTCACCGTGCGATCGTCGCGTACCGTTCCACTAATGTGGCTTCGATTCTGGACCTCACGCAATCCCCGCAGTCACCCCTGTTCTTTGTGGGCGTGGTCAACATCAGCAACGGTCCCAACGCGCGAGTGTCGGTTTCGTCGCGATTGAATTGGGCTCTGGTCACGCCAGGCGGCCTCGGCACGCTGTCCATCGTGGATCTGGGGCGGCAATCGACGAATGCGATCGTGGCGGGCACGGGCGCGTCGCGCGCCGCGGGCACCGTGACGATCACTACAAGCACCTCGCATGCATTGCTGGTGGGCGAGCCCGTGCTGATTAGCGGTGTGGCGGACGCCAGCTTCGACGGCGTGTACGACGTGGTCTCCGTTCCATCCAGCACTACATTCACCTACACGCAGTCCGCTTCACTCGCGTCCGCCACGAGCGGCGGCGGCAGCGCGGCTTACGCTTTGCCGGTTGCGACACTGGCCACGATCGCGTCGATTCAGAGTGTCGCGCTCAACGACGAAACGCAAAAGGCCATTCTGGTCGATCCGTCCGGCACCACGCCCGGAACCATCCTGAATGTGTTGGACCAGACTTCCACCACGATCCCATTGCCCATGGCGGACCAGCAGGACGCGCAAGGCAACGTCGGCGCAGCCTTCAACCCGCTTGCAAACCTCGCCGTCACGGTGAACGAAATTACGGGTGACGCCCTGGTGATCGACCCGAACGCTCCGTCAGTCTTGACCACCTTCAACGTGGGAGGCGTTCGGCCGGTGGACGTGGCAATCGATCCGGTTACCGATATCGCTGTCTTCGTCAATCAGGGATCGGGAACGGCCAGCATCTTTTCGCTCGGCCAATTGCGCCCGCTGCACGTGTTGCAGGCCAGCGTAACAACACCCGGTGGACCATCGCTCCCGATCGTGTCCGGTCCTTCCGTCCTCATCAATTCGACGCTTTCCACTCCTGCTGTAGCCAGTTCTCAGACCCTGACTCTCATTGGAAACGGGTTCACGGTGAATTCGCAGGCCCGACTGGATGGCGTCGCACTCGCGACGACGTTTGTAAGCCCGCGAGAGCTGACCGCGACCGTGTCCCCGAGTTTCCAATCCGCTCCAAGGCGCTACGCGCTCGACGTGGCGGATTCCGGTGTGGTTTCCAACGCCTCCAGCTTTACGGTCGTCGAAAGCGTGAATGTGGGGGTCGGGAACGGCAACAGCAATTGTTCCGTGCCGGTGCCGCAAGGCGTGGCGATCGATCCGCAGCTGAATCTGGCCGTGGTCACCGATTCCGGCCCGGGCTGCAACCAGATTTACCTTATCAATTTGGCGACCGGCACGGGACAGACCGTGGCCGTCGGCACCGATCCGCAGGGGGTAGCGGTATATCCGCAGTTGGGTGTGGCCGTGGTGGCGAATCAAGGCAGCTCAACGGCTTCGGTGGTGGACGAGACCGTTCCGAGCGTAGCCGCGACGGTCACCACAGATGCGGGTCCGGTCGGTGTGGCCATCGATCAGGACCTCGGTGAGGCCATCGTGACCGCGAGCGGCGCCAACGTCGCCGATGAGTTCCTCATCTCCGTGAGGGGAACGCGTCCTATCTCGCCCAGTCCAACGACGCCGATCACCATCCAGCAAGGCCCCGGAGCCGTGGCCGCGGACTCGCTCTCGCATCTGGCGGCCATCGGGAACGCGACAAGCAACAACGTGACGGTGGTGAACCTAAGCCAAATGGCGAATCTGAACACGACCTCGACGATCCAGATTCCCCAGGGAGTCGCGGTTGATCCAGTCCCATCGCCTGCGAATTTTCTGATCACGGCGAGCTTGCAAAACCAGGTCGAGATTCTCGATCCCGACACCGGAGTGCTCACGCCGCTGCGCGTCGGTATCAATCCGACCGCGCTGGCGTATAACTTCGCCACCAGCACGCTCGTCACATTGAACACTCTCAGCCAGACCATGACGGTAATCGATTTCCTCGAGCGCCGCGTGCGAGCGGTTTTTCCGGTGGCGCCCTCGAGCCAATTTAGCGTGGACATCCACCCCCAGACGAACTTGGCGGTGGTGGCGGACTCGATCAACAGCCGCGTTTTGTTGCTGCCACTCCCGCGCTAGCACGCGGCCGGCCTCGTGCAACGGGAGGCCGGGCCGTTGCATCACAATCACCGTGCCGACGTCGGCCATCCGGTGGTGGCTCCCTGATTTCGGACTTCCGTTCGTGAGGTAATTCCGGTTGACGCCTCGGAAATTGGGTCGCTATAATGCGCGATTCGTGGCTCCCCGCGTTGAATAAGGAGACAGGATGAGACTGTATCGCTCTTCGAGACAACTCTGGGCTCTGGCCGCGCTCCTCCTTCTGCCCGGCGCCGTGGTTTGGGCGCAGGGCGGCGGCAGTGCCGCTGCGGCAGCGCCCGCTAAAATCGCGGTCATCAACATCCGTCAGGCGATCGTGGCGACCGCCGAAGGCAAGATGGCATCGGCGCAGCTGCAGTCCCAGTTTGCCCCAGGGCAAGCGGAGCTGGATAGCATGCAGAAGCAGATCACGGATCTGCAGACTCGTCTGAACAACGGGGCTCGCACCTTGAGCACCGACCAGCAAACCAGGCTGCAGCGCCAAGGCGATCTGCTGACGCGGGAATTTCAAAGCAAGCAGGAGTTTTTGCAGGAAGAAGTTACCGCCGCGCAAGGCGATCTCGTAGATACAATTGAGCGGAAGATGCTCGATGTAATCGATCGATATGCGCGGGATAACGCCTTTGCTGTAGTCCTGGATTCGTCGGCGCAGGGTTCCCCGGTTCTCTCCGGCTCGACCCAGCTGGATATTACCGACACCATCGTTCGGCTCTACGACCAGGCTAACCCGGTCAAGGCCGATGCCCCGGCGGAGACGAAGAAGCCCGCGGCCCCGTCTGCGACCCCACCGGGTCAGGCTGCGGCCCCCAAGAAGCCGGCTCAGTAGAAGCGGGGAGGACGCGACAGCAGGGTAGCCACCCTCTGCCCGGTCATCCGTGCTTTGCGGACTGGTTTGCGGCCCCATTGCTGCGCGCGGTGGGGCCGAGTCGTCTCCGTGCTCGGCTTGCTTTTGGGGCCAACCGCGGCTATACTTCCTGAGCTTGAAGCCGGTCGCATGTCCGAGTGGGCGCGAGCCCACTTTTTTGTTGACAGGAAAAGATTGGGCGGCGCTGGTTCCGGTGGTGCCAGGCGATGGAATTAGAACGTATCCGCGACGCGGCTGAGCGGGCTGCACGCTCGGCGGGTGTGGAAGTTGTAGATGTTGAATGGAAAGTGGGCAAGCAGCGGTTCTTGCGGGTGTTTATTGACAAACCCGCCGGCGTCAGCCACAGCGATTGTCAGGCCGTCAGCGAACAGTTGGGCGTGCTCCTGGACGTCGAGGAACTGGTACCAGGGTCGCGCTACGTGCTGGAGGTCAGCTCGCCGGGTCTCGATCGCAAGCTGACCAAGCCCGTTGAGTTCGAGCGTTTTACGGGCCGGCTGGCGCGGATTTCGACCACCGAACCGGTGGAGAACGCGCGGTTTTTTGAAGGCCGCCTGGCGGGCTACGCCGAAGGGCGCGTAAAGATCGAAGTGCAAGGGCGGATCGTCGAAGTGCCCTTCGCCGGGATTCGCAAAGCGAACCTGGTGGTGGAATTGTAGGAGCGCAATTATGGCGAATCTGCTGGACCAGATGATTGAGCAGATCAGCCGGGAAAAACACATTGAACCGGGAATCATCGTTGCGGCCATTGAGGACGCCATGGTGGTTGCCGCGCGGAAGTATTACAAGAGCGAGGAAGACCTTCGCGCGAAGTTCAATCCGGAAACAGGCCAGGTGGACGTGTATTCGGTGCACTCGGTAGTCGAGGAAGTCGCCGATCCGAAGAAAGAGATCACTCTGGCGGAGGCGCGGAAGGCGAATCCGCACATCGACGTCGGCGGAGAAGTGGTCACTCCCAAGCCCACCGCCGTGCTCGGCCGAATTGCCGCGCAGACCGCCAAGCAGGTCATCATGCAGAAGGTGCGCGAAGCCGAACGCGACACCGTCTTCAACGAGTACAACGGCCGCGTGGGCGAGTTGGTGAACTGCATCGTGAAGCGGTTCGAGGGGCCGGACGTCATCGTGGATCTCGGGCGGGCCGAAGCGCGCCTGCCCAAGCGCGAGCAGTCGCGACTGGAGACCTACAATCTCGGCGATCGCTTGCGCGTCGTCATCCGCGCCGTGGACCGCGCCGCCAAGGGCCCGCAGGTGATCGTCTCCCGCGCCGACCCCGTGTTGGTCCAGCGCCTGTTCGAGATGGAGGTGCCGGAGATTTACGACGGCACCGTGCAAATCCGCGCCGCGGCGCGCGAGGCGGGCGAACGCACGAAAATCGCGGTGCAAAGCCGCGATAAGGACGTGGACCCGGTGGGCGCCTGCGTCGGCATGAAGGGCATGCGCGTGCAGTCCATCATTCGCGAACTGCGCGGCGAAAAGATCGACATCATTCCCTACTCCGAGGACACCATCGCCTTCGCGCAAAAGTCCCTGAGCCCGGCGAAGGTCACGCGCGTGCAAATCATCGATCCGGAGACGCGCCACCTCGAAATCATCGTCGAGGATACGCAGCTTTCGCTGGCCATCGGCAAGAAAGGGCAAAACGTCCGCCTAGCCAGCAAACTGATCGGTTGGAACGTAGATATCAAGAGCGAGGAAGAAAAACGCCAGGAGATCGAAGCGCAGATGGCCGCGCTTACGGCGCCCGGCACGCCGCTCTCCGATCTCGCCGGCGTCGGCCCCAAGACGATCGAGAAGATTGAGGCGCACGGCGTCACAACGATCGAAAAGCTCGCCGATATGACGCCCGAGCAGCTCATGGAAGTTCCCGGCATCGGCGAGAAGATGGTCGAAAAGATTCAGCTCGCGGTCGCCGCGTACTTCCAATCGCTGGAGAACCAGGCGGCGGCCGAAACCGGCGAGGCGGTTGAACTCCAGGAAGCCGTCGCCGAGCCTCTGGAAGCTGCTGCCGCCGATGCTGAAACCGCGGAAGAAGCCGTGCCGGCGGCCGCCGAAACCTCGCCCGATGCCGCAGCTCCCGAGCGGGAACGGGTTTCGGGTGACGTTGAACCTCCCAGTGCCGAAGATGCCGCGGACGGCGACGCCCTGAATTCGCAGGATAAGAAATAATTTGCGAGGCCGATGACCGACGAGAATCAAATTCGCATCAATGAGCTGGCCCGAGAGCTGGAAGTTAAAGCTAAAGTCATCGTTGATTATTTGCCCGAAGTCGGCGTCACGGAAAAAAAGACGCACTCGAGCTCGATCGATCTGGCGGCAGCCGAGCTGGTGCGCAAGCACTTTCGTGATTTGGCTGCCAGCGAAGCTGCGGCGGAGGCCGAAGCCGAAGCCCAAAAAATCGCCAAGGAGGCTGCCGCAAAGGCAGCCCGACTGAGACCAGTTGCTCCGCCCGCGCCGCCGCCTGCTGTTGCGCCTCCCGGTCCGGTGGTTGCCGCTCCGCCCGCATCTGCAGCGAAGCCCGGTGGTCCCGCTGCTGTTCCCGCCACTGCGCCCCGGCCCGCTGCACCGAGCGCCGTGCCGGCAAGGCCCGCAGCCGCGGCTCCATCAGCTCCTGCGAAGCCTGGCGTACCTCCCGCTACGGTTCCGCCAAGGCCCGGCCCGGCTCCCCTGGCCCCCGGTGGTGGACGCCCGGTCACTTCGGTTGGTGCTCCCCGGCCTACTACGCCCGGGCCCGCTTCTCCCGGTGGGTTTGTCCGGCCCCCGATGCGTCCTTCCTTCGGTCCAAATGCGCCCGCAGGAATGCGGCCGGCGGCAGGTGGGACAAGCTCCGCGCCTCGTCCGGGAGTTCCTCCCGGCTCGCGCCTGCCGGTCAGGCCGGGCGCGCCCGCGCGCCCTCCTGGATTTCAGCCCCGCCCCGGGCAGCGGCCGATGCGTTCCGGCGCGCCGTCAGGAATAGCTCCTGGCGTTGCTCCGCCAAAGGCCGAGCCGGGCAAACCAATTTACGAGCGCAAGCCCGCCGCGCGGGCTCGCCCCACGCTGGAAAAGCGATTTGAGGAAGGCGAGCGCAAGCTGCACCCGGTGCGCGCGCGTCCCGGCGTCGGCGAGCGTCGCGCCGCCCGCGTCGAGCCGATTGCCGCTCCGCCGCCCCGGCCGCCGCGCGAGATCACGATTACCGAAGGAATAACCGTTCGCGACCTGGCCGAAAAGCTCGACGTGCGCGCCAAGGACGTGTTGAAGGAACTCCTCGATCGCGGAGTTTTCGCTTCAATCAATCAGGCGCTGGACGTTCCGACTGCCACCAGTCTCGCCGAGTCATTTAGCGGCGTGGTCTCCGTCGTTTCCTTTGAGGAGGAGGTTGTCCAGGAGGTTGCCAAGGAAGAGAAGAAGGAGGACCTCCACCCGCGGCCTCCGGTGGTCACCGTGATGGGTCATGTGGATCACGGCAAGACCAGCCTGCTGGACGCCATTCGCGAGACCGACGTGGCCGGCGGCGAGGCCGGCGGCATCACCCAGCATATTGGCGCATCGGTGGTTTCCGTAAACGGCCGCAGAATCGTGTTCGTGGATACGCCGGGCCATGAAGCCTTCACGCGCATGCGCGCGCGCGGCGCGAAAGTGACCGACATCGTTGTGCTGGTGGTCGGGGCGGACGACGGCGTGATGCCGCAGACCCTCGAAGCCATCGATCATGCTAAAGCTGCGGGCGTGCCCATCCTCGTGGCCATCAACAAGATTGACAAGCCTGAGGCGCAGCCCGAGCGCGTCAAGCGGCAACTTTCCGACCGCGGCCTGATGCCCGAAGAGTGGGGCGGCGACACGGTGATGGTCGAGGTTTCCGCCCGGCAGAAGAAAAACATAGAAAAACTGCTCGAGATGATTTTGCTGGTGGCCGATCTCCGCGAGTTGCGCGCCAATCCGGACGCGCCCGCCAGCGGCACGGTGCTTGAGTCCCGCGTGGACCGGGGCCGCGGCCCCGTCGCTACGGTGCTGGTGCAGAACGGTTCTTTGCATACCGGCGACGTCTTCATTTGCGGCGCCGTGTATGGCAAGGTCCGAGCTCTTTTCGACGACCACGGTCGCGCCGTCAAGCAAGCAGGCCCGTCCTCACCGGTCGAAGTGCTCGGTCTGCAAGGCGTCCCCGAAGCCGGCGACCACTTCCAGGTGGCTGATGAGGCCAAGGCCCGTCACATTGTGGAGTACCGGCAAAGCAAGCTGCGCGAAGCTTCGCTCGCGCGCAGCGCCGGAACGCGCATCACTTTGGATCAGTTGCACGAGCAGCTCAAGTCCGGTGAAACCAAGGAATTGCCGATTATCATCAAGGCGGACGTGCAGGGTTCGGTAGAAGTTCTCAGCGAGATGTTGCCCAAGCTTTCCACCGACGAAGTGAAGCTCAAGATCATCCATGCCAGCGTCGGCGCCGTGACCGAGACCGACGTTTTGCTGGCGTCCGCTTCCGGCGCCATTGTCTTTGCCTTCAACGTGCGGCCCGACCGCAAGGCCTCGGACCTGGCGCAACGCGAGAACGTGGAGATTCGCCAGCATACCGTCATCTACGAAGTCTCCGATGAAATCAAGCGGGCCATGACCGGGTTGCTCGAGCCGGTGTATAAGGAAACGCACTTGGGCCGCGCGGAGGTGCGCGACACCTTCCGCATCAAGGGCGTGGGCACGATCGCCGGTTGCTACGTCCTGGATGGAATCCTCAAGCGCGACGCGGAGGTGCGCGTCGTGCGCGACGGCGTCGTCCTGTACACCGGGAGGATCAGTTCGCTCCGCCGGTTCAAGGAGGACGCGAACGAAGTTCGCGCCGGCTTTGAGTGCGGCGCGAGTGTGTCGAACTTCAACGACCTCAAGGTCGCGGATGTGCTCGAGTGCTTCTCCATGCAGAAGCTCATCCTGGCCCAGGCCACCGCCTGACGGCGGCAGGCCCCGGCAACATCCGTTTGGGGGAGGTCCGAGGATGCCGATCGGTCTCCTGACTCTGGAAATACACATTCCCGACGCGCGCTCGCTCAAGGACAAGAGGCAAGTGCTGCGTAGCCTCAAGGACCGGTTGCGTGGGCGGTTCAATGTAGCCGTCGCCGAACTTGACCACCAGGACACCTGGCAGCGCGCACAGGTCGGCATCGTCAGCCTCTCGAACGACGCGGCCCACCTGGAACATTCCCTGCACGAGGTATTCGACGAGGCCGAGCGGCTGCTCGGGCGTGAACTCGTGGGCCACGAGCTGGAGCTGATTTGAGCGCACCGGGCGCCGTGGAGCGAGACGCATGACCGTAGCGGGACATCGTCACGAACGCATCGCCGGCGAGATCCGGCAGGAGATCGGCGTGATGCTGGCCGGTGAACTGAAGGACCCTCGCTTGACCGGTTTTACCACGGTGACCGAAGTCCGGGTGACGCCCGATCTGAAGCAGGCGCGCGTGTACATCAGCGTGATGGGCTCGGAAGCCGAGCAGGCCTCCACGCTCAAGGGACTTGCTGCCGCGTCGGGCTACATCCGGCGCGAACTGAGCGAGCGGTTGCGCGTGCGTCGTGCCCCCGAAGTCAACTTCGTGCTGGATAACTCCGAAGAGTACGGCCAGCGAATCGAAGAGCTGATTCGCCGCACAAGGAACGGCGGCTAGCGGCGGGGCGCGCGAAGCGCTCTCTCTCCGGTGATTTTCTTCTGACGATGACAAGAAAACCTGGCCCTGCGCCCTTCGACGGAGCGCTGGTGATCGATAAACCGCGCGGCCGCACTTCGCACGACGTTGTGGATGCCGTGCGTCGCCTGCTTGGTTTTCGCCAGGTCGGACACCTCGGCACGCTCGACCCCCTGGCCACCGGCGTGCTAGTGCTGCTGCTTGGACGTGCCACGCGCTTCGCGCAGTTTTACGCCGGTCGGCGCAAGCGCTACACTACGGCGTTCCGTTTTGGTTTTGCTACCGACACCTACGACGCCGATGGCGGGGCGCTCGGACCCGACGCGGCGCCCCGGCTCGACCGGGAAGAAATCGAGCGTTTGACACAGCGGTTTAGCGGCCGCTTCCTGCAGGCGCCGCCTCCGTTTTCCGCCAAGAAAATCCGCGGCCATTCGGCGCACGAGTTGGCGCGCAAACACAAGCCCGTGGATTTGAAGCCGGTCGAAGTTGTCGTCTTCGATTTTCGCCTGCTGGAGATCGAAGGTCCCGTGGCGCGTTTCGCGATCGAGTGCGGCGCCGGAACTTATATTCGTTCCATCGCGCAGGAGATGGGCGTGCAACTCGGCTGCGGAGCGCACCTGGCTGAGATCGCGCGAACCGCCGTCGGCGAATTCGCGCTCGATCGGGCCATCAAGTTGGACGAGCTCGAACGGATCGTTCGCGCAGGGAAGACCGCCGATTGTATTCTGCCGCTCGGCCGCTTGCTGCCCGAACTGCCGAGAGTCTCCGTGCCGGCCGTCGTCGAAAGGCTGGTGCGTCACGGCGCTCGCTTTCAGGTATCGCTCGCACAAATCCAGCCGGGGCGCGCGGAGACGCCGCAAGGCGCGACGACCCACCTTGACTCGGCCGACTGGAAGCCGAGCCGGTTGCGCGTCTTTAACCAACAGGACCAGCTGATTGCCATCGCCGAGGCGATCGTTCCACGCACCTACCAGCCCGTGGTTGTGCTCGAAGCCGAACCCTGACCCTCGCGTGATTTTTCCCGAACCGCAACGCCGAACCGAGAATGAGAACGCGTCTCCGGCGGTCGAGTGCTGCCGCATCGCGGAGATGCTTGCGGATTGTGAGTTAGTTAGTCGGTCCTTGTGGCTGGCTGGGCGGAGGTGCCGGTGCCGGTTGGCCCGGTCCCAAAGGCTGCGCGCCAGGAATCTCAGGCGCGGGAGGCGGGGCCGGCGGAATTCCCGGTGGCGGCACAGCGGTTGCTGGCGGCTGCGGTCCGCCCGGCGCACCCGGAAGCGGCTGCGGCGCGCCTGGAGCGCCGGGAGGCGCTGGTGCTCCTGTTGGAATCGGCGCCGGAGCGGCCGCCGGCGGCGGCGCTGAGCCTTGGCCGCGCCCGGCATAAATCGTTTGGTCGTTCCTTCCGGGCAGACGTATCTGGCGCGGCGTGATGGCAATCAGCAGTTCGGTGTCCGAGGTCTGTTTGTTCCGCGTGCTGCCGAGCAAACCGAGAGCGCCGGCGTTCGCCAGTCCCGGCAGACCGGAAACGCTCCGCAGATCGCTGGAGTCGATAATGCCGGAGAGCACGCTGGTCTCGTTTTCCCGCAGCCGCACCGACTGCTCGATGGTACGGTTACTCAGGATGGGAATGCCGTTCACGTTCTGGCCGGAGAGCGCGCTGATGTCAAACTGCAGATCGAGCGTCACTTCATCGTTTGGATGCAGCCGGGGCGTCGCTTTCACCTTGAGCCCCAGGTCCACGTATTCCGAGCCCGGGTAAGGCGAAAGCGGTGCGTTCGGCGTCAGCAGGTTGCTGAGTTGGTTCGTATTCAGAATCACCGACACAGTGCCGGAGTCTTGATTGGCAACGGCCAGGTCTGTGAAGCCGTCTCCGTTCACGTCTCCGGTCGCCAACGCCACGGGGCCGTTGCCGGTGGCGATGGTCAGGGGAGGAGAGAAGGTGCCGCTGCCCAATCCGAGAAAGACCGACACTTGGTTCCCGGTCTTGTCGGCGGTGACGAGATCGGGTATGCCGTCGTTGTTGAAGTCCGCCTCGAGAATCGCCGCCGGCCCGGTTCCCGTGCTGAAGGTGCTGGGCGAGGGTGAGCTGAACGTTCCATCGCCGTTCCCCAAGAGGATCGATACGGTACTATCGGTGCTGTTCGCCACGGCGAGGCCCACATTGTTGTTGCTGCCGTTGAGCGTGTCGAAATTCCCGGCGGCAATGGCTGACGGTGCGTGGCCGACCTGGATGTCGCTCGCCGGCTTTGTGAACGTTCCGTCGCCGTTTCCCAAAAGAATGGACACCGTGTTGTCAGTTTGGTTGACCGCGGCGAGGTCTGTGTTGTTGTTGTTCGTCGTATTGAAGCTGCCCGCCACGATTGCGACTGGGCCGTTCCCGACTTTGACGTCCGTCGGTTGTTTGGTGAACGTTCCGTCGCCATTGCCTAGCAGAATGGAAACCGTGCCGTCGGTCTGATTGACAACGGCAAGGTCCGGAAAATTGTCGGTGACGCTGTTCGTATTGAAATTCCCGGTCGCGATTGCCGCTGGGCCGTTCCCGACCTTGATGTCCGTCGGTTGTTTGGTAAACGTTCCGTCGCCATTGCCCAGCAGGATTGAGACCGTGCCGTCGGTCTGATTAACTACCGCAAGGTCCGTGCTGCTGTTCGTTTTCGTGTGGAAGGCGCCCGTCGCAATTGCTACCGGGCCATTCCCCGTGGCGAAGGTAGTTTGCGCGCCGAACATTCCGTCGCCGCTGCCCAGTAAAATCGAAACGGTGTTGTCCATCTGGTTGACCGCGGCGAGGTCCAGATTGGCGTTGCTGTTCGTATCGAACTCGCCGAGGGCCACGCCGCGAGGGTTATTGCCCACGGGAAAGCTGGTGGACGGAAACGACGCCGGGAGCACGCCCGAGGTGAATTGCGCTGTCGTGCCCGCCAGGCTCGCCGAGAGCAACGCCAGCGTGATGGGGAAGTGCTCGCCGACGAAAAAGGTAGCGGGTTTGCCGTCCTCCGCGCGCAGCAGTACGCGCTGCGCTTGCTGCACGGCGCTCAGCGACTGTGCCAGATTGACGCTTGCGCCCGGCAGGGTGGCCAGAAAGATGGTTTTCCCTCCGCCGAAGGCGATCAGCGGCGGTATCAGCGCGCCCAGCCCCCCGGATGCGGAGGCCAGCGGGCTCTGCGCGCCGAAAATGCCCTGGATGATTTGGAGGACTGAGCCGAGGTTTTGCGCCTGTTCGAGCTCGCGGGCCACGACCGAACCCAGCGTGAAAACATGAGCGCTCGTGGGCGGCGTGATGCCCAGATTTTGCGCGGCTTGGCGGTCCACTTCGAGGATGTCGATGTCGAGCATCACCTCCCCGTGCGGCTGCTCGATTTGCTTCACGAGCGCCTCGGCCAGCGCGACGTTCTCGAGCGTGTCGCGCACCGTAAGGGTGTGCGTCGCGGGATCGAGGTCCGTGCGGACTACGCCGACGATGTCCCGAATCAGCCGTGAAGTCTCGGTCATCTCATCGGTCGTCTCCGAGGCCGGCAGCGGGATGCTGACGCTTACTTCGGGCGCGTAGTCCTTCCGCTTCTGTGGAGTGTCGGCGGCCACGAAGAATGTTCGCGAGTCCACCGGCCGCCAGAATGTGCCGGTCTGCTCGCCGAGGATGCGCATGGCGGTGGCGAACTCCACGCCGGAAACGCGGAAACGAATCTGCCGGTCGGCCAGGTCCCCGTCAAAGGCCGCCGTCAAGCCGAACTGGCGGGCGATGTCTTGATAGGCGTCGCGCGTTGCTCCGCGAACGTCGAAATCGCGCGCGCCGGGCTGCGCTTGAAGCTTCGGCGGCCCGCTCGCCAATCGCAGAGGCGCGGGTTCCACGGTCCCGGATGGCTGTGCGCCCTGCACGTCCCGAGCCAGCTGCGCCAGCCGTTCTCGCGCCACCGAATAGGTCGGGTCCAGCAGGAGCGCCGATTCCAGGCTCGCGCGGGCGTTGTCGTTCTGTCCCGAGAGAATTTCCTTTTCCGCGCGTTCGGTGCGCTGTTGGACCACTTGAGATCGGGCCAGCTCCTCCCGCAGCCGAATCGTGCGATCGGCGGGCGATTGGTCTGATGCTTTGCCGTAGTCCAGGAACGCTTCTTCCCACTCGCCTGCCTGTTCGGCCCGCAGACCCTGAGCGTACGCCTCATGCGAGGCGTTCAGATTGGCCCGGGAGACCGCCGGTGGACGCGCGGCTGGGTTGGGCGATGCGGATGGCGCGGCGGCCTGCGAAGGCTTCGAGGGCGCCTGGCTCGCTACCTGGAGAGTCGGAATAGATGCGGCCAGCAGGGCTGCCAGCAGGAACGGTTTGGTCTTGCGAACGGTTGGGAACCACATGGCCAGCACCCATTTTAGCGGCCTGCCTGCCGGAGAAGCCAAGAACTTTTCCCACTCCTGTGTGGCGTATGGACGGCGCTCCTGGCATCCGGCTGATTTCGCGGCGCAACCCGCCGGCGGTCTTTTGACCGGCCTGCCGAGCAAAGGCGCGAACCCAGCAACGAGATAGGAGAGAAAAACACTACCTTTGAGATTCTAGGATGGCTCGTCGCTCGATCAACGGGCTGTTCGGATTCAGTTGGGCCTTTCCGTTCTCGTCAAAAACGTAGGGACGGCCCGAAGAGTCGGCGGGCACTCCGCGCAGCAATCCAGCCTGAATCAATTCGCTCATCTGCGCCGGTCGTTTGCCGAACTGCTTCTCATACTGTTCGCTGACTTCATCGAGCCGTTTGCGATCTTCTTCCGCTTGCAGCAACTCTAGGTGTTCCATGGCGGTTTTCTTGACGTCCGGATCGGGCGTGGAATTGTAAATGTCATTCCATAGAAACTTTGAGGTGCTGAGCGACTGGCCCTCGGAGGCGATCTTTGCGGCCATGCTCTTCATCCAGATTTGCGCCGATGGATTCTTGCTTCCCTCGAGAAACGCCTGGGCGGCCTTCGCATAGTCTTTCATTTCGATGTAATAGACGAATCCCAGGTCCTCGTAAAACCGCCAGTAGTCGGGATTCGTCCGGATCCCCCGCTCGATAAGTTGCACGGCAAGGTCCGGCCTCCCGGCGCCGCGCGGCGGTGGTTCGCTCAGGAATGTGGCGCCGAACCGGTAAGCGATGATCAGGTTCGGATCGAGCGTCGTGGTGACGTCGAGCAAAGGCCACAGGGAATCGAGGTTGGCTTCCTTCCGCGCCCGCTTGAGGCCATAGTACTGCACGACGCGCGTCCAGTACACATCTGCCAGCAGCGGCGCGTAGTCCAGGCTCATGGCTTTCACGATCTTCGCCGAGCGCAGCACCACTTCGTCGCTCTCGTCGTGCAGCGCGCCGAGCTGACCGTCGATGCTTCGCTGTAGTCGCCAGATTCCCGCGAATCCTCCCGCGACTAAACTGGCCAGGGCGCAGGCCATAAAGATCGGCTTTTTCATTTCAAGTCACGCTGCGAAAAAACCACCGTGGCCGCCGCCAGCACGACGGTGCAGTACACCAGCGCGTACACCGTGTCTTGCAGCACCAGCGCCCTGGGAATTGCCCGGCCGTGCGCCGCCGCGGCCATCACGTCGAAATTCGCGAAATTGGGAAGGAGATAAGAAAACCAGCTCGCCACCGCGGCGGTCCCCCCCGTCGCCACGTTCGCGTGCAGATCGCGCAACTGCGATGCGAACATCCCGGCGACGTACAAGCCCGCGGTGAACAGGATCGACAGTAACGGCGTTGTGACGCAGGAGAACAGCATCGCCAGCGCCACCACCAGCGCCAGCTTCAGCAGAATGAAATACACCGCCACCAGCAGTATCGCGTCGCTGCGCTCCACCGAGTGTCTTACGTACAGCACCGCCAAAAACAGGCCCGCCGCCATCGCCATCGTGTTCACGGCCAGCGTCAGCAGCAGCCCTCCGAATTTTCCCAGCAGAAACTCCCACCGGTGCACGGGCTTTGCCAATAGGGCGTAGAGCGTCCGCTTGTCCATCTCCTTGTGAACCAGCCCCACGCCGATGAACACCGCGATCAACAGTCCAATGACCGAGATGGCGCTCAACCCCAGGCTCACGATCACCATCTGCTCGATGCCGATGGAAATCTGCCCCACCAGGATGGCCGCCGCCATCATCAGCAGCGCGAAGAACACCAGGCTGTAGAGCACCCGGTCGCGCACCGCCTCGCGAAATGTATTCACCGCCACCACGCCGACGCGCTTCATTTCTCGCTCACCTCGACGGCCGCCGCCTGTGCCCGGTCCGCCGCGACCAGATGCATGAAAAACTCCTCGAGCGACGCTTTCACCTGCGCCCCCGACAAAATCCTCGCCTCCGCTCCCCGTAACTGTTCGATCGCGACGTAAAGCTCGTCCTCGGCGACTCGCAGCCGGTAGCGATCCCCCGTGCGCGTCGCCTTGGGCAGCAACGGAAAACTCCGGGCGCTCGTCCCCGGCATTTGGAAGAGGATTTCCATTCCCTCCGTCTTCATTCCCACCATCTCGCCGGGCGTCCCGACGCCGCGCAACTTACCGCCGACGATCACTCCCACGCGGTCGCAAAGCATTTCCGCGTCCGCCAGGATGTGCGTGGAAAAGAGCACGGTCTTCCCTTCGCTCTTCAGTTCCAGAATAATGTCCCGCACCTCGCGGCGCCCCACCGGATCGAGTCCCGACATCGGCTCGTCCAGGATCACCACGTCTGGATCGTGCAGGATTGCCTGCGCCAACCCCACCCGTTGCAGCATCCCCTTGGAATATTTGCGGAGTTGAATCTTCCGCGCCGTTTCGAGCCCCACTTTGTTCAACATCCTCTCGACGCGATGCTTTCGCTCCGCGGAAGACAAATCGTGAAATCTCGCGAAGTAATCGAGCACTTCCGCCGCGGTCAGATAGTCGTAGAAGTACGGTTGCTCGGGAAGATACCCGATCCTGCGATGCATCTCGATGTGGCTGACCGGTTGGCCCAGGATTCGCGCGTTGCCGGCCGTGGGAAAGATCAGTCCCACCAGCAGCTTGATCGTGGTGGACTTTCCTGCCCCGTTCGGTCCGAGAAAACCGAACACCTCGCCCGTCTCCACCTGCATGGTCAGGCCTTCGAGCGAGGTTTTCTTCCCGAGGTGCAGGAATCCGAAGGGGTACTCCTTAGTCAGATTTTCGATGGCAATCGCCGGTTCTGGCATGTTTCCATTGTTGGGAAAGGTCCCCTCAACGTCAACCCGGTGTGCGCGGAAAGAAAATAGGACGGGCGACCTCGGCGCGCGCCATATCCCTTTCTCCCCAAGGTCTTGACCTGCCGGAGCAAAGGCACTACACTCATACGTAGAGTTGCAACTAGTTTGCAACTGGAAACCCCTTGATCTCTGCCTTTCTCATCGCTCTCCGCGAAGGCGTTGAAGCTGCGCTCGTCGTCGGCATCGTCCTCGTTTACCTCAACCGCACGGGGCGCTCGCGCCTGGCGAGATTTGTCTGGGCGGGCGTAGCCCTGGCTGCCGCGCTCAGCCTGGCGGCGGCGATGGCGCTCCAAAAATGGCAGATTAGCGAGGATGGCTTCGAGGGTCTGCTCTTGCTGCTGGCCGGCGGTTTCGTCGTGACGATGATCTTCTGGATGAATCGCGCCGCGCGGCACCTGCGAAGCCATATCGAGCAGCGCGTCGAATCGCTCTCGGAGAAGTCTGATTTCGCCGCCGGATTGGGCCTTGGCGCCTTCGTGTTTTTGATGGTGCTTCGCGAAGGCGCTGAACTGGCGCTGATCCTTCCTGCCGTCAGGCTGTCCAGCGACGGGCTGTCGGTGTGGCTTGGCACGGGATTGGGACTTGCCGTGGCGATTGCCGTCGGCGTGTTTTACTTTCAGGGCACGCTCAAAATTCCGCTGGGGCGATTTTTTGCCGCGACGAGCGGGATTCTCATCGTCGTCGCGGTGCAACTGGGACTGACGGGTCTGCACGAGCTGAGTGAGGCCATGTGGTTGCCATCCAGCCAACGCGAGATGGCCCTGGTCGGGCCGATCGTGCGCAACGAAATCTTCTTCTTCGTAGTAATTCTCGGCGCCGCCGCGCTGCTGGTCCTGCGCGAATGGCTCGCCCTGCCGCGCCAGATGCCCGCCGACGCTGCTGCGAACGAGGCCGAGCGCCGCCGCCTCGCGTGGGAGCGTCGCAAGCAGAGCCGTCGGATGTTTGCCGCCGGTGTGGGCTTCGTGGCCGTGATCCTCACGCTCGCCGCCGAGTTCGTCTACGAGCGGGTCGCGGCGGCCCCTCCGCAAGCCGAGATGCTTGTCGCGCAAGGTGGCTCGGTGCGCGTGCCCATCGCGGAGGTCAGCGACGGCAACCTCCACTTCTTTCGCGTTGAGGCCAACGCCACGTCGCTCCGCTTCCTGGTAATTCGCAAGCCGGATGGTAGTTGGGGCACGGCTCTGGACGCCTGCCAGATCTGCGGCTGGTCCGGGTACCGGCAGGACGGATCGAACGTTGTTTGCCGCAACTGCGCTTCGGCCATTTACTCTCCCACGATCGGCCAGTCCGGCGGGTGCAATCCCGTTGCCGTGCCGTCGCGCGTCGATGGGCAGGAGTTGGTGATGGATCTCTCGGCCCTCACCGATGCTGCCGGCCGCGTGCCTCAGTAACCACCGACCCATGTTCCTGCGCATCGTAAAAGATTCCTTCGCCCGCCAGCCGCGCCGCAAGCTTCTGACCGCCCTCGCGCTTGCTCTGGGCACCGCCGTGGCCACGGCGACGCTCAGCGTGGCCCTCGACGTGGGCGACCGCCTGGCTCGCGAATTCCGCAGCTTGGGCGCGAACCTTCTGGTCACCCCGCAAGCCGATGCCTTGCCCCTCGAGATCGGCGGTGTGGATTACCGCCCGGTCGAGTCCGGCGCCTACCTTCCGGAGGCCGACCTCGGAAAACTCAAAACGATTTTCTGGCGAAACAATGTCATCGGCTTTGCTCCTTCTCTCGACGTGCCGGTTGAGGTGGGCGGCGCCGCGGGCTCGGCCGCGAGCGATAACCCGCCGCGGAATGCCACGCTCATTGGCACCTGGTACCGCCACGACGTCGCGGTTCCCAAAGGCGGAGGCACATTTACAACGGGTGTCGCGTCGACCACTCCCTGGTGGAGCGTCCAAGGCCGTTGGTTCGCCGATGGCGCGGCCGAATCTGTGGTCGGCTCGACGCTCGCCCGCCGGGCGGGAATCGCCACCGGCCAAACTCTGGAACTGCGCGCGGGAGATCGCGTGGCGCGGCTTCTCGTCGTCGGTATTGCTTCCACGGGCGGCCGGGAAGATAACGCTGTGCTCGCCCCGCTCGCGACGGCCCAGCAGTTGGCGAATCGGCCGGGTCAGTATCGCAGCCTGCTCGTCAGCGCTCTGACGAAACCCGAAGACGCGTTCTCGCAGCGGGACCACGCTGGAATGACGCCGGCCGAAGTCGAGCGCTGGTATTGCTCGCCGTACATCTCCTCCATTTCCCTTCAGGTGCAGGAGCAGTTGCCCGGTGTCGAGGTGCGGCCCATCCGGCAAGTCGCCGTAGGTGAGGGCCGCATCCTGACGCGTGTCGGCGCTCTGATGTGGCTGGTGACCCTGGCGGCGTTGCTTGCCGCGGCGCTGGCCGTGGCGGCCACCGCGGGCACCACGGTTCTCGAGCGAACCAGCGAAATTGGCTTGATGAAGGCCTTGGGCGCCCGTCGCGCGATGGTCGGCGCGTTCTTTTTGGGAGAGCAGTGGCTGCTGGCGTTACTGGGAGGCGCGGCGGGATATGTGGTCGGGATCGGCCTGGCCCACCTGGTGGGCGAGCGTGTTTTCGGCGTTTCGCCGGAGATTCGGCTGATTCTTTTCCCTATCATCTTGGGTGTGGCGGCGGTCGTGGCGACGCTCGGGAGCCTCGCGCCGCTGCGCAGGGTGCTGCGGCTTGATCCTGCCGCGGTGCTGCGCGGGGAATGAAGCTGCGGGCGAAAAGAGTGCCGGCCATCCGGCCAGTCGCGGTAAATCAGGAATAGCGAAATGTTTTGGCGCATCCTTTGGCGATTGTTGTGGGCCAGCCGTGGACGACTGGCGCTGGCGCTGGTCGCCGTGGCCAGCGGCGCCACGGTCTGCGCGGCGCTGGTGAATCTGGATCTGGACGCCGGCGACAAGCTCACCCGCGAGTTCCGGTCGTTGGGCGCGAACGTCGTGGTCGCACCCGTGCAAACTGCGGACACCGCCGCCACGATGGATTCGGCGGTGATGGACCGGATCGGCGCGCTGCACGCCACGGAAATCATAGCCGCCGCCCCCTATCTCTACTTCGTCGCCCAGGCCGGCGAGCAGACCAGCCCCGTTCCGGTGATCGTCGCGGGCGCCTGGTTCGACCAGGTCGCTCGGATCAATTCGTGGTGGAAAGTTGAGGGACAATGGCTCAACGGGCGGGATAATTCTTCGCTGTGCATGGTCGGCCGTGAAGCTGCGCGCTCCCTGGGCCTCGCTCCGGGCAGCCGGCTGCTCCTGCGTTATGGCGGCCGCGAGGCGTCTTTCACGGTAGCTGGCGTGGTGACTGCCGGCGGTTCGGACGACAGCCAGATATTCGTCGATTTGGCCGCGGCTCAGAATCTCGCGGGCCTACCGGGCCGTGTCGGCCTCGTGCAACTTAGCGTGCGGGGTTCGTCCGCTGCGATTGAAGACGTTATTCGCCGCGTCGCCGCGGCATTGCCTGAGCTCGATGTTCAGCCGGTGCGGCAACTCGCCGCTGCCGAGGGCCAGCTGCTCGAGCGGATTCGCGGGCTGCTTTTTGCGACCGTGGCGCTCATCCTGGTTTTGACCGCGCTCGGCGTTTTGGCCGCGATGACGGGCCTGGCGCTGGAGCGGGCGCGCGACGTCGGCTTGATGAAGGCCCTCGGCGGGACGGTGCGGCGCGTGATGCGCTTCTTCCTCGCGGAAGCGACCGGCATCGGCGTCGTAGGCGGACTGATCGGCTGCGGCGCGGGCATGCTGCTGGCGAACTGGATCGGCCAGCGCGTTTTCGCGATCTCGATCGCGCCCCGGCTCGTTGTTTTGCCTCTCACCGTCGGCTTGATGGTCGCCGTTGCGCTGGCCGGTGCGTTGCCGCTGCGCTTGCTCGGACGCGTGCGTCCGGCGGAAATTCTGCGGGGAGAGTGATGGCCTCACTGGTCCAGGTCGAAGCTGCGTCGAAGAAGTTCGGCTCCGTGCGCGCCCTCGACGAAGTCAGCTTCGAGGTTGCCTCCGGCGAATGGATCGCCATCATGGGCCCGTCCGGCTCCGGCAAGACCACGCTGATCAACGTTCTCGGCGGCTTGGACCGCCCGTCCGGCGGGCGCGTGGTGGTCGATGGCGTCGAAGTGAGCGCCCTGGGCGAGCGCGAGCTCACGCGCTACCGCGCCGAGAAAATCGGCTTTGTTTTTCAGCAGTTTCACCTGGTGCCGTATCTCTCCGCCGTCGAAAATGTAATGCTGGCGCAGTATTTTCACAGTACCGCCGATGAAAGCGAGGCCGCCCGCGCGCTCGTCCGCGTCGGGCTGGGCGACCGCCTGGAGCATCTCCCCGGCGCGCTTTCCGGAGGCGAGCAGCAGCGCGTCGCCGTGGCTCGCGCGCTCATCAACCAGCCGAAACTGATTCTTGCCGATGAGCCCACGGGCAATCTGGATGAAGCTAACGAGCGAATCGTGCTCGACCTGCTCCAGGATTTGCACGCCGCCGGGCATACGATTCTGGTCGTGACGCATTCGCCGGCGATCGGCCAAATGGCGGATCGCCGCATCGAACTCGCGCACGGGCGCCTCGCGCAGATCGTCGCGAATTTGAGCTAGGCAGATTCGGGCCGCGCCCGCTCGCTGATTTGTTGTTCAGGGAAACATCCAACATGCCGATTCCACTCGATCCCCGCGGCAAGCCCGCCGACGTAAAAATCCACGTCTCGACCGGCAAGGGTTTGGAGATCACCTGGGCCGATGGCCATCACAGTCACTACGATTTCGCCTATCTTCGCGATCTGTGCCCTTGCGCCACGTGCGACGACGAGCGCGGCAAGAAACAGGAGCAAGGCGGCGGCCTTGCTTCCAGCGTCAGTTCGAGTTCGAGCCCCCTCTTGCCGCTGTTCAAGCCCCGCCCGGGCGCTCGCGCGGCGAAGGTAGTGGGGAACTACGCCTTGCAGATCGATTTTAGCGACGGCCACGCCACGGGAATTTATAGCTACGACTATTTGCGCAGCATCTGCCCCTGCGCGGAATGCGCCAAGCTCTTCGGTCCCGGCGGTGATCCCCCCTCGCCATAAATGACACATAAACAGAGAATTCTGGACTCGCATCGCTAAAGATGCGACGATAGTCACCCGACAATTAGATACAGTTTGTCTTATGCCCCTTAAGTCCGACGAACAAATAGCTGTACCGCCGCGCCCGCTCAGTGTGCCGCGCGTGATCGTGGCCACCACGGCCATGCTCACGTTCATCTCCTTTTGGCGCGCGGCCGCCATCGTCCTCAATGACATGGGTTCGTCCGCCTTTTACGCAGGCGCGATCGCCGAGCACTTCGTCGGAAAGACCGGCCCCTGGTTCATCCTGGCCATCATGCTGCTCGCGTACGCCGTTCGTTCGGTTTACATCGAGAGCTGCAGCATGTTCGTGCGCGGAGGAGTCTACCGCGTGGTCAAG
>Ga0210394_10000982_pt1 | contig 49614 bp, 55 predicted proteins | sample IncBWC12MmetaG_FD_160121 | JGI IMG/M metagenome (GOLD analysis project Ga0210394, IMG submission 160121) | Forest soil microbial communities from Barre Woods Harvard Forest LTER site, Petersham, Massachusetts, United States - Inc-BW-C-12-M | ecosystem: Environmental > Terrestrial > Soil >...
CGCGAAGGCGGGCACACCGTGGGCGCCGGAGCGGTTGCCGAGATCATCGAGTAAACATGCCAAACGGAGAAAAAATTCGGATTCGTTTGAAGGCGTACGATCACCGCATTCTCGATCAATCGACGAAAGAAATTGTGGACACCGCGAAGCGTACCGGAGCGGACGTGGCCGGGCCGATTCCTCTGCCCACCGTCATCAACCGCTGGACGGTGTTGCGTTCGCCGCACGTAGACAAGAAATCGCGCGAGCAGTTTGAGATGCGCACGCACAAGAGGCTGATTGACATTTTGGAGCCGACGCCGGATACGGTGGACGCGCTGATGAAATTGGATCTGCCGCCTGGCGTGGATGTGGAGATCAAGGCGTTTGGACGCGAACACACTGGCAAGTAGGCGGGACTGCGGTAGGCGAAAAGGGCAGTGGCAAGTGATTAGTGGCTAGTGGCTAGAAAAAACCGGGGATCGAAGTTGAGCCGCCTGGAAATTCTGGCGGAAGGAACGAGCTAACGAGATGGCAGTCAACGGCATATTGGGAATCAAGCTGGGGATGACGCAGATTTTTGCGGATGACGGCACGGCAGTTCCTTGCACGGTGCTGCAGGCCGGGCCGTGCGTCGTGGTGCAGCGCCGCACGAAGAACACCGACGGCTACGAAGCGGTGCAGCTGGGGCTGGTGGAATTCATCAAGCCGCAACGCGTGAACAAGGCGCGCACCGGACATTTCAAGAAGGCGAATGTGGCTCCGTTGCGTTATCTGAAGGAGATCCGCATTGACGATGCCAAGGATGAAGCCAAGTCCGGGGATCGCGTGCTGGTGGAGAATTTCAAGGTGGGCGAGCTGGTGGATGTGACCGGCGTGAGCAAAGGCAAGGGATTTCAGGGCGGCGTGAAGCGCTGGCATTTCCGCGGCGGCGCCGCGAGCCACGGGTCAAGGTTTCACAGAGCGCCGGGCGGAATCGGAGCGAGCTCGTTTCCATCGCGCGTGTGGAAGGGGCAGCATTTTCCCGGGCACATGGGCAATGAGCGCAAGACTTCGAAGAATTTGCGGGTGGTGAAAGTGGATTCCGAAGAGAACTTGTTGCTGGTGCGCGGCGCAGTGGCGGGGCCGCAGGGCAGCTACATTTTTATTCGCAAGGTTAAGGCGCATCTGTAAGCGAAATTTGTAAGCGAGAGAGACGACACGATGCCTGTTGTGGACGTAAAGAATCTGGAAGGAAAGAAGGTCGGGCAGATTGAGCTGGCCGACGATGTGTTTGCCGCGAAGGTGAACGCGCACTTGCTGCATGAGGCGGTGCGTCATCATCTGCGGGGCGAGCGCGCCGGGACACATAAGACGAAGGACAAGAGCGAAGTCTCCGGCTCGGGCAAGAAATTGTGGAAGCAGAAGGGCACGGGGCGCGCGCGCGTCGGTTCGATCCGGTCGCCTTTGTGGCGCCACGGGGGTACGGTGCACGGTCCGGTGCCGCGGAGTTACGACTACGCGCTGCCGAAGAAAATGATTCTGGGCGCGCTGCGTTCGGCGCTTTCCGCGAAGGTAGCGGATCAAAAATTAACCGTGGTTGACGGTTGGAAGCTGGAAACGCACAAGACGAAGGCGTTCCGCGCGATGTTGGGCAAATTGAACGACGAGACTGAAACGTATCTGCTGGTGGAAAGCGGCGCGAACCTGAACCTGGAACGCGCCAGCCGCAATATCGCCGGTGTGACACTCGTGCCGCCGACGGGCCTGGAACCTTACGACCTGCTGCGGCATGAACACGTGATGCTGTCGCGCGAAGCAGTGGCCAAGCTCAGCCGTTCGCTTTCGGCCACGCGGCCGGAAGTGCCGGTGCAAATTGAGCCGGCGCCGGCAGCTCCCGCGAAGAAAGCAGCGAGCGAGAAGAGCGCGGAAGCGAAAGCCACGGCCAAGCCCGCGGCGAAAACGGTAAAGGCGACCAAGAAGCCCGCGGCGAAAAAAGAATCGAAGGCCAAAGCCAAGCCCAAAGGGAAGAAGGGATAAGCGATGGAGAACAGGGTTTATCAGATTATCCGGCGTCCCATCATTACGGAGAAGGGTTTGGGCGTGAAGGAAACGCAGCACACGGTGGTGTTTGAGGTGGCGAAGGACGCTACCAAGACGGAGATCAAGGAAGCGGTGCAGCGCGTTTTTAAGGTGAAAGTGGATCACGTGCGCACGGCAATTTTTCACGGCAAGTTCCGCCGGCGGGGACGCGCTGAGGGTTTCCGCAGCGATTGGAAGAAGGCGTACGTGCGGCTGAAAGAAGGCGAAAAGATGATTGAGTACGCCGAGAACATCTAGTTTTGAAGTGGGCCCGAAGTTGGCGGCAGGCAAGAGCAGGCGAGCGAGGAAGTAAATAAGAGCAAGACGCAAGAGAGTTCGAGGGGAACCGGTAAGAGGCAACAATGGCAATAAAAACATTTAAACCGTACACACCGTCACGACGCTTTCTGACCATGCTCGATAAGAGCGAGATCACCAAGCAAACACCGGAAAAATCGCTGGTGGAAGTGCAGAAGCGCACCGGCGGACGAAATGCGCACGGAGAAATCACTTCGTGGCATCGCGGCGGCGGTCACGCGCAAAAATACCGCAACGTGGATTTCCGGCGCGAGAAGACCGGGATCCCCGCGAAGGTTGCGGCCATCGAATACGACCCGAACCGCTCGGCGCGGATTGCGCTGCTGCATTATGCGGACGGCGAGAAGCGCTACATTCTGCAGCCGGTGGGCCTGGAAGTGGGCATGACGGTGCAGAACGGCGCGGGCGCGGAAATTCTGCCGGGCAATGCGCTGCAGATTCGCAACATTCCTCCCGGCACGATGATTCACAACCTGGAGTTGTATCCCGGCAAGGGCGGGCAGGTGGTGCGGTCGGCAGGCGGCGCGGCGCAGTTGATGAGCAAGGAAGGCGATTTCGCGCTGGTGAAACTGCCTTCGGGCGAAGTGCGCAAGTTCAGCATTGATTGCATGGCGACCGTCGGGCAGCTGGGCAATCTGGATCACGAGAATGTGACGTACGGCAAGGCGGGACGCACGCGCTGGCACGGCAAGCGTCCGACGGTGCGCGGCGTGGCCATGAACCCTGTGGACCACCCGCACGGCGGCGGTGAAGGCCGCGTGAAGGGCAACCATCCGCAGACGCCTTGGGGATTTCCGACACTGGGAGCGAAGACGCGCAAGAAACGTCCGAGCGACCGGATGATCGTGGAACGGCGCAAGCCATAACTTTAGTGAAGTTGTGAGGAGCAGTAGAAAAGCAATGAACCCGGCGCGGGGGACAACTGGGAGTTACTCGATGACAGCCACACGTTCATCAAGCCGGGCATCACGACGTGCAACCAAGCGTGCGGCCAGACGTGCGCCGCGCCGCGCAACACGTGCGCGGAAAGCAGTTCCTCGGCGCGCAGCCAAGCCGGCGGTAAAGATTGCTTCGAAGCTGGTACCGGCACCGCAGATTCAGTACCGGTTGTGCCGGTCGGGCTGGGCGGTAATTGTGGAGAGAATTCCGAACGCGCAGGGGACGCGGTTTGTGTGTCCTTTCTGCCCGCTTTCGCACCGCGTTTCCGGGCCGGTGCGGGGATTCAAGAGAGTTCGCCGCGCGCAGTGGGTGAAGCTGCGCCGCGTGGAGGAGTAGGACAACCGATGCCGCGCTCGCTAAAGAAGGGACCGTTCATTGATGGCCACCTGCGTAAGAAGGTGGAAGGCCTGAACGCCCGCAACGAAAAGAAAGTTCTGAAGACCTGGTCGCGCCGTTCGACGATTTTGCCGGACATGATCGGGCACACGCTGGCGGTGCACAACGGCAAGAAGTTTATTCCGGTGTACATCACCGAGCAGATGATCGGACACAAGCTGGGCGAATTCGCGCCGACGCGGACTTTTAAAGGACACGCGGTGAAAGCGGCTCTCGAGAGGGCCGCAGCATCCGCAGGCGCGCCAGCGGCGGGAGCAGCACCAGCCGCCGGAGCAGCTCCGGCAGCGAAGTCTTAAAGGGCATAAACGATGGCAACGGCAATTCAGGAAAAGACGGACAAGACGCAGATCGAGGGAATCGCCCAGGCGCGTTATACGCGCGTCTCGCCGCAGAAGGCGCGGCTGGTGATCGACCTGATTCGCGGACGGCGTGCGGAAGAAGCGCTGCACACGCTGCAATTCACGAAGAAGCGGGTGGCCAAGGATATTGAGAAGACTTTACGCAGCGCTATCGCCAACGCGGAGCGCAAGGCGGAAGATTCCGGCGAGACGCTGGACGTGGACGAGCTGTTCGTGACGCGCTGCTTCGTGAATGAAGGGCCGCGCTGGAAGCGCATGCGACCAGCACCGATGGGCCGCGGCTTCCGTTACCAGAAGCGGACGAGCCACATTCTGGTGGAAGTTTCCGAGCATCAGCGCGCGGTGGCCGATCGGGTGGCGGCAGCGGCGGCCGAAGCGCAGGCGTCGAAGGGCGTGAAGGGCGCGGTACGCAAGGCGCGCAAGGCATTGGAACAACGAAATAAGCCAGGGCAGAAAAAGAAGAAGTAGCGGGAGGACAGTTTGGGGCAGAAAACACATCCGTACGGTTTTCGGCTGGGCTACAACAAGGTTTGGAAATCGCGCTGGTTCGCGAAGAAGGACTATGCCGACCTGTTGCATGAAGACGTGGTCCTGCGCAAGACGCTGAAGGAAAAGCTGAAGTCCGCGGGGATCAGCGGGATTGACGTGGAGCGCGCCGCCAACAAGCTGGTGGTGCGAATTTATACCGCGCGTCCTGGAATCATCATTGGCCGCAAAGGCTCGGAGATCGACAAGCTGAAGTCCGACGTGCAGAAGCGCACCAAGCGCGAAGTGCACATTGATATTCAGGAAGTGCACCGGCCGGAGCTGGATGCGCATTTGGTGGCGGAATCAATCGCGCTGCAACTGGAAAAGCGCGTGGCGTTCCGGCGGGCGATGCGCAAGGCGGTGGATTCGGCGCTGCGTTTTGGATGCAAGGGAATTAAGGTGCGCGTGGCCGGCCGCTTGAACGGCGCGGAAATCGCGAGGAAAGAGTGGTATCTGCAAGGGCGTTTGCCCTTGCAGACGCTGCGCGCGGACATTGATTTCGGCACGGCGGAAGCGCACACGACTTACGGAGTGATCGGCGTGAAGTGCTGGATCTACCAGGGCGAGAAAATTCCGCAGCGCGTAAACAAGAACGCGCCGGCTGTCGCGGCAAAAGCTTAACGCTTAGAGATTAAGGACACGGGCAAAAATTTATGTTGATGCCGAAAAAAGTAAAGTACCGCAAGCAGCAGCGCGGGCGAAGGACTGGCAAGGCGTGGCGCGGCGGAGCGCTGGCGTTTGGCGAGTACGGGCTGAAGGCGCTGGAACCGGCCTGGATCACCGACCGGCAGATTGAAGCGGCGCGCGTGGCGATTACCCGCTTCATCAAGCGCGGCGGAAAATTGTGGATCCGGATTTTTCCGGACAAGCCGTACACCAAGAAGCCGGCCGAGACTCGTATGGGCAAGGGCAAAGGTCCACCGGAGAAGTGGGTGGCGGTAGTGAAGCCGGGGCGGGTTATGTTCGAAATGGCGGGCGTGGATTTGGTGTCCGCGACCGAAGCGATGAAACTGGCTTCGCACAAGCTGCCCATCCGGACGAAGTTTGTCAGCCGGGCGGAGGAACTGTAATGGCGGAACGTAACGCGGGGCGCACGGTGAAGTACCGCGAGATGAGCAAAGCCGAGCTCGAAACCCAACAGGGCGAGCTCGCCGAGCAGATTTTCCGGCTGCGTTTTCAGCTTTCGACCGGACAGGCCGAAGGTTTGAAGAAGCTGCGGGAAGCAAAGCGCGATTTCGCGCGGATCAAGACGGTGCTGCGCGAAACTGAATTGAGGAAGGCGTAATGGCAAACGAAGCAGCAGTCGCGCAAGAGAGCACCGCGGAGCGCGGAGTCCGGCAGGAACTGACCGGCATCGTGACTTCGACGAAGATGCAGAAGACGATTGTGGTGAAGGTGACGCGCGCGGTGCAACACCCGCTCTATCACCGGGTGGTGCGGCACACCAAGAAATACTACGTGCACGATGAGACGGGCGAAGCGCACGTGGGCGACACGGTGCAGATCGCTTCGACGCGGCCGCTTTCGAAATTGAAGCGCTGGCGGTTGAAGGAAGTAATTCAACGCTCGACGCGCGTGGCGTAGCGAGCGGGATCATTAGCACCGGAACTTCGGCGGCTAAAGCCGGACCGAGACTGCGATGCTCATGTCGTGGCTGAAGCCACGACCTGCAAAGATGGACGAGTTGATTCGCAGGCTCGGCAGGACCGAAGGTTCCGGCGGTGGAGTGGCGGGGCGGCGGTTAAACAGGGAGCACGATCATGGTACAGATGCGAACATGGTTGACCGTGGCGGACAATTCCGGCGCGCGCCAGCTGACCTGCATCCTTCCGCTGGGAGGAGATGCGGGGTTGACGGCGGGACTGGGCGACGTCGTCACGGCGGCGGTGAAGGAAGCGCAGCCGGAAAGCCAGGTAAAGAAGGGATCGGTAGTGAAGTGCGTGATCGTGCGCACGCGTAAAGAGCAGCGGCGCAAGGATGGAACGTACATCCGATTCGATGATAACGCGGCGGTACTGATTAATGATGCGAACGAGCCGATTGGAACGCGCGTTTTCGGGCCGGTAGCCCGCGAGTTGCGCGACAAGAAGTTCACCAAGATCATCTCGCTCGCTCCGGAAGTGTGGTAACCATGAGAAAAATACAGGAAAAGCCGGCCGCATTCAGCATACGCCACGGAGACATGGTGAAGATCATGTCCGGGCGATCGAAGGGCAAGACCGGAAAAGTGCTTTCGGTGAATCCCTGGAAACTGACGGTGACGGTCGAGCACGCGAACATGATGAAGAAGCACACGCGGCCGAACCCGTCGAAGAACATCAAGGGCGGAATTCTGGAGAAGGAAGGGCCCGTGCATGTTTCGAACGTGCTGCTGGTCTGCCCGGGATGCGGCAAGCACACGCGCGCGGGACACACCACGCTGCCGGACGGAACCAAGGTGCGTTCGTGCCGTCGCTGCAACACGACTTTTGAGAACTAGAGATTTTTGCGAGGTAAGGGCGAGAAATGATTACGCGTTTGCATGAAAAGTACCGCAAGGATGCGATTCCGGCGCTCTCGAAGCGCTTCGGGTTCGACAACACGATGGCCGTGCCGCGCGTGAAGAAGGTGACGGTGAACATCGGGTTGGGCGAAGCGAGCGCGAACGTGAAGCTGCTGGACACCGCCGCGGCTGAGCTGGGACAGATTACCGGGCAGAAGCCGGTGATTACGCGGGCGAAGAAGTCCATCGCAAATTTCAAGATTCGCAAGGGCATGCCCATCGGCTGCATGGTGACGCTGCGCGGCGAGAGAATGTATGAATTCCTCGACCGGCTATCGAGCATCGTGCTGCCGCGCGTAAGAGACTTCAAGGGATTGCCACCAAACTCTTTCGATGGGCGCGGCAATTACACGCTGGGGCTGAAGGACCAGCTGGTATTTCCGGAGATCGATTACACGCGAGTGGACAAGATCAAGGGGATGAACATAACGATTACCACGACGGCCCGCAACGACGAAGAAGGGCGCGAGTTGCTGAAGCTGCTCGGCGTGCCGTTTAGGGCCCAGGCCTAGGCGTTAAGGAGAGAGAACGAGTATGGGACGCACCGCGCAATTCGCGAAGCAGTTGAAGAAGCCGAAGTTCAAGATCCGCTGGCGCAACCGCTGCAGAGTTTGCGGGCGCCCGCGCGCTTTCTTGCGCAAGTTTGAGATGTGCCGCATTTGTTTCCGCGGGTTCGCGCTGAAGGGAGAAATTCCCGGCGTGACCAAGGCGAGCTGGTAGTTTTTGAACGGGAAGTACAGTGCAGGGGTTGGCTTCAGGGCCCAAAGCTCGCGCATACGATTGAGGCTGACGGCGGGGCTGAAGCCCCGCCCTTCCGTCGCAGTAGAGATGAAGTAGAGCCGGGAAAGTAAAGTAAGGACGAGGGAGAATGACGACTGATCCGATTGCCGATTTACTGACGCGAATTCGCAACGCCTCGCGCGCGAAGCACTCGCGCGTGGATTTGCCCAGCTCGAAATTGAAGGTGGAGCTGGCGCGCATCCTGAAAGAAGAAGGCTATCTGGCGAATTTCAAGGTTGTGGAAGAGCAGAAGCCCAAGAAGACGCTGCGCCTGTTTTTGCGCTATACGCCTGACCGCCGCAGCGTGATTACGGACCTGAAGCGCGTCTCGCGGCCGGGTTCGCGGCGCTACGTGGGCAAGACGGACATCCGGCAAGTGGTGGGCGGAATGGGGATTTCGATTGTGTCTACTGCCAAGGGATTGATGACCGGGCAAGCGGCGCGCAAGGCCGGGATTGGTGGCGAAATCATGTGCGAGGTTTGGTAGAGGTTCGGCGGGAATTTCGTTAACACGAGGATCGAACAGAGCCATGTCGCGAATTGGAAATAAAATTATAGCCGTGCCGTCCGGCGTGAAGATTCAGATCAAGGACGACGCCGTGGAAGTGCAGGGGCCCAAGGGCAAGATGCGCGTGGTGGTGCCCAATGGAATCCATTTCGAGCAGAAGGACGGCACTCTGGTCGCCAAGCGCGAATCAGACGACAAGCGCGCGCTGCATGGCCTGGCGCGAGCGCTGGTGGCGAATGCGGTGACTGGAGTAACGACCGGCTTCAAGAAGGATCTGGACATCGTGGGCGTCGGCTACCGCGCCGAAGTGAAAGGGAAGAACGTGGTGCTGGCGCTGGGATATTCGCATCCGATTGAATTTCCGATCCCCGAAGGCATCGCGATCACTATCGAGAAACAGGTGCACATGGTGGTAACCGGAGCGGACAAGAATCAGGTTGGCCAGGTGGCCGCGAATCTCCGCGCGCTACGTCCGCCCGACCCGTACAAGCAGAAGGGCGTGCGCATTACCGGCGAGCGCTTGAAGAAGAAGGCCGGCAAGGCTGGCGCGAAGACGGCAGCGGCCTAGGCCAGGAGGAGAGCGAACGTGGCAGCACCGGTTCACAAATTATCGCGGGAAGCGCATCGTCGCCGCATTCATGTGCGGACGCGCAAGACGCTGGCGGGCACGGCAGAACGCCCGCGGCTGTGCGTGCATCGTTCGGCGAAACACATACGCGCGCAGGTGGTGGACGATCAGACGAATCGCACGATTGTATCGGCCAGCTCGCTGGATGCGGAAGTGAAGAAGTCCATCAAGGGCGGGGGCAACATCGCGGCCGCTAAAGTGGTGGGCAAGGCCATCGCGGAACGCGCGCAAGCCAAGGGGGTGGACAAAGTGGTTTACGATCGCGGGGGATATCAATATCACGGGCGCGTGAAGGCGCTCGCGGAAGCGGCCCGGGAGGCGGGCCTGAAGTTCTGAAAATTATGTCGAAACAAGAGCTCAAAGACTCGCTAGCCGTTCGCCGTCCGGTGGAGACCAACCAGGCGAACTTGAAGGATCAGGTGGTTTCGATTAACCGCTGCACCAAGGTAGTGAAGGGCGGAAAAAATCTCAGCTTCTCCGCGCTGGTGGTGGTGGGAGATCAGGGCGGCCACGCCGGCTTCGGCATGGGCAAGGCGCGCGAAGTGCCCATGGCCATCCGCAAGGCGATTGAAGCGGCCAAGAAGAATATGGTGAAGCTGAACATGAAGGGCACCACGATTCCGCACCAGGTGCTGGGCCGTTACGGCTCGGGCCAGGTGCTGCTGAAGCCCGCTCCAGATGGAACCGGAATCATCGCGGGCGGAGCGGTGCGCGCGGTGATGGAGGTCGCCGGGATTCAGAACGTGCTGACGAAGTCGCTGGGCACATCGAACCCGCATAACGTGATCAAGGCGACGTTTGACGCGCTGATGCATTTGAAGGATGCGGCCAAGGTGGCGGAAGGCCGCGGGAAGATAGCGGAGGAAGCGACGGCATCGTAGTTCCTTCGCGCATAGACTATGACGACAACAGCGGCAGCGGGCAAGAAAAAACCGGGGAAATTGAAAATCAAGTGGGTGGTCAGCTTCATTGGCTGCCCGCGCGATATGCGCCAGACCGTTCGCGGGCTGGGATTCCGGCGCATGCAGCAGGTACTGGAAGTGGAAGACACTCCGTCGATCCGCGGCATGATCGCGCGCGTGCACCATCTCGTACAGATTGAGGGCTGAGAATGGCACAGAAACCAACACTATCGAATTTGAAGCCGCCGCGGGGTTCGCGTCACCGCAAAGTGCGCGTAGGACGCGGCATGGGCTCGAAGATGGGCAAGACCGCGGGCGCGGGCAATAAGGGGCAACAGTCCCGCCGCGGATATTCCAGGCGGCCGGGGTTTGAGGGCGGGCAGATGCCGCTGCACCGACGTTTGCCGAAGCGTGGATTTTCGGCGCCGGATTCGACGACCTACGCGGTGATCAACGTGGAGAGCCTGAATGTTTTTGAGGCGGGCGAAACGATTTCACCGGAAATTCTTTATGCGCTGGGTGTGTTGCGCGTGAAGCGCGAGGGCCTGAAGATTTTGGGCAGCGGTGAATTGAAAGTGGCGCTGACGGTACAGGCGCATGCATTCAGCAAGTCGGCGGAAGCGAAGATCACGGCCGCCGGAGGAAAGGTCGAAGTCCTGCAATGAACAAGCTGTTCCTGGCGATTCGGAATATTTTCAGCACGCCGGACCTGCGCAACCGCGTTCTGTTCACGCTGGGCATGCTGGCGGTGTACCGCTTGGGCGGGCACATTCCGACACCGGGAATCAATACGGCGCTGTTGCAGGATATGTTCCAGAGGGGACAAGGCTCGGTCCTGGGATTGATTGACCTCTTCAGTGGCGGCAACCTTCGCCGGCTGACGATTTTTGCGCTGGGCATCATGCCGTACATTACGGCGTCAATTATTTTGCAGTTGATGGTGGTGGTGTGGCCTTACCTGGAGCGGTTGCAGAAGGAAGGCGAGCTGGGTCGGCGGAAGATCACGCAGTACACGCGCTACTTGACGATTATTCTGAGCTTGTTTCAATCGTTCACGATCGCGAAGACTTTGACGCTGCAAAGCATGAACGGCGAAGCGCTGGTGTATCACCCGGGCTGGCGGTTCATGCTGATGACCATGCTGACGCTGACCACCGGCTCGGCATTCATCATGTGGCTGGGCGAGCAGATCAGCGAGCGGGGCATCGGCAACGGGATGTCGCTGATTATTTTCGCGGGCATCGTGGTGGGATTGCCGAACGCGGTGCACGATCTGTACTTGAAGACCACAAGCGGTGAGTGGGGCTCGCTCGCGGGGATCATTCTGGTGGGACTGATCGTTTTGATGCTGGCGGTGGTGGCTTTCATCGTGTTCGTGGAAGGCGGCCAGCGGCGGATTCCGGTGCAGTACGCAAAGCGCGTGATGGGCCGAAAAGTGATGGGCGGGCAGATGACTTATCTGCCGCTGCGCGTGAATTCCGGTGGAGTGATTCCGCCGATTTTCGCAAGCTCGCTGCTCACTTTTCCGCAGACTTTGGCGCTGTTTTTTCAGAACAAGTCCACGGCGTTCGGCAAGTTCGCGAACATGATCAAGTGGGGTGAGCCGCTGTACACCTTGATCTACGTGACGCTGATTATATTTTTCGCGTTTTTCTACGTGGGGATTATTTTCAATCCCACGGAGCTTGCGGACAATATGCGCAAGTACGGCGGGTTCGTTCCGGGGATTCGTCCGGGGCGGAATACCTCCGAGTACATCAATCGGATTCTGACGCGGCTCACCTTTGTTGGCGGCGTGTATCTGGCGGTGGTCTGCTTGCTGCCGGAATGGATGATTTCGGGGATTCACTTGCAGCATCTGTGGCTCGTGGGCGACTGGTTCGATAAGCACATGTGGCGATTCGTGCTGGATGGTTTGAACGTGCAGTTTTACTTCGGGGGCACGTCGCTCCTGATCGTTGTGGGCGTGGCCATGGATACGGTGCAGCAACTCGAAGCGCAGTTGGTGATGCGAAATTATGATGGGTTTGTGCGCAAAGGCCGGGTCCGGGGTCGTCGCAGTTAATGACCGACGCATCGGCGGTGAGGATGGCGCTCAAACGGGCGTTAATTTTCCTGGGTCCGCCAGGAGCTGGTAAAGGCACCCAGGCGAAGCGCATGGCCAAGCAGTTGGGCGTGCCGCATCTTTCCACCGGCGACATGCTGCGGGACGCGGTGAGTCGCCGCACCACGCAGGGGCGTCTGGCAGCGCCGATCATGGAGCGCGGCGACTTGGTGCCGGATGATATCGTGCTGGGGATGGTGGAAGAGCGGCTCTCGCGCTGGGATTGCGACGAGGGATTCATCTTCGACGGGTTCCCGCGGACCAATCGGCAGGCAGAGGAACTGGACAAGATTTTGCAGCGCCGGGGGCTCGGCAAACCACTGGTGATCCAGTTTAGGGTAAGCCCGGAAACGTTGATACGGCGTGTGGCAGGGCGTTGGACCTGCAGCGTGGGCGGCGAGACGTACAACATTTTAGAGCGGCCGCCGAAGACGCCGGGGATTTGCGATAACGACGGCGGGAAATTGATTCAGCGGTCGGACGACCAGCCGGAAATCGTCAAGGAACGATTTGCGGCGTACGAACGCCAGACGCAGCCGCTGGCAGATTATTACCGGACGCACGGCGTGCTGGAAGTGGTGGACGGTGATGCAGGAGTGGATGAAGTAACCCGCGCATTGAACGAGATTTTGAAGCGCGCGGAAGGGCGCGATGGTCATCTGTAAATCGCCTGCGGAGCTGGAAAAGATGTATCGCGCGGGACAGGTCGTCTGGGGCGCGCTGGAAGAAATGCGCACCATGATCCGGCCAGGCATCTCGACGAAAGAGTTGGACGAGTTCGCCGAGGGTTACACGAAGGAACACGGCGCGCGACCGGCGTTCAAGGGTTACCGCGGCTATCCGGGCTCGGTGTGCACTTCGATCAATCAGGAAGTGGTGCACGGGATTCCATCGGCGGCGCGGAAATTGCGCGAGGGCGACATTCTTTCGATGGATTTCGGAGTGGAGCTGGGCGGGTACTTTGGCGACGCGGCGTTGACGGTTCCGGTGGGCAAGGTTACGCCGGAGCGCGAGAAGCTGTTGCGGGTGACGCGTGAATCGCTGGAGCAGGGCATCGCGAAGATCCGGGCGGGGAATCGCCTGGGAGATGTATCGGCCGCGGTGCAGCAGTGGGTGGAAAAGAACGGATATTCGGTGGTGCGCGAGTTCGTGGGACACGGAATCGGCACGAAGATGCACGAGGACCCGCAGTTGCCGAATTACGGCTCTCCGGGACAAGGCCCCAAGCTGCAAGAGGGCATGGTGCTGGCCATCGAGCCGATGGTGAACACGGGCGGCCCGGGCGTGCGAGTGCTGGATGACGAATGGACCGCGGTGACTGCGGACGGCAGCGATTCAGCGCACTTTGAGCACACCGTTGCAGTGACTAAGAATGGCCCGTGGATTTTGACGCGGCCGAAAGAAGCGGCAGGACCGGTCTGGTAAGCAGCAGGACGCAAGATTTGGCTGGAGTGGAATGGAATACAGGAGCGCATGAGACCAAGGCCAGAGAAGGAAAATAAGAAGCCGGGCGAAAGCGGGAAAGAGGACGCGATCGAAGTGATGGCTACCGTGATCGAGCCGCTGCCGAACGCCATGTTTCGCGTGGAGCTGGAAAACAAGCACCAGGTGCTGGCCCATATTTCTGGGAAGATGCGCAAAAATTTCATTCGTATTTTGTCGGGAGATCGCGTGGCGGTGGAGCTTTCGCCCTACGATCTGACGCGCGGCCGGATCGTGTATCGCTACAAGTAACACGGCGGCGCGCGGAGCAGCAGAATGCTTGGGGCCCCCAAGAGGGGATGGAGTGGAAAAATGAAGGTTCGGGCATCGGTAAAGAAAATCTGCATGAAGTGCAAGATCGTTCATCGGCGCGGCGTGGTGCGCGTGATCTGTACGAACGCCAAGCACCGCCAGCGCCAGGGATAGGCCAGAGGCCGGAGGATAGAGAATGGCTCGCATCGCAGGTGTGGATTTGCCGCCGAACAAGCGGCTTTGGATTGGGCTCACTTCGATTTACGGCATCGGGCAGGCGCGCGCGAAATCGCTGGCCGCGAAAGCCAACGTGGACCACACCAAGAAGATCAAGGATCTGACCGAGGATGAGGCGACGCGTCTGCGCGCCGCAATCGAAGCCGAGGGCGGTATCGAAGGCGATCTGCGCAAAGAGACGCAGATGAACATCCGGCGGCTGATTGAAATTCAGGCGTATCGCGGATTGCGTCACCGGCGCAATTTGCCGGTTCGCGGCCAGCGCACGCACACCAACGCGCGCACGCGTAAGGGACCACGGAAGGGCGCAGTGGCAGCGAAGAAGATCGCGGCCCGGAAGTAAAGTAAAGGCCGGCGAGGCGAGCCTCGCCGAAGAGAAAGCGGCGGCACGCCGCCGCACTCCATATAAATGCCGAAGACGGGCGATTGGGTTTGCAAGATTTGAAGTTGCCGGGAAAATAGGAGAGAGACGAGCGTGGCAAAAGAACCGAAAGACGCGGCAGCAACACCAGGAGGAGCACCCGCGGCAGCAGCAGCGGCGAAAAGCTCCAAGCGCAAGAAGGAATTCCGCAAGAAGAAGGAAAAGCGCGTGGTGCCGCACGGCGTGGTCTGCATCCAGGCGACGTTCAACAACACGATTGTGACGCTGACTGATCCCGACGGCCGCGCGGTGAGCTGGTCTTCGGCGGGCTCGGTGGGTTTCAAGGGCTCGCGCAAGGGCACGCCATACGCAGCGCAGCAAGCGGCCGCGACGGCTGCAGGCGTGGCGCGCGACCAGTACGGAATGAAGTCGGTGGAAGTGCGCGTGAAGGGACCTGGCGCAGGACGGGAATCCGCCGTGCGCGCACTGGCTTCTTCAGGCTTGCACATCAACGCGATCAAGGACGTGACGCCGGTGCCGCACAACGGCTGCCGACCGCCCAAGCGCCGCCGCGTCTAGCGCGAGCGACAGAGATTCAGGGAAATTGCAGAGTTGAGATAAAGGAGATAGGACTTGGCAAGACATCGTGAAGCAGTTTGCCGGCTGTGCCGACGGGAAGGGCAGAAACTCTTCTTGAAAGGCCTGCGGTGTTTTACAGAAAAGTGCGCGATCGAGAAACGCAATTTCGTTCCCGGGCAGCATGGACAAGCGCGGCGGGCGAAGATGGTGGGATACGGCGTACAGTTGCGCGAAAAGCAGAAGGTGAAGCGCACCTACGGGCTGCTGGAACGCCAGTTCCGCACGTATTTCGAAAAGGCGTTGCGGACCAAGGGACCGACCGGCGCAAACCTGATGGTGATGCTCGAGCGCCGCTTGGATAACGTGGTGTACCGCATGGGCTTGGGCGGCTCGCGTTCACAGGCGCGACAACTGGTGCTGCACGGACACATCCGCGTGAAGGGCCAGAAGGTGAATATCCCCAGCTACCTGGTGAACGTGGGGGATGAAGTCACGCTGAAAGACAAGATGCACGAAAACGTGATGATCATGGAAGCCCGCAATCTGGCGAAAAGCCAGGGCGTGGCTCCGTGGCTCGATATTGATCCAGCGAATTTCAAGGCGCGCGTAGTGGCGATGCCGCGTCGCGAAGACGTGCAGACGCCGCCGATGAACGAACAGCTCATCGTGGAACTGTATTCGAAGTAGCGCCCGGAGATTATCAACGTTTATAAGTTTGTCGGTTCGCCGCGGGCGAGCCAGGAGGAATGTCGAAGATGTGGAAGGGCTTCCAGAAACCAAAGCGGTTGGCAGCAGAACCAGAAACCCTGACCGATAAGTACGGGAAATTCTCAGCGCAGCCTTTTGAGCGCGGCTGGGGAACCACGGTCGGAAACTCCCTGCGGCGCGCATTGCTGAGCTCGATTGAAGGCGCAGCGATCACCGCGGTGAAGATTGAAGGCGTACTGCACGAGTTTTCGCCGATTCCGGGCGTCGTAGAAGACGCGACGGACATCATCCTGAACCTGAAGCAGGTTCCGCTGAAGTTGAACACGGACCAGCCGAAGACGATCACTTTGATCGTGGATACGCCTGGGCCGGTGACCTCGGCGAAAATCGAAGAGGACGCCGATATCGCGGTGCTCGACAAGAACGTGTACATCGCGACCGTGAGCGAAGGCGGCAAGTTCGAACTGGAGTTGCGCGTGAAGAATGGCCGGGGCTATGTGGCGGCCGACCGCAATTTCGACGAGGACCTACCGATCGGCTACATTCCGATTGATTCGGTGCACTCGCCGGTGCGCAAGGTGAACTACGCAGTGGAAGCGGCTCGTTTGGGACAGATGACCGATTACGAGAAGCTCACGCTGGAAGTCTGGACCAACGCCGCGATTACACCGCAGGACGCGATTGGCTTGGCGTCGAAGCTGATGAAGGACCACATGAGCATCTTCATCAATTTCGAAGAGACGCCGGACCTGCCGGAAGAAGTGGTCGAGAATTACAGCGATCCGCGCCTCGAATTCCTGGATCGCTCAGTGGAAGAGCTGGAGCTTTCGGTGCGCTCCTATAACTGCCTGAAGAACGCGAACATTCAGAACCTGCGCGAGCTGGTGCAGAAAACCGAATCCGAAATGCTGAAGACCAAGAATTTCGGCCGCAAGTCGCTGAATGAAATCAAGGACATCCTGCACAAAATGGGCTTGAGCCTCGGCATGAAGTTTGACGAGCACGGCCGCATTATCTGGCCGCCGCTGCCAAGCCAGACCGCGCCTCCGCCTTCCGAGGGGGATGCCACGGCAATGTAATCGTGCGGGAAACCGCGCGAGCCACGGTAAGCGACTATGAGACACCTTAAATCAGGGTCAAAACTCGGGAAGCAGCCCGCGCATCGCCGCGCGGTGTTGCGCAACCTGGTGACTAACCTCATCGAGAAGGAACGCATTCACACCACCATTCTTCGGGCGAAGGCTACCCGTAGGCTGGCGGAGAAAATGATTACGCTGGGCAAGCGCGATTCGCTGCATGCGCGACGCCAGGCGGCGGCTTTCCTGATGACTCCGGTGGCCACAGAGAAACTGTTCACCGACCTGGCGCCGCGTTTTGCGGACCGTCCAGGCGGTTATACGCGCATTATCCGGGCGGGCTGGCGACTGGGAGACGGCGCGGATCTGGCGATTCTGGAGTTCATCGGTTCGGAGTTGAAGAAGAAGGACAAGAAACCGCGCCGGAAGCAGGATGTGGAGACTCCCGAAAAAGAAGAGGAAAAAGAAGCGGTGGCGGCGAAGTAGTCTTCTCCGGTTCTTTTCAGTCGATCACGTAAATCAACAAGGCCCGCTCCGATTCGTCGGAGTGGGCCTTTTTGTTTTTCTCGCAAGCGTTGAGGGCAAAGAACCGGCGAGCCGCCGGCGCTACCAACGTCAAAGGTGCCGGCCTGCAGGCCACCGCCCCAAAGTCAAATTCTGCGGCCGGCGAGGCAAGCCTCACCGAGCTCGTTTTGTCGCTCGGCTTGCAGGCTGCCGCACTCCATATGCGGGTTGCCGGAACGAAACCCTGTAGCGAGATGCTACTGCTTGATTCCCAGCCATGAATTGTAGATGGCCTTTTGTTGGTCCGTCGCGTGCTCCATAGGCTTGAGGGTATAAGTGGGATTAGGATTGGCCTTCAGTGCGACCGAAAAGTCTTTGAATTCACCGAGGCGTAGGACCGTTACGCGGACTGTATCGCCGGGCTTGTGCGCGGTGATTTCCTTCGCAAAGGCATCGGAATCCACCGCACGGCTGTCCACGGCGTAGATGATGTCGTCGCGGTCGAGTCCTGCTGATTCGGCAGGGCTGCCGGGCGTAATGTTGCGAATCTTGGCGCGGCCGTCGTCGTGCTTCGTTGTATCCACGCCCATCCAGGACTTGTCGGCGTCCAGTTTCTTTTCAACTGTAATTCCGGCATAGGCGAAATACTCCTCGTAGGGGATGGCTTGCTTGCCGGAAATATATCGGCGGAAAATGCCGCTGACGTCCGTGCCGGCAACCTCGGATGCAGCTTTTATGGCGTCGCCAGGTTCGAAGCCCGGTTTGGGCAGCGCGTGGCGCGAATAGAGCAGGCGCATCCAGTCGTCGAGGGATTTCTGGTTGCTGGTATCCTGGCGGATTGCGAAATCCAGGATGTGGCCGATGATTTGGCCGCCATCGTAATAGGAATACCAGGTGTTCAGAAGGTTGTTGTCCTGGTGGATCACGCTGTCGCGCGGAAACCAGGTATCCCAGCTGGTGTCTTCGATGCTGCGCTCGCCGCGACCGGGTTGCGCTTCGAATTTTGTGATGAGTTGGCTGACCGAATCAAGATATTGCTCGGGAGTAATCAGGCCCGCGTGCACCAGGGCCAGGGCGCCGTAATAACTCGTGAGGCCTTCGGAGATCCACAGCGACGGCGTGTGCACCATTTGCGAATAATCGAAGGGACCGAGAGGAAGCGGGCGCAGGCGCTTGACATTCCAGGCGTGGAAGAATTCGTGCGCGGAGACGAAGAGTTTCAGATCGTAGCGATTGACATAGCCGGGGGTCGGCTCGGTGGAATCCCAGTCGGCGGAAAAATTAATTTGCGTGGAATTCAGATGTTCCAGGCCGCCACCGGTCTTTGGCCAGACGTGAAAAATAAAATAGTAGTCTCGGAAGGGAGCGGCTTGGCCGGAGGTGCCGGCCACCGCTTGGAACATGGGCACTTCCTGGGCGACTACTTTCTGCAGATCGTCCACGAACTTCGCAAAATCCTTTTGGCCCATGACGTCGTGCACGATCACGTGATATTTCGTGCCGAGGACTTCGAAGTCTTTTTCCGCGAAATCGGAAATCTCCAGCGGGCAATCGGCGAACGTGTCGTAGTTAGCCGCCTGAAAAGTTGTGGCGGAGGTGTGCTCCAGGCCGGTGGCGACGCGCCAGCCATTCGGGGCTGCGACCGATAGTGTGGCGGGGCGGTCTTTTCCGCCGACCAGGTACATCCACAGGGAAGGGCCGCCGATGAAGGCGTGGCGCTCGTTGTACTGCGCGATGTTGTTCTGCAGTGTGTTGGCGTAAACCTGATAATCGATCGTAACTGATTTCGCGCCTGACAGCTCGACGCGCCAGGTTTGATTGTCCGTCTTTCGCCAGGAAAGTTCCTGGCCGGCTGCGGAGTGCGCGCGAAAACGCTGCACGTTCGCGGCATAGTTTTCGATGTAGTAGGAACCCGGCGCCCAATCCGGGACGGCGAATTCCGCGGACGTGCCAGTGAGCGCGTCCGCGTGAATCGTGACGTCGAGCAGGTGTGAGTTGGGCCGTTCGAATTTCAATTCGTAACTGACTGGATTGGCGGCGGAAGCGGCAGCAGAATATGCCAGCAAGCAAACGGCGGCAAGAAGCGGCAGATGGCGCAAGAAACGGCTGGATAGCGGTGGCTTCATTGGCGTCTCCATTTCTGTCGGTGGATTTTTAAGCTGTGTTGGTCGGAATCGTGCCGGCGGCATTCTTTTCATCCTGGTGCCGCTTTTCACGAGCCTTTCCCAAAAGCACGAATAATGATGCGACGATCTGTGCGGCGACGCCGCCCGACGTGTCAATGAGCACATCACCCACGGCAGCGGTGCGGCCGGGTACGAACGACTGGTGATACTCATCGAGCGCGGCGTAACAGGCGACAATCAATATCGTCACCAGCGCCCAGCGCAAGTACAGGCCTTTTTCACCGGCGCGAATCCCGCGCAAGATCAGCATGCTAAGGATGAAATATTCGGTCAAGTGCCCGCATTTGCGGATGATGTGGTGAAGGAAATCGAGAGATTCAGCAGAAGCGTGAGGAAGAAAAAAGCGCAGGATGGGAATGATGTAGTGGCTCGTGTTCGTTGACGTAAAAGCGCCCGTAGAAAAACCAGAAATTACTACCGCCCAGATAAGCGCAGGCCACCAGTAGCGGAGCCACTTCATCCTAGCGGTCCAGTCCAGTGCAGCGACGGATTGATTGCAGTCCAATTTTCAAAGGGAGCGCTCTATTCGCGTCTGTAATTGGGAGCTTCGCGAGTGATGATCACGTCGTGCACGTGGCTTTCGAGCAAGCCCGCCGACGAAATGCGGATAAATTTGCTGCGTTCCTGAAGTTCGGTGAGATTGGCCGCGCCGCAGTAGCCCATGCCGCTGCGCAGGCCGCCGACAAGCTGGTCCACCAGGCCCGCCAGAGGGCCTTTATAGGGCACTTGGCCTTCGATGCCTTCCGGGACGGACTTGCCGCGTTCGACGCCTTCTTGCGCGTAGCGATCGGCCGAGCCGGCTTCCATGGCGCCGAGCGAACCCATACCGCGATAGGATTTGAAAGTGCGGCCTTGATACAAAATCGTTTCGCCCGGTGATTCCTCGGTGCCGGCGAAAAGACCGCCGATCATGACGGAGTTGGCTCCAGCGGCAATGGCCTTGGTGATGTCGCCGGAAAATTTGATGCCGCCATCGGCGATCACGGGGACGCCGGTGCCTTTCGCGGCGCGCGAAGTTTCGATGATCGCGGTGATCTGCGGGACGCCCGCGCCGGTGACCACGCGCGTGGTGCAGATGGAGCCGGGACCGATGCCGATTTTCAGGCCGTCCACGCCGAGCGAAATCAGATCGCGGGCGCCTTCGGCGGTGGCTACGTTGCCCGCCACCACTTGCATCTCCGGATATTTCTGTTTCACGGCGCGGATGGCATCCATTACGCGCGAGCTGTGCCCGTGCGCGGTGTCGATCGCCAGCACGTCCACTTTTTCACGCGCCATTTCCGCGGCACGCTCTAGAAAATCGCCGGTGGCGCCGATGGCGGCGCCCACGCGCAGGCGGCCATGCTCGTCTTTAGTGGCGTTGGGGAACTCGATTTTCTTCTGGATGTCTTTTACGGTGATCAGACCTTTCAGGTTGAAATCCGCGTCGACGACCAGGAGTTTTTCGATGCGATGGCGCTGCAGAATGCGTTCAGCTTCTTCGAGCGTGGTGCCCACCGGAACCGTGACGAGATTGTCCTTGGTCATTACCGAGCTGACGGGCTGATCCAGATTGCGTTCGAAACGCAAATCGCGGTTGGTGAGAATGCCTACGAGGCGCGCACCGCGCGTCACCGGCAGGCCCGACACTTTGTACTTGTTCATGATGTCGAGCGCCTGGCGGACGGAAAGTTCGGGCGCAATGGTGACCGGGTCAACGATCATGCCGCTTTCCGAGCGCTTGACGCGGTCCACTTCTTCGGCCTGGCGGTCAATGGTCATGTTGCGATGGATGAATCCGATGCCGCCCTGGCGCGCGATGGCGATGGCCAGGCGCGCGTCCGTGACCGTATCCATGGCCGCAGCGACGATAGGAATGTTCAGGGAAATTTTGCGCGAGAGGCAGGTGCGCGTGTCCGCCTGAGTAGGCAGGATCGAGGATTTGCCCGGCAATAGCAGCACATCGTCGAAGGTGAGCGCTTCGGGAATGGGTCCTTCAATCATCTATTCTCCTGTGAGCCTGAAGGTCCCCATATGCAGCAGAGCCCAGCCGGATTCGCTGGGCTCGTGGAAGATTCATTTGTAGCGGCAGACCTTCATTATACAAGTATTCATTTTATGTGCATCCGCCAATGAAATCAAGTTGCGGCGGCCGGAGCTGATTTGAAAACTGACGGCTAGTAAGGTTGCGCGAAACCTCCGGACTCCCTACCATGTAACCAGTGAAGGAATTCAGACCACATCCACTACTGCGCAATCCTCATGCGATGACCATTGCGGCGAATTTCTGGCCGCGGCCGGTTCCGCGTCTCCCTCGAGGTGTGGCGCGTTCGTTCGCGACGGAACCTGGCACGCAGGTTCTGGGCCAGTGCCACTGGCAGCAGAATCCGCGCGAACATCCCACCTTGGTGGTGCTGCACGGCCTGGAGGGTTCCTGCGAATCGGGCTACATGCGCGGCACGGGGGAAAAGGCCTGGATCGCGGGCTTCAACGTGGTGCGTCTGAATCAGCGGAATTGCGGCGGCACGGAGAAGCTGAGCCCAACCCTTTACCATTCCGGCCTGAGCTGCGACATTCGCGCTGTAGTGCTGGAGCTGGCTGAACGCGACGGCCTACCAGAAATATTTGCCGCGGGTTATTCCATGGGCGGAAATCTGGTGCTGAAGATGGCGGGAGAAATGGACGGCTCACCTGTGGCGGAGTTGCGAGCCGTCGTGGCCATTGCGCCGGCGCTGGATCTGGCAGCTTGCGCAGACGCGCTGAGTAAGCCGCGCAATTTCATTTACGAACATCATTTCGTGACGCGACTGAAGCGGCACATGCGGCACAAGGCGAGCTTGTTTACGGATTTATATCCTTTGCACGCGGTTCCTGGATTCCCGAAGATCAGCACGGTGCGCGAGTTTGATGACGTGATCACGGCGCGGTACTGCGGGTTCGCGGATGCCAGCGATTATTACGCTCGTTCCAGCGCATCGCGGGTGGTCGCTGAAATTCATGTGCCTACCCTGATTATTGCCGCGAAGGACGATCCCTTCGTGCCGTTCGGGCCGTTTCAAAATCCGGCGATTCTGGGCAACCGATGGATCACGCTGATGGCGCCGGAGCATGGCGGGCACTGCGCGTTTATATCGCAGGAGGACGGGCCGGAGCGGTTTTGGGCGGAGGCGAGGATCGTGGAGTTTTGCAAGAGCAACTCGGAATTAGCGCGCATATCTGCCACTTTCGCGGATAAGTTAGAAGTCAAATAAACGGGCGGGACGCCCTTCGACCCTGTCTCCGCCAGGCTCTCAGGGCAAGCCGGCGCTATGCTAAGCGATCGGAGTTTCGAGCGAGGGTTGGAACCCGGATGTTAGCAATTGAGCCTCTCCAGATTCGGCGATCACCATATCGTCTTCGCAGCGCATACCATAATCACCGACGACATAGATTCCCGGCTCATTGGAAAAGGTCATGCCGGGCTTGAGGATGGAGTGGTTTCCGTGGACCAGGTAGGGTGACTCGTGGCCGTCCATCCCGATGCCATGGCCCAGGCGGTGCGAAAAATATTTGTAGCCGGGACCGAATCCGGCGTCGGAGATGACTTTGCGCGCTGCATCGTCCACCGAGCCACATTCGTGGCCGGCGACGGCAGCGGCGAGCGCGGCATTCTGCGCGTTGCGCACGATTTCAAAAGCGTGCTGAAGCTTTTCGGGGGGCTTGCCCAGAACGCCCACTCGCGTGACGTCCGATTGATAGCCTTCGACGGTTGTGCCGTCGTCAATCATCACTCCGATGCCCTCGCGCAGCACTTGCTCTTCGCGCGATCCGTGGGGAAGGGCAGAGGACGGTCCGAAAAACACGGAGGCTTCACCACGCAGTCCCATGCGGGCGTAGCCGCGCGTCGCAAGCTCGGAGACCTCGCGCTGTGTCATGCCTTCGCGCAACGAAGCGAAAATGGCTTGGTACACCGCGCAAGTGGCCGAGCAGGCCAGGCGCATCAACTCCAATTCGTGAGCGCTTTTCTGCGCACGGCAGCCGACAGTGATGGGATCGCCGCTAGCGTAATCAAGTGAAGTTGCAGCGTGGCGCAGTCCATCGAAGAAGACGTAGCGCGTGGTGGCTTCCACGCCTACCTGTCCCGTGCGGATGCCGCGCTCCGCCAGCCATTTTTCAATAATCGAATACGGACTTTCATCTTCCTGCCATACGCGGATTTCCACCGGCCAGCGGAGTTGCTCGCGCAGGCGGCCTTCTTCAAAAGCCGGGGCGACCAAAAGCGGATCGCCTTTCCGGGGCACCAGAAACGTCAGGATGCGCTCGCTGGGCCACCAATGGATGCCGGTGTAATAGACCAGCGTGGTGCCGGGAGTGACGTACAGAGCTTCGAAACGCGGCTTCGTGTCCGTCATCAGTTGTTGCGCGCGAGCGACGCGCGCCTGCAGTTCGTCGGTAGGAATCGGTTTCACGCGGTCGCCGAGGGGCTTCAAGGCGTCGAACGCGGGTGGTAGTGATTGTCCAGCGGATTGTGACCCGGCTACCGGCCGATCGAAGACGGTTCCAGCCGCAACGCCGCCAGTAGCGGCCGCGGCGGTCTTGAATAAATCACGCCGAGAAAATTTCATGGAACTCCTGATGGAAGAATCAGTGAAAGTGCGAGATCAGCACGGCGTCCGTTACGGCGCGGCCGTGGGCGTAGATTATTTGCTTCCCGTCCGGCGACAGGGTGTACGCACCCCACTGAAAATCAGGCCCTAGATTCATCACTTGCTTGGCTGCGGCCGGCGCGCTGCCTTGCGGCCCGACGGGTTGAGCCCACAGGCTTACGACCCCATCTTTGTTGACCGGATACAAAACCGCGCGACCGTCTTTTGTCCAGGCGAGTTTCTGTCCGCCATCGCCACTGAAGGCGGCTTGCGTTTCCTGGGGCAGGTCATAGACGTTGCGAATCTCTCCGCCGTCCAGGCCGACAATCGCGAGCTTAGGACGCTTACCCGGTTCCGGCTGATACGCGCTCGCTATGGAGGTTCCATCCGGCGAGATCACGGGAGCAAACAATTCCTCTTGGGAGATTTTGGCGGGTGTGGCGCCGTCAATTCCAACACGCATCAAGTGAATGGAATCACCGCTGACCTCGGCGTAGACCACGAATTTTCCGTCCGGCGAGCAATTGGGATGCACCGCAGTCAGTCCGGAGCTGAGCTGCATGAGATTGGATCCATCTATATCCGCGCGCCAGATGGAACTGCTGTCTTTGCCGCGACCCATGGTGAAGACGAAGTGCCGGCCGTCGCCGCAGCTGGAAAGCCAGCTTGGGCTGACGACACCTGAGGCAATGTCGTGGACGTTCGAGCCATCGGGCGCCGCGCTCGCAAGCTGAATGCTTCCAGACGTGTAGTAGGTGTAGATGATTCTGCCGTCGGGCGTCCATATGATTCCGGAAATACCATCGGCGCGGCTGATGCCGCTGGAGATTTGGCGTGGCGGCGAGAACGAAGTGGAGCTACCGAAGTTTGCGACCCACAAGCTACCCGTAAGGGTTACCTGGGCGGAGGCAAGCGCGGAGCCGTCGGAGGTGATGCTTGTACCGTTGTAGAAATTCAAATCATTGGTCACGCGGCGAACTTCGGCGTCGGGATAACTCAGCGAAAAAAGCTGCGCGTTGAGGGACGTCCTGGTCACGCGCGCGTTGAAAAGTATCGCGGATCCATCTGGAAGCCAGGCCATTTGATCGGGAGCGAGCCAGTCAACGGAACCCAGGCGGGTTTTCGTTTTGGAGACGATATCCATGATCTCGACGGAATACTTGTCGAATTCGCCCGTGGGATTGTCCGCTACGGCGATGCGCTTGCCGTCGGGAGACCACGCCGGGCCGCTGTCGGAAAAACGAGGCGGGTTGGTCAAAACCAGCAGGTCCTGTTCGCCGGTGCCGTCTGCATTCGCGACGATCAATTTGGAAGTCTTGGCCTTGCTGACCTGCCTGACGAACACGAACCGCTTACCGTCGGGAGAAAAACTGATCGGACTATCCACATCTACGATCACCTGGCGGGGCGCGCCGCCGAGGGAAGGCGCCTGAAAAAGAGTCCCAACGCCGACGGATTCATCACGCTTGACGAAGTAAAGGTAATTGCCATCGAGCGAAAAATTTAAACCTGCGATCTCGCCCGGCGAACCGAGTTCCACTTGCGCGGTGCTTCCGGTGGCGAGCTGGCGAATCCAAATACCGTGACTGCCTTTTTCATCCGCGACGTAGGCGACCCACTTGCCGTCCGCCGAAATTGTGGCGGAATGGATGTTGCCGGTGGATGTGATGGGCGAAATCATCATTTGCGAAAATGACGCCGCCTCCTCGTGGTGGTGTCCGAAGCGATCGTGAAAAGCAACGGTAAGAACCGCGCCAACGGCAATGAGGATCGCTACAGCCGCCGCGATCCACACGCCCCGGCGCGCGCCACTTTGCGTGGGAGCATTCCCAGAGGCGGGTGTTGATGCTGGAACCGGAGTCGAGTGCGAAGCTGCTGGTTGCGCCGCATTCGCGCCAGAGCCGGGATTGGCGGAGGAGCCTGCGGCTGCCCATGAACCGGTGGAACCGCTGGGGGAGCGCGAAGAGTCCGTGTCGCGTTTCAGGCGCTTCAAATCACCGCGCAGTTCGGCGGCCGTCTGATAGCGCAGGTCGCGGTCTTTCTCCAGGGATTTTCCGATGATTTCTTCCAGCTTGGCTGGGACCACGGGATTGATGGAGGTGGGCGATGCAGGCGTGCGATTCAAAATGGCGTCAAAAATCACCGCCGAAGTATTGCCGTTGAACGCCGCTTGGCCCGTGGCCATCTCGTACAGCACCGCACCCAGACTGAAGAGATCGGTACGCGCATCGAGTTCCTCGCCGCGCGCCTGCTCCGGGGACATATATGCGACTGTGCCGATCGCCGAGCCGGGACTAGTGAGAAACAGATTGTCGGTGGTGGGTTGGGTGACGCTGTTACCCGCCCCGACCGCTTCACCGATGCGGCGCGTGGCGGCTTGTTTGGCCAATCCAAAATCGAGAATTTTTGCCTGGCCGCGGGAGGTGATGAAAATATTCGCCGGCTTGATGTCGCGATGAATGATGCCGCGGGCATGGGCGGCGTCGAGCGCATCGGCAATCTGCGCACCGAAATCAAGCAGGGCATCGGTGGCCATGGGCCGGCCGCCGATGCGTTCGCGGAGCGTCTGCCCTTCGAGGACTTCCATGACCAGATAGGGGCGCCCGTTGTGCTCGCCCACGTCGTAGATGGTGCAAATGGCTGGATGATTCAGGGAAGACGCGGCACGCGCTTCGCGCTGGAATCGTTCGAGCGCGGCTGGATCGCGCGCGAGATCCGCGGAGAGAAATTTGAGCGCGACTTGACGGCCCAGTCGCGTATCTTCCGCGCGAAATACCTGACCCATGCCGCCGCTGCCCAGCGGATCGAGAATGCGGTAATGCGAAATTGTTTCGCCAATCATAGTGATATTTGTGCGCTGACGTTCGCACGCCATCGTAAACAACTGCGCGCGATGGCGCAAGGAGCTAAATGCGAGCGGATCAGCCGCTGGCGAAGAAAATGGAAAGAATGCCGGGCTGTTAGCACGAGTCGCTAAGCGCTGATTCAGGCAAGAACTTGTGCAACTTTTCCCGAGGGGCTGGGTTTCACCCCCAGCAGCAAAAGGGGCACCGGCCCCCGGCCATCATCGATTACCAACAAAGGAGAAATTCAGATGGGGAATCCTAAAGCTATTGGTGTGTGCCTTGCATTTTTTGTCGCGCTGACGCTTTCCAGCTGCGGCGGAGGCTCGGGCATGGGAACCACTTCGACGCAGAGCCAAGCCTCGATTTATACCGTGGGTACCGACGCTCCGTTACCCAGCGTAGTTTCCTGTGAAGTCACCGTAAGCGGAATCACGTTGTTCAACGGCACGACGAACGTGAGCGTGCTCTCGCAGCCGCAGATTGTGGATTTTGCGCAGCTCAGCGGTTTGCACCAGTTGTTGGACCTTACTGCGGTGCCAATTGCGATCTATACCTCGGCGACGATCACGATTGCGTCGCCGATGATTGGGTTTATCGATACATCCGTGAGTCCGCCGACGATCAATACGATCAACGGAACGTTGACGCAATCGAGCGTGACGGTGAACTTCGCCAATCCCGTTATGGTTTCCGATGCGGATCTGTTCGGCCTGCGTGTCGAGTTTGATCTGCGCCAATCGCTGCAAACTGACGGAAATGGCCAGGTTACTGGCACGGTGAATCCGGTTTTCGAGGTCGCGTTGCTGAATTCGACTGAGTCGCAGGTGTCGATTGATGATTTCCACGCAGGCGTGGTGGGCGTCACTGGCCCCAATACGTTCTCGATCCAGGGACCGCATGGGCGTCAGTGGGCTGTGACGACCACTGACAACACCATGTTTGACGATCCCAATACTCCCCTGAGTTCGTTTACCGCCAACACGATCGTGGAGATATCGGGTGTGCTGGATCCCGTAACGCACAGCATAGATGCTTCCGAGGTGGAGGTCGTCTCCAACGATGACTTCTTCATGGGCGGCTTGTTCACCAGCATTCGCCCGCCAACGGGACCTGCCACGCAAGCGGACTTGTACGCTCGTGAATTGTTGCCGGCCGTGAACGGAGTTTCGGACGGCCAGATTGAGACGCTCAATCTGCACGGATCGGAAAAGTACCTGATCGAGCACATCAATCTGCCGCTGACGACCCTGCTCTTCAACAATTCGGAACTGGCGGCGGGACAGCGTGTGGGAATCGGCGGTGACCTTAGCACTACCAACGGCACCACCACGCTGACGGTCCACCGCGTGGTTCTGCGGCGTCAGGGACAGGCGGGCGCATGGGTTCCTGGCAGCACGATCCTGCAGAACAACAACGCCGGTACATTCCAGTTGAACGATCAGTGGACGGCGGGTGTATTGCTTCCGCAGCCTCTGACCGTGATAACCACGAACGATACCACCTTCATCAATCTGAGCGGACTCACGGCACTGCAAGGCGCGCAGCCGATTTCGATTCGCGTCGTTGGCTTCATACTCATCAATCAGGCGACGGGCCAGCCGGTGATGGTGGCGCGTTCGGTGGAGAAACTCGCATCATAACCTTTTATAAAAGTCATACCACGTCATAACCGTCGCCGAGAGATCTTCGGCGATGGACCACTGTCCCGCCCGTACGCGAGCGGGACCGTGGCATTTTTCTTTTGACTTGCGCCCGCGGACGCCAGAGCTACAATCGGCGGCATGACCGAGCCGCAGACTTTTCCTCAGTTCTGGACTTTCTACGTTTTGGCGCATCGCCAGCCCCTGACGCGAATTTTTCATACGGCAGGTACGCTGGCGGGATGGTCGCTGCTGGCCACGGCAATCGTGTTGCGCAAGCCGTGGTACATTCTGGCCGCATTTGCGGTGCCCTACGCGCTGGCTTGGTTTTCCCACTTCTTTGTCGAACACAATCGGCCCGCTACGTTTGGACACCCGTTGTGGTCGTGGCTGGCGGACCAGAAAATGGTGGCGATGGTACTGGCGGGAAAGATGGGGGCCGAGGTGCGGCGTTGCGCCGCGGTCGAACGCGCGGGATCTACGGCTTGACGACAACTGAATATGCCTTAGGCGCGCGCCGCTGAACCAGATGCAACCATCCGTCAATGTTCGAGTTGGGTTGCGACGATTTGCTGGCCGCGCACTTTGATTTCGATCTCCATCGGAGGCCGCACGCCTCCTCCACTGACAATCGCTCCGCGTACTGGTCCATTCAACCCCGTTCCATAGCGGGCGAGATCATACACCGCGTGATTGCAGGGGTTTCCGACCATGGGGTGAACCGCCTGAAAATCGTACACGCGCGCCAACTTCTGAAGGTCGGTCACATATTCCAATTCGCAATTCCCGAATGGCTCCCGCATCGAGAGACCGCAATAGACGCCACTGGGAAGATGCACGACGAGGGCCGGAAGATTATCGGTAGTTTGTGACGCTCGAAATGTGAACCGCTTGGACGACCATGGCTTCGCAAGCTCCACCGTAGTGGCCACCGGGCCCGGGCCTACCGGCACGCTGGGAGGCGACTGCGCTGCGACTGGCGGATGATCGATGACGGGCGCGGCCGCGGCCGCGGGAACGGCCTGCGCTTCACCGGAAGTACTCGAACGCTTCCACAAGAACAGTGTGAGTGAGACAAGGCCAATCGCAATCGCAGCGATTGCCAGCCACTTCCGCGCGGGAATCTTATCGGCCCCACTGGCGGAATTCCGCGTCTGCCGTGCTATCGGACGCGGTTCTTCCGACGACGGCTTAGAGCGTGCGGGGTTGCCGGTAACACCGGGTATGTTGGGCTCTTGCGGTTTGAATGGATCTTGTTTTTTAGGTTCGTCAGACACGGTGAAATGCTCTGTAGTAGCCTTTAGCTTGATTTGGTCTGCAGCAATTTGCAAGCAGGCTGATGCCTTATACGTCAATGGTTCCGCAGCGAGCGAAGGCAGGCGACGCCGGCACGAGTTCGTGCAGTCGTGATGTCCCGCGCTGGCGCGGTCGCTCAGGCGGGATGCTCGACGCGCACGGAATGGTGAGCGACGTATTCGTGGAGATTCGCGAGGATTAGCAATAACTCGAGCATGCGATCGCGCTGTTCAGGCTTGGGTTCGTCGGCGCTCTCTTCCAGGTTCTTCACCGTGGCGAGTGCATCGGATAGCAGCCATTCCAGGCTGTCTTTGGTTAGTGGGGATCCTTCACGGCAGCGCGCCAGAGCCTGATCTGTGCGCACGAACGCTTCGTCGAGAAAATGATCCAGGCAAAGCTCCACGCGGCTCAGCGCCGGAGGCGCAGGCTTTGCGCACCCAGGACGAGCGCAATGGACGGAAGCCGCGCCTTTCATTCCACACCCCTGATTCTCGAGCGGCTACTGCCTCAAGATTGAGGAGAGAGTAGCACAGAATTTTTGCGCGCAAGTTAACGTGAGTTGTAAAGGATAACAAGGCTGCGACCGCGCGGAGAGACGTGCCGAGAGACGCGCGAGGCGGGATATTGCAAGGACGTCAAGGCCGGACGCCGCCGCGCGCGTCTCTGCGCAAGGAAATTTCTAACGGATCTGAATACTGCCGGAGCTCGTGTTGAGTTCCACGGTCGGGCCGCCGCCTCCTACTTTTCCCTGCAACTCGCGCGGGCTGAGCTTGCCCTGCACGGCGATCTCGCGGCTGCTGTCAATACTGCCGGAACTGGTGCGCGCCACTAGATTGAATGCGGCTTGCGGCGGTAGCTCGACGGTGACGTCGCCCGAACCGGTATGCAGCCGCCAATCGCCCGTGGGATCGCCTTGCGCAGTGATGCTACCGCTTCCGGTTTGCACTTTCACTGCGCCCTTGGCGCCTTTGATTTCCACATCGCCCGAACCTGTCCCGATTTCCACGTCGCCCGCCGCGGTCTGTTCGAATTTTACGCTGCCACTGCCGCTGGAAGCGCTGAGAGCTCCGGCAATTCCGATGGCGCGAATGCTGCCACTCCCCGCGATGGCTTTTGCGGCGCCGTGAATTTCGTTGAGTTCGATATCTCCCGATCCCGTGCGCGCATGTGTTTCACCACCAATTTTACTGAGCCGCACACTGCCCGAACCGCTGCTGGCATCCGCAGGCCCGGCGATGCCGCCCACGACCTGGTCGCCCGATCCGGATTCCGAGCGTAGCTTGGTTTGCACCGGCACCACGAGTTCGTAGCTGATGGAAATATTGTTCTTCCAATCATGATTTTCAATGTGGCCGACGCGGATGGTATTGCCGTTCTGCTCGATCGGAGGATTCGCTTCGATCTCGTGAATGCGTTGCTCGGCGTCCGCGCCGAACCAGCCGTGATTTGCGTGGATACGACCGTGGATTTCTACCTTGCTGGAATCTCCCGTGCGCACAGTAATTTCACCGGAGCCGGTCTGGACATCCAGATCCACCGCGCCCGATACCGTGAGCGTGCGGTCAAAATGGCCATCGTCGCTCGCCAGCGCCGGCCTGGCGGCCATCGTGGCGGCCAGGGACAACACAAGCGCGAGCAATGCGGGGAACGTACGCGTACCGATTCTCATGTTTCATCCTCCTGAGCAGATTGGGCCCAACTCGGATAAAGATACGCAGCCGAGGTCTGAAAAGTTCAGCGGCGGGTAAGGGAAATTAGGCCGCTTGGCCGTGGCACTTTTTGTACTTCTTGCCGGAGCCGCAAGGGCAGGGATCGTTGCGGCCGACTTTCGCGCCGACGCGGACGGGCTTGGGAGGTTCGGCTGGCGTGTTGCCAGTCTGAAACTGCATTTGTTGTTCCTGGCGGCGCTGCTTGCGCTCGATTTCTTCGGGAGAAAATTGCGAAAGCCCGCGCGGGACCAGCGGTTTCTGCGCGGACGGTGCAGGTGGCGTCGACGCCGCGGCAGGCTGTTCCGCAGGCCGAACCAGGAAGAGGAACCGCACCGCTTCGGTGTCGATGCGATTCATCAGCTCATCGAAAAGTATGAATGCTTCCTTCTTGAACTCGACCAACGGATCTTTCTGCCCGTACCCGCGCAAGCCGATGCCTTCCTTCAAATGGTCCAGCGTGAGGAGATGGTCTTTCCATTGGCCGTCCACCACGTCCAGCAGGATGTGGCGCTCCAGCCAGCGCAGCGTCTGCGCGCCGAAAAGCGCTTCTTTCTCCTCGTAGCGCGCGCGGACTTTTTCGATGAGCGTCTCGCCCACGGTTTCATGATTCAGCGTCGCGAAATCCATCCCTACGGCTTTGGGATCGAAGCCGAACTGGTTCAGAATTTCATTGCAGAACTGCGTGACGTTCCACTGGTCCGGATGCTGTTCGCGCGGGCAATAGGTTTCGACGAGTTCATTGGCGATGGCGTCGGCGCGTTCCAGCACGAATTCTTTCTGGTCGCGGCCTTCCAGGAACGAGCGGCGCAGATTGTAAATTGTTTCGCGTTGCTTGTTCATTACATCGTCGTATTCCAGCAGGTGTTTGCGCGCTTCAAAGTTCTGCGCTTCCACGGCCTTTTGCGCGTTTTCGATGCGTTTGCTGATGAGCTTCGATTCGATGGGCACGCCTTCGGTCATGCCCAATCGGAACATCAGATTCTTTACGCGCTCGCCGCCGAAGATGCGCAGGAGGTCGTCTTCGAGTGAGAGAAAGAATCGCGAGGAGCCCGGATCGCCCTGGCGGCCGGCGCGGCCGCGCAATTGATTGTCAATGCGACGGGCTTCGTGCCGTTCGGTGCCCAGAATATGTAGGCCACCCATCGCCACTACTTCATCGTGCTCCGCTTTGCATTCCGCTGCGAACTGATCGTAAATGGGCTTCCAATGTTCCAGCGGCACCTGAAAGATTTTGCCTTCGATCTGAAACAGCACCATGGCCGGACTGCTGCCGCCGTTCGAAGGGGCTTGTAAAGCGGCAGCCGCAGCGCTGGCTGCGTCGGCCTGCGCGGCGGTTTCCGTGCCGGGAGCCGCGCCAATCACCGAGCTGGCCGGAGCGTAGGGCAGCGCGAGTTTGTTCTTCAAACAATAATCGCGCGTCATGGCCTCGGGATTGCCGCCGAGCAGAATGTCCGTGCCGCGGCCGGCCATGTTGGTGGAGACCGTAACCGTGCCCTTGCGTCCGGCCTGAGAAATAATGATCGCTTCGCGCTCGTGCTGCTTGGCATTCAAAACTTGGTGCGGAATGCCCGCCTTCTTCAAGTGCGCCGCGATCTTTTCCGATTTTTCGATGGAGATGCTGCCCACCAGCACCGGCTGGCCTCGTTCGTAATACTGGCGAACGCCGCCGGCGCGCGTGCCGTCCTCCTGCAGAATGCCGTTCACCGCGGCTTCGAACTTTTCCGCTTCGGTGCGATACACCACGTCGGAATTTTCGATGCGGATCAGTTCCTTGTTTGTGGGGATGGCCACCACTTCGAGCTTGTAGATCTTGTCGAATTCGGGCGCTTCGGTTTCCGCGGTTCCGGTCATGCCCGAAAGCTTTTTGTACATGCGGAAGTAGTTCTGGAAAGTGATCGTCGCCAGCGTTTGGTTTTCGCGCTCGATCTTCACCCCTTCTTTCGCCTCCACCGCCTGGTGTAAGCCGTCCGACCAGCGACGGCCGGGCATTTGGCGTCCGGTGAATTCGTCAACGATCACGACTTCACCGTCTTTCACCACGTAGTCCACATCTTTCTGGAACAGCGTATGCGCGCGCAATCCTTGATACACGTGGTGAATAATGTCCATGTGCGCCGGGTCGTACAAATTGCCCAGGCTCAATAGTTGCTCGCACTTGGAGACGCCTTCCTCTGTCAGCGTCGCGGTGCGGTGCTTTTCGTCGAGCGTGTAGTCAATATCCAGAATCAGCTTCGGAATAATCTTGTCGATGCGGTAATACTTGTCGGTGGATTCTTCGGCTGGGCCGGAGATGATCAGCGGCGTGCGCGCTTCGTCAATCAGAATGGAGTCCACTTCGTCCACGATGGCGAAGTGATGGCCGCGCTGCACGCACTGGGTCAAATCGTACTTCATGTTGTCGCGCAGATAATCGAAGCCGAATTCGTTGTTCGTGCCGTAGGTGATGTCCGCGGCATAGGCGGCACGGCGTTGCACGTCGTCCAGATCGTGAACGATGACGCCGACCGAAAGCCCCAGCATCTTGTAAATCGGCCCCATCCATTCCGCGTCGCGGCGGGCCAGGTAATCGTTCACGGTGACGATATGCACGCCCTTGCCGGTCAATGCATTCAAATACGCGGGCAGGGTGGCGACGAGCGTCTTGCCTTCGCCCGTTTTCATCTCAGAAATTTTGCCTTGGTGGAGGACCGCGCCGCCGATCAACTGCACATCAAAATGGCGCATGCCCAGCGTGCGGCGTCCCACTTCGCGCACCAGCGCGAACGCCGGCACCAGCGCGGGCGCGAGCGCTTCCTGCAATCGAGCTTTGTAATCGGGATCGTCGCGTTCCAGGCCTTCCATGCGCGCCTGGACTTCCGTCTTCAGCTGGGAGGTCTTCGCGGCAATCTCGGCGTCCGAAAGCTTGCGCATCTCGGGTTCGAGCGCGTTGATTTCTTCAACGAGCGGCTGCAGCTCTTTCACGTCGCGTTCGTGCTTGGTACCGATGAAACGCGCTACGACGCTATTTATGATTTTTTCGACATCCATATTTTCGGATTAGACGCATGCGAGCCCACAAATGGGGCGAAATTCTCGTTTAAGCTCCCAAGAACGGGGAACCCGACCTGCAGGTGTGGCGGCTGCGAGGATCGCGCGTCTCCCTGACCACTATTGTAGCCGCTTGCGCGATTTCCTGCAAAGAGCGCGTTGAATGCCTGGAAACGCCGTCTTCGAGCGAGCTGTTTCGCTGCTGATCGTGCGGCGCGCGGCCTTGCCGCTCATGCAGCGGCAGTCTATTATTGCAAGCTGACCTTATGACGTGGGAAGCCGCTGCTAGGTGGCTTCGCCGAAAGGACTCATATGCCCCCGGGACCTGGACCAGGACATGCCGCCGACAAAAAGGCGCCGATTGCGGGCGTGAAAAATCTCGTGGCCGTTGCCAGCGGCAAAGGCGGCGTAGGGAAGACCACCGTCGCTGTGAATCTGGCGATTGCGCTGAAGACTCTCGGCGCCACGGTTGGCCTGCTCGACGCCGACGTGTACGGGCCGAACGTGCCGGTAATGCTCGGCACCAACGAACAGCCACGCGCGGTGGACGAGAAGACCATCATGCCCGTGGAAGCTTACGGCGTGAAAATGATCTCTATGGGCCTGCTGAATCCCGGCGACAAACCGCTGGTGTGGCGCGGGCCGATGCTGCACAGCGTGATGCAACAATTCCTACGGAGCGTGCAGTGGGGCACGCTCGATTACCTGATCGTGGATCTGCCGCCAGGCACTGGCGACGTGCAGCTCTCGTTGATTCAAAGCGTATCGGTGACGGGCGCGGTGGTCGTCACGACGCCTTCGATCGTGGCGCTGGCCGATGTGCGCAAGGCCGTCGAAATGTTTCGCCAGGTGAACGTGGAAATTCTCGGCGTGGTGGAAAACATGAGCTACTTCAATTGCCCGCATTGCAACGGGCGCATTGATGTGTTCGGTCACGGCGAAGGCCAGCACATGGCGAAAAATTTCGGCGTGCCGTTTCTCGGCGAGATTGAGATTGACCCGCAGATTCGCATCGGAGGCGACACCGGCAAGCCGGTGGCTTCGCTGGGCGAAGACGCGCCTGGGGGCAAGAGCGTGTACGCGGTGACGCGAAACGTGATCGCGCGGCTGGAAGTTGTGAATGCCTCGGCGGGCGCGCCTGTCGTGCAGATATTGTGACCTGCCACCGCTTTGTGGCAGCACCTCGCGCAGTAACAAAAACGCACCTCAATCGTTAATCAGGAGTGGTACCTTGCTTCGCAGCTACAAGGGACGAATGCCGAGGGTTGCGGCCAGCGCCTATATCGACCCGCAGGCCGTCGTGATTGGCGACGTCGAGATCGGTGAGGATTCCAGCGTGTGGCCATGCGCTGTGATTCGCGGCGACGTGCATTACATTCGCATCGGCGCGCGCACGAATGTGCAGGACGGCTCGATTTTGCACGTGATGCGCGACACCAATCCGCTGGTGCTGGGCGATGACGTCACGGTGGGCCACAGCGTCACCTTGCACGGCTGCACGATCGAATCGCGCTGCTTGATCGGCATGGGCAGCATCATTCTGAATGGTGCGGTGATTGGCACGGGATCGATCATCGCGGCTGGTACGTTGGTGCCGGAACGCACCATTGTTCCGGCCGGCAGCCTGATGATGGGGCAACCTGCCAAGCTACGCCGCGCGCTGGGTGCTGAAGATCTCGATTCGATTGATGCTTATGCGCGCCGCTATGTGGAGTACAAGGAAACGTATCGCACCGAGGCCGGTTGACGGAAAAGGCAGTGGCTGGTGACGAGTAGCTAGTGGCTAGAAAAGAGAACCTGTGGCTGAGTCCGAAAAAATCAAGCCGCGGCATTTCAAGGAATTGCTGGTTTGGCAAAAGGGAATGGAACTCGCAAAGGCAGTCTATCGCTTGACTGCGACGTTCCCAGCCGAAGAGAAATACGGGCTTGCAACGCAGATGCGGCGCGCGGCGGTTGCGATTTCTTCGAACATCGCGGAAGGCCAGGCGCGTTACGGCACCCGCGAGTTTGTCGGCTTTTTGTCGCGGGCCAGCGGTTCGCTCGCTGAATTGGAAACGCAAGCACTATTGAGCGCTGATCTTGCTTTCTGTAAATCCTCCGACATTGAGCAGATCACCGGAGAGATGGGAGAGTTGCAAAAAATGCTGGCGGCAATACGGCGCAAACTTCCGCTTGTCTAGCCACCAGCCGCTGCCTTTATGACCCAACCCAAACAGTTCCGCGCCAGCAAAGGCACCCGCGACATACTCCCGCCGGATTCGGCACTGTGGAATTGGTTCGAACAGACGGCGCGCGAAGTGTTCGGTACGTATGGGTTCGGCGACATTCGCACTCCGATTTTTGAAGAAACACAGCTTTTTGCGCGTTCGATCGGCACGGACACGGACGTCGTTTCGAAAGAGATGTTTACGTTTCAAGATCCTCTGGCGCCTGAAGAACTCGTGCGGAAAGTAGTCGAACGGGGATTTGACGCAACGAAAGTGCACGTGGCCGGTGGGCAAGCCCCCAAGGCAATCTGGGATGCTCTGTCAGAATTTGAATGGCTAACCTTGCGCCCAGAAGCGACGGCATCGGTCTGTCGGGCCTACATCGAGCACGGAATGCACGTCCTGCCGGGGAACGTGAAGTTGTACTACGTGGGACCGATGTTCCGGCGCGAGCGGCCGCAGAAGGGGCGCTACCGGCAGTTCTACCAGATTGGCGCGGAAGTGCTGGGGCAGTCGGATGCGCCCGCGATTGACGCGGAACTGCTGGAAATGCTGATGGTGTTTTTCAAGCGCGTGGGACTAACGCGCACGACGCTCTACGTCAATTCGATAGGCGACAAGAATTGCCGCCCGCAATACGTCGAATTGCTGCGGCACGAGCTTCTCCAGGTCAAGGACCAGCTCGGGCCCGACTCGCGGCGGCGCATCGAGACCAACCCTCTGCGCGTGCTGGATTCGAAATTGCCGCACGAGCAGGCAATCATCGCGAAATTGCCACGCATATCCGACCACCTGTGCGCGGAATGCCGCGAGCACTTCGCGAGGCTGAAGGACGAGCTCAAGCTGCGCGGAATTGCGTACGAAGAAAATTGGCGCCTGGTGCGCGGCCTGGACTATTACACGCGCACGACGTTTGAGTTAATCGCCGAAGGGCTGGGGTCGCAGAATGCGGTCTGCGGCGGAGGGCGCTACGATGGGCTGATCGAGCTTCTCGCTGGGCCTCCGACGAAGGGGATCGGCTTTGCGATCGGCAGCGATCGCGCCATTCTTTCGATTCGGGAGTCCGGCGATTTGCCACGACTGCCGGGCTTGGACGTATTCGTCGCGTGGATGGGCTTGTCAACCTATGCCGCAGCGGTGGCTATCGCGAGAAAACTGCGAGAGTCAGGCGTTTCGGTGGAGCTGCCCGGCGAAGAAATGAAATTCAAGAAGTCGCTGAATCTGGCTGACAAGCTTGGCGCGCGCTATGCGCTGATTATCGGCAGCGACGAAGTCGCCTCCGGCACGTTCACGCTGAAAAGGCTGGCCGACGCGGATCAGAAGAAGCTTTCCGAATACGAACTGCTAGAATATCTGGAATCCGAAAAACGCGGCACGCGGGGCTGAGGCAAGCTAGCAATAGCCAAAAGTACGCGGTGCAGGCTGGCGAAAGGGAATCCGATCTTGCTCGATGCTCTCGGCAATCTGAAACGCACCAATTACTGCGGCGATCTGCGCGCGTCGGATGCTGACCAAGATGTAGTCCTGATGGGTTGGGTTCATCGCCGCCGCGATCTAGGACAATTAATCTTTATTGACCTGCGCGACCGCGCGGGCCTGGCGCAAATCGTTTTCAACAATGAGCTGCATCCCGAAGCGCACCAAAAAGCTGAGGAGTTGCGCTCGGAATTCGTCGTGGCCGTCGAAGGCAAGGTGATTCGCCGCCAGAAATCCAATCGCGAAATCGCATCGGGCGAAGTGGAAGTGATGGCGACGCGCTTGCACATTCTGAATAATTCCAAGACGCCGCCGTTCCAAATTGAAGACGAAGTAACCGCCAGCGAAGAAACTCGGTTGCGGCACCGCTACCTGGATCTGCGCCGGCCCAGGCCACACCGCAACATCGAGCTGCGGCACCGCATTCTTTTCGAGATGCGCAAGACGCTCGACAGCCTGGGATTTTTCGAAATTGAAACGCCCATGCTGACGCGTTCGACGCCTGAAGGCGCGCGCGACTACCTGGTGCCGAGCCGCGTTCATCACGGGCAATTCTATGCGCTACCGCAATCGCCGCAAATCTTTAAACAAATCCTGATGATTTCGGGCATGGACCGCTATTTCCAGATCGTACGCTGCTTCCGTGACGAAGACTTGCGCGCCGACCGCCAGCCCGAATTCACGCAGCTCGATTTGGAAATGTCCTTCCCGCGCCAGCAGGATATTTTCGAGGTGATCGAGCGCGTGATGATTCGCGCGCTGGAAGTGGTCGGCGTGAAAGCGCAGGGTCCGTTTCGCCATCTCGACTACAAAGAGGCGCTGCGCCGCTATGGGTCGGACAAGCCTGACTTGCGATTCGGTATGGAGCTTCAGGATGTGACGCCGCATTTCGAATCCGCGCGCGCCACGATTCATTTTGAAGGAAACGTTCAAGCGCTGGTCGCTCCAGGCGCGGCCGGCTGGTCGCGCAAACAGCTCGATGAACTGGGTGAGGCCGGGAAATCCGCCGGGGCGCGCGGCGTATATACGGTGAAAGTGACGGCCGAAGGAATCAGCTCGCCGCTCGAAAAAACTCTCGGTGCGGAAGGGCTGAAGAAATTGGCTGACGCGGTCGGCGCCAAGGCGGGCGACTTGATTGTCGCGGTTGCCGCCAAAGAGCAAATCGCGCACACCGATACTTCGTTGAATGTTGCGGGCCAGGTGCGCCTATACCTGGGCGACAAGCTTAATCTGATTGATCGCGCCAAGTGGGAATTCGCATGGATCACCGGCTTTGCCCTCTTTGAATGGAGCGAGAACGACAAGCGCTGGGTTAGCGCGCAACATCCTTTTACAGGGATTGTCGAGGAAGACCTCGACAAAGTGGAGACCGCGCCCTGGGAGTGCCGCTCAAAGGGTTACGATCTTGTACTGAACGGAGTCGAACTTGGCTCCGGCAGCATACGCATTCATCGCCAGGATGTGCAGGCGCGGATGTTCAAGGCGCTGGGCTTGAGCGAGGAACAGGCGCGCCAGCGGTTCGGGTTTTTCCTTGATGCGCTCACTTACGGCACGCCACCGCACGGCGGCATCGCGCTCGGCCTCGACCGGGTAGTGATGCTGCTGGCCGACGAAAAATCCATTCGCGAAGTGATCGCCTTTCCGAAAACCACGGCGGCACAGGATTTGATGGCCGAATCGCCGTCTGCGGTGGGCACGGACCAGCTTAAAGACCTGGGAATCGCCATTAAGCCGTCTGAGGCCGGGATAGCGGCAAAGAAGGATGCATGATTTCGTATCGCTTGCTGATTGGCATATCAATTGCAGCGTTGCTGGGAGTGTTCCTCCTAGTGCGGAGCATGCACAGACTAAGCCTGCGCGTACAATTCATGGTGCTGGCTGGGCTGGGAGTAACAATCGGGTTTATTTTTCTGGTGATGGTGCAGATGCCGTCGTTTCCAGCGTGGTTCGGCGTTTCGCTGGTGGTGGTCGTCTTCATCGCCAGTCTGTTCGGCACGCGCATCTTTTTGTGGAGTTTGTCCCAGGAAGATAAGAAGACCGAAGACGAAGCTCGCGAAGAACTTCGGCGCAGCTCGGAAGAATCGGGATTGGCCGACTCGCACTCCGCGAACCATACTCCATGAGCCGCATCCGCATACTTCCGGAAAACGTCGCCAATAAAATCGCAGCAGGCGAAGTCGTCGAGCGGCCTGCCTCCGTCGTCAAGGAACTACTTGAAAACGCGCTGGACGCGGGCGCGCGTTCGATTCGTATCGAGACCGAATCGGGCGGCAAGCGCCTGATCCGCGTGATTGACGACGGCTGCGGCATGAATCACGACGACGCGCTGCTGGCCTTCGAACGCCACGCCACTTCCAAGCTGCGCACGGCAGACGATCTACTCTCGATCGCCACTCTGGGCTTTCGCGGTGAAGCGCTGCCTTCGATAGCCGCCATTTCCCGGCTGCTGCTGGAAACGCGCGATGCGGAAGAAGGCGAGGGAACGCGCATCGAATTCGCGGGCGGCAAACTCCTGAGCGTGAAACCCGCGGGCGTGCCGGTGGGAACTTCGATCAGCGTGGCGGATATTTTCTATGCCGTGCCGGCGCGGCGCAAATTCCTGAAAGCGGAAACCACCGAACTGGGCCACATCGCTTCGCTCGTGACGCATTACGCGCTTGCGCACCCGGACCGGCACTTCCTGCTGAAGACGCCCTCGCAGGAAATCCTGAATTGCTCTCCCGTGGAAAAGCTCGCAGATCGCGTCTATCAGATTTTCGGCCGTCAAGCCCTGGACGAACTCACGGAAATTCCACCGACGGAAGCGGCGGTGCGTAGCGCCATCACCGAGCCGCCGCTGGCGCCCGAGGAGCGCGCCGCCACGCTGCGTGTCAGCGGATTCACGTCGCGCCCCGAAGTGCAGCGCAGCAATCGCAACGGCATTTACATTTTCGTGAATCGGCGGCTGGTGCGCGACCGTCTGCTGCTCCACGCCATCAGCGAGGCGTATCGCAACATCGTGCCACCGGGCGTTTTCCCGGTGGTGCTGCTTTTTCTGGATATGCCGTACCAGGAAGTGGACGTGAACGTGCACCCGGCGAAAATCGAAGTGCGCTTTCGCCACCCGCAATTCGTGCACGATTTCACGCGCGATGCACTGCGCCAGGCGCTTTCCGTCGCGCGGCCGATTCCCGGATTTCCCGCGGCGCGGGCGGCGACTGCTGCTAGCGCTGCCGCTACGTCGTCTGCAGGAACGAATGGCGGCTCGACTGCGTTTGCAGCCGGGGCCGCGGCGATTGCTCCGGCGTATGTTTCATCGGCAAATGCCGGGGCGCTGCCTGGGACGCTTCCCGGTCCTCCTCGCGCGGTGATTCCCACTTCGTTTGGCGATGTGGCCAGCGCCGCCGAAGGATTCGAATTAAGCGGTGCGCCGGACCGCCCCATCTCGCAGCGTTTGCAGTTCGATCCGACCGGCGCGAGCGATTTTTCACTGGGCCCGCAGAAATCTGGCCCGCAAGCAGCAGGCGACAGCATGCAGACCGCTGAAACACCTGGTGCGCTGCCCAGCGTGGAGGACATTGCCGACCTGAAGCCTTTGGGCCAAGTGAACAGTAGCTTCATCGTTGCGGTGAATGGAGAAGGATTGTGGATTATTGACCAGCACGTGGCGCACGAGCGCGTGCTCTTCGAACAGCACTTGCGCGCGCGCCGTGACGGCGAACTCGGCGGCCAGCGCCTGCTTGTGCCGCTGATCGTCGAGCTGAATCCCCGGCAGCTGGCGATTTTCGAGCAGATCGGCGAAGAACTGCGCGCCAACGGCTTTGAAGCGGAACTCATGGGCGCGCGCAGCGTGGCGATTCAGGCCGCGCCTGCCGGCATCACCAGCGGAGACGCCGAACGTCTTCTCTACGAAATCTTAGACGGAATCGCGCGCGAGAATCAGGCCATTTCCATCGATTCGCTGCAAGCCAAGATTGCCGCTTCCACCTCCTGTCACGCGGCCATCAAGGTGAATACGCCGCTGGACCCTGCAAAAATGGAATGGCTGCTAGGCGAGTTGGCCAAGACTGAATACCCGATGAGCTGTCCGCACGGCCGGCCGGTGGTGCTGCGCTATTCCGTACGCGAAATCGAACGCGCCTTCAAACGGATTTGAATGCGAATTTGAGCCTCAATTCAATGCCGAACCTCGAGCCGCGAGCGACTTCTTGAAGAAACTCATCATCGCCATTGATGGGCCGGTCGGCTCGGGCAAGAGCACGCTGGCGCGTCGCGTGGCAGAGCTGTTGGGCTACGTATACGTGGACACGGGAGCGATGTACCGCGCGCTGGCGTTCAAGGCGCTGCGCAATGGCTTGGGGCTCGATGGCCATGACGCGCAATTGGTGGCGCTCGCGCGCGTCACGCGCATTGACCTGCGTGCGGAAGACGGCGCCCAGCGCGTGATTCTCGACCACGACGACGTGACTACCGCGATTCGCACGCCGGAAGTTTCGCAAGCCGCGTCAAAAATTGCCGTGAATCCCGGCGTGCGTCAGGTCCTGGTGGCGGAGCAGCGTCGCGCCGGCGAGCAGGGCGGCGTGGTGATGGAGGGGCGGGACATCGGCAGCGTGGTTTTTCCCGACGCGCAGCTGAAAATTTTTCTCACCGCTGCGCCGGAAACACGCGCGGAACGGCGCTGGCGCGAGCATCAGCAGAAGGGCGACCAGATTGACCTGCAGCGCACGCTCGAGGAAATCCACGAGCGCGACCGCCGCGATCTGCAACGATCGACGTCACCGTTGGTGCGCGCCGCAGATGCTGTGGTAGTGGACAGCACGGCCATGGAACCGGAAGAAGTGGCACGCCTGGTGGTGCTGCTGGCCAAAGATACGTTTTCTGCACAATCTAGCAGTTCGTAGCAACCCTCCGCCGGCATTCGTCTGGTGTGAGCGGATCCGTCTCCGGGAAGGACGCTTGCGTGAAACCTAGCCCGCGATTTATGCCGAGGGCGATACCGCCTCTTCGTGCCCGGAGAGCAGCTTTCGCGCCCATTCGACGGCCTCCACATAGAGCGGGGAAATTGCATCTTCGTGGATTGCCAGCCGCGCAGCCAAGGAACTGATCTCCTCCCAGCATCCTCGTTCGTAATTGCGCACGAATTCGAAGATGTCGCGCGGTTTGTTCGTTTTTCCCAGCAGCGCGTCGCGGATATCTTCGCTGATCGCAATTTCCTCCAGCACGTCCGGCATGCGCATGTCCAGAATCCCGTCCATCGCGGACAAAAGACCGAGTAGCAAAAGATCGTTGGCGGATACCGCGAGCCCCGCACCCGGAGCGAGAAGCTCGCAAATTCTCGCCCGAATCAGCGGCAAAGACACCAGCTGCGCAGGTTTGCCGCTGGCCACGCACGTCACGGCGATCAATGAGACCCACTTGCGAGTGCCGCGTTCACCTGGCAGTGAGAGAGCGTGGGGAATCGAGCGCACTTCCACGAGCAACGGGAACGTCGGCGAATTCAGATAGCGGAGCAGGCGAATGCTAAAGGACCGCTCCGCTTTAATTCGTTCGCTTACTTCGGCGGTGTCCATTGGCGCGCGGTTCACCGCCCGTAGCACCAGCAAGTAATTCATCTAGTTCTGTGGGATGTCTTTCCGCGAAAGCATTTCGGGCTTGCTGAAAGAATAGCCCTGAAAGGAGGTGTAGCCCAGTCCGCGCGTGCGCTGGAAATCGTCGTAGGTTTCCAGTTTTTCCGCCGGCATGCGGACATTCAAAGGTAAGTAGGTGTGCGCGAGACGGATCTGATCTTCAGACGTAGTTGCAAGCGGGTCCACTTTGATGAAGTCCGCCTTGGCGATCAGCGGTTTCCAATCCGGCCGGTCCTCGAAATCGTCCAGGGCCAGCAGGTAGCCGGCCTGCTGCAATCACCGGCACGCGTCATGAACTTTATCGTCCATGGCCACCGTTTCCAGGATCTCAAGCACCACGCGGTCTTCGGGCAGCATCGTCGCAAAATCGCGAATCAAAAAATCGCGCGTACAATTCAGGAACGACCGCCATCCAGGAGTCAGCCTATCCATGCGGAACAGTAAAATGCTGTCCAGGGTCGAGGCGGAGGCCAAATCGGGCGCCGTTCCGTCATAGCGATTCTCCGGGCCGGAGCGGAAAAGCGGTTCGTAACCGTACACGACACGTTCGGAATTGAAGATCGGCTGGCGCGCGAGGAGCCGCCGCATGCACATTTCTCCTTCCCGCTGTGCGCGGGTGTTTCCGTGCGGGAAGGGGAAAAGGGGCACACGCCCCGTGAAAAACTGCGGTTACGCCGGGCTCGACATGGAAGCCAGGAACTCGCCGTTGGTTTTTGTCTTGGAGAGACGTCCGAGCAGAAGCTCCATGGCTTCCACCGTTGAGAGAGGGCTCAGTACCTTGCGCAGCACCCAGATGCGGTTCAATTCGTCCGCGGGCAGCAGCAGTTCGTCTTTGCGCGTTCCGGAGCGGTTAATGTCAATCGTGGGAAACACGCGCTTGTCCACCAGCCGGCGGTCCAAGTTGATTTCCATGTTGCCGGTGCCCTTGAACTCTTCGAAGATGACGTCGTCCATGCGGCTGCCGGTATCAATCAGCGCGGTAGCGATGATTGTCAGCGAGCCGCCCTCTTCCACATTGCGCGCGGCCGCAAAAAACCGCCGTGGGCGCTGTAGGGCGTTGGCGTCAATACCGCCGGAGAGGACTTTGCCCGAAGGCGGCGTGACGGCGTTGTAGGCTCGTCCCAAGCGCGTGAGCGAATCCAGCAGGATGACTACGTCGCGCTTGTGCTCTACGAGGCGCTTGGCCTTTTCCAGCACCATTTCCGCCACCTGAATGTGCCGTTGCGGCGGTTCGTCGAACGTCGAGCTGATCACTTCGCCCTTCACGGTGCGTTGCATGTCCGTGACTTCCTCGGGCCGCTCGTCAATCAGCAGCACGATCAACGCCACTTCCTGATGGTTCGTCGTAATCGAATTCGCGATGGACTGCAGCATCATCGTTTTTCCGGTACGTGGCGGAGCGACGATCAAGCCGCGTTGGCCCTTGCCGATGGGGCAGAGCATGTCCAGCACTCGCCCGGTGAGGTTCTCCTTGGTGGTTTCCAAGCGGATGCGACTGGCGGGATACAGCGGCGTCAGGTTGTCGAAAAATATCTTGCTGCGCGCGACTTCCGGATCTTCGAAATTGACCGCTTCGACTTTGATTAGCGCGAAGTAGCGTTCGCCGTCCTTGGGCGGGCGGACTTGGCCGGAGACGGTGTCGCCGGTGCGCAGATCAAACTTGCGGATTTGGGACGGCGAGACGTAGATGTCGTCCGGGCCCGGCAGATAATTGTATTCCGGCGCGCGCAGGAAGCCGAAACCATCCGGCAGGCATTCCAGCACTCCTTCGGAGAAGATCAACCCGTTCTTTTCCGTCTGGGCGCGGAGGATCTGGAAGATCAACTCCTGCTTGCGCATGCCCGAGGCGCCGGGAATGTTCAGCTCCTTGGCGATTTTCGCCAGGTCGGTGATGTTCTTGTCTTTCAGTTCTGCAAGGCTAATGCTCATCGATTTCGTTCCTTCTTAAGCCTGATATTCAGGCAGATTGATTTGTGAATGGATTACGGGCGGGCGCAAATTCGAACCTGCCACTCTTTGCAACTCAAATACGGGAAAACCTACAGACAACCGGAAACCTCTGGCCGCGGGCCAAGCCTGCTGATCAAAGTGAGGAAGGACCAGAGGGTTTCAATTGGTTAGTTCATTGTCCTGCGCGACGTCCGCACCGAACTCGGGTTCGACTCCAGCAACCGGTGGGTGGCCGGGAATCGGCAGCGGGTGCTCCAGCGCAATCTGCAGAACGTCGTCCATGGACTCGACGAAATGGATGGACATCTGCGACTGGATGTCCGGCGGGATATCCGCCAGATCTTTTTCATTGTCCTTCGGCAGAATAATCGTGCGCAGGCCGAGGCGGTGCGCCGCCAGCAGCTTTTCCTTCACTCCGCCGATGGGCAGCACCTTGCCGCGCAAGGTGATTTCGCCGGTCATGGCGATATCGCAGCGTACCGGAATTTTCGTCAACGCGCTGACGATTGAGGTGCAAATGGTGATGCCGGCCGAAGGACCGTCTTTCGGTATCGCGCCTTCCGGGACGTGCATGTGAATGTCCAGGTGGCGGTAGAAATCCTTGGGCAGGCTGAAAAGATGGCTGCGCGAGCGAATGTAGCTCATTGCGGCCTGCGCCGATTCCTGCATCACGTCGCCGAGTTTGCCCGTAAGCGTCAGGCGGCCACGGCCCTGCATCAAGGTGGCTTCCGTCGAGAGCACTTCGCCGCCGACTTCGGTCCAGGCGAGACCGGTCGTGAGACCGATTTCGTTCTTCTTCTCCGCGAGGAAGTCGCGATACTTCAAGATTCCGAGATAGTCGTTCAGGTTCGCCGGAGTCACTTCCACGGCGACGTCCTTGCCTTCCGTGACGACTTTGCGCGCGACCTTCCGCGAAATGTTGGCCAGTTCGCGATTCAGGTTGCGCACGCCGGCTTCGCGCGTGTAATGGCGAATGGTGCTCTTGATGGCGTCGTCCGTGATTTTCAACTGATTCTTCGCCAGGCCCGTCGCTTCCAGCTGCTTGGGGATCAGATAGCGGGTGGCGATCTGATATTTTTCGTGTTCGGTGTAGCCCGGAATACGCAGCACTTCCATGCGATCCTGCAGCGGTTGCGGAATGGTGTGCAGCACGTTGGCGGTGCACACGAACATGACTTTCGATAGATCGTATTCCACGTCGAGGTAATGGTCGGTGAAAGCGTGATTCAGTTCGGGATCCAGCACTTCCATCAACGCCGCGGACGGATCGCCGCGGAAATCCATGGACATCTTGTCCACTTCGTCCAGCACGAATACGGGATTCGTGGTGCCGGCCTTGCGCATCATCTGAATGATCTGCCCGGGCAGGGCGCCGATATAGGTGCGGCGGTGACCGCGAATTTCAGCCTCGTCGCGCACGCCGCCCAGCGACACGCGCACGAACTTCCGTCCCGTGGCGCGACCGATGGACATTGCGAGAGAAGTCTTGCCCACGCCTGGAGGCCCGAGGAAGCAAAGTATGGAGCCCTTGGGATTCTTCACCAGCTGGCGAACGGCGAGATACTCGAGAATGCGGTCCTTAATCTTGTCCAGACCGTAATGATCTTCGGAGAGAATTACTTCGGCGCGCTTGATGTCGCGAATTTCCTTTGAACGCTTTTTCCAGGGCACCGCCAGCAGCCAGTCCAAATAATTCCGCGATACCGTGGATTCCGCGGACATCGGCGGCATCATTTCCAGACGCTTAAGCTCCTGCATAGCCTTTTCCTGCGGCCCTTCGGGCATGCCGGAAGTCTCGATTTTCTTCTTCAGCTGCTCGATTTCGTTTGCCTCGCCGCGGCCCAGTTCCTTCTGAATGGCCTTCAGCTTTTCGTTGAGGTAATACTCTTTCTGGGCGCGTTCCATCTGGCGCTTCACGCGCGTATTGATCGAGCGATCCACGTTCAGTTTTTCGATTTCCACTTCCAGAATGTCCGCGATGCGGTTCAAGCGTTCCAGCGGCTCGAAAAGTTCCAGCAGCTCCTGCTTTTCTTCCACCGGGATCTGGAGGTTTGCGGAGATCGCATCGGAAAGCTTGCCGGCATCTTCCACGCGCACGGCTGCGATCATAGTGTCGTAGTTCAGGCTCTGCGAGAGCTTCACATACTGCTCGAACAGCCCGGTGACGCGCTCGGAAGCCTGTTGCAGCTGCGGGGAAGGTTCGGACTTGGAAGTGACCACCCGGATCGAAGCGCGGAAAAAGCCTTCGTCGCTGGTGATCTGCACGATCTTGGCGCGCTCGGTGCCTTCCACCAGCACCTTGATATTGCCGTCGGGTAGCTTCACGCTCTGCACGATGTTCGCGAGCGTGCCCACTTGATAGATTTCTTCCGGTTTGGGATCGTCCACCGACGCGTCGTGCTGCGTGACCAGGAAAATCTTCTTGTCGCCGGCCAGCGCGTCTTCCAGCGCGCGCACGGACGCTTCCCGGCCCACGATGAACGGGTGCATCATCTCCGGGAAAATCACCATTTCCCGCACCGGCATCATAGGTACGCGCTTGATTTCGCCTTTTTCGCGATTGAACATCGAGTCTTTTTTTCTCCCGGTACGTTAGCCCGCTTTTTCCAGCAGGCTCCAGTTGATTTCGCGTCCCTTGACCATGTCCGCCGTGACCACGAAGTCGCGCAACTTACGCTGCGCCGGCAGGTGATACATCATTTCCAGCATCAAATCTTCCAGAATCATGCGCAGGCCGCGCGCGCCCACTTTGCGCTGCAGCGCAAGTTCCGCCACCGTATCCAGCGCGTCGTCCGTGAAGCGCAGCCGCACATTTTCAAACTCAAAGAGCCGCTGATATTGCCGCACCAACGCGTTCTTCGGCTCGGTGAGAATCCGCACCAGGGCCGATTTATCCAGATCGCTCAGCACGCCCACCACCGGCAAGCGCCCCACAAATTCCGGGATCAAGCCGTAGCGGATCAGATCAGTGGGCTGCGCCTGTTCCAGCATTTCGATATTGCGCCGCGATGCGGTCGTAACCTGCGCATCGGCCTGGAACCCCAGCGATTTATGACCCACGCGCCGTTCGATAATTTTCTCGAGCCCCACGAAAGCCCCGCCGCAGATGAACAGGATGTTGGTCGTATCCACCGGCGTAAATTCCTGATGCGGGTGCTTGCGTCCGCCCTGCGGCGGCACGTTGGCTACTGTGCCTTCCAGAATCTTCAGCAGCGCCTGTTGCACACCTTCACCGGAAACGTCGCGGGTAATCGAAGGGTTTTCGTCCTTCTTCGATATCTTGTCAATCTCGTCTATGTATATGATGCCTTGCTGAGCCTTTTGGACGTCTCCATCCGCGGCTTGCAGCAGTTTCAAAATAATGTTCTCGACGTCTTCGCCGACGTAACCGGCTTCGGTGAGCGTCGTAGCGTCCACTATCGCGAACGGCACATCCAGCATGCGCGACAGCGTCTGCGCCATCAGCGTCTTGCCGGTTCCCGTGGGACCTACGAGCAAAATGTTTGACTTCGCCAGTTCCACGTCGCCCGGCTGCTTGTTCAGGAAAATGCGCTTGTAATGGTTGTAAACCGCAACCGCCAGCTTCTTTTTGGTCTTGTCTTGCCCGATGACGTAACCATCCAGGAAGGCCTTGATCTCGGGAGGGCGCGGCAGACGCCGGTTGGCCGGGCTGGACTGCTCGCGCTTCTCGTCTTCGAGAATCTGCTGGCAGACGCCCACGCACTCGTTGCAAATGTACGAACGCGGATATTCCGATGGAGAACTGATCAGCTTCTCCACCTGCTCCTGCGTTTTATGGCAGAAGGAACAGCGTAACGGCTCTT
>Ga0210394_10000983_pt1 | contig 49602 bp, 46 predicted proteins | sample IncBWC12MmetaG_FD_160121 | JGI IMG/M metagenome (GOLD analysis project Ga0210394, IMG submission 160121) | Forest soil microbial communities from Barre Woods Harvard Forest LTER site, Petersham, Massachusetts, United States - Inc-BW-C-12-M | ecosystem: Environmental > Terrestrial > Soil >...
ATGTTGCCCCACGAACCGAAAGTCTCCCTGATCGGCGTCTTTGAGGTGCAGCCATCCAATTTCATTTTTTGATAAACCGGCGATTCTTGGAGTCTGAGGCGGATGTAAATCGATACGGCGAGCAGCAATACTGATGTCAGAAACGGAATGCGCCAGCCCCAGGCCTTGAATGCATCGTCACCCAACGATAGACGACAGGCGAGAATGACCAGCAAGGAAAGCAGCAGGCCGATGGTAGAAGTAGTCTGAAGCCAGCTGGTGTAGTAGCCGCGCCGGGTTGGCAGGGAATGCTCCGCCACATACGTGGCTGCGCTGCCGTATTCGCCGCCTACGGCCAGACCTTGGATCAGCCGCAGGGACACCAATAGCACGGGCGCCCACACACCCACCCGCGCATAGGTCGGCAGCAATCCGATGAGAAGAGTTGACAGACCCATCATCACCATCGTAATCATGAAGCAGCGCTTGCGGCCAATGCGGTCACCGAGTCCTCCGAACACCAGCGCGCCGAAGGGCCGCACGGCGAAGCCTGCTCCAAAGGTGGCGAGACTGGCGAGAAATGCCGCGGTTTCATTGCCGGGCGGAAAGAACAGGGTGCTAAAAAAGACCGCGAGGCTGGCATAGAGGAAAAAGTCGTACCATTCGAACACTGTTCCCAACGATGCCGCGACGAGGACCAGCCGGGTCCGCGCCGCTTCATCCGTGCCGATCCTGCCTGACGCTTCGAGCGCTTCTATTGCAGCCATGAAATCCTCCTAACATCCCTGGGGATTCTCTGAAACCGGGAAACTTGCCGGTCGCAGTACATCACGCGGTGCGCATGCGCGCAACGTGATTCACCCCGGCCGCGCAGCTGTGTTAGGCGAAGGCTCTGGGAACCGGCGCCACGGCAAGTGCGGAAGAACCGGCAGGGGTGCTGCTGCTGAAGAGCGCTTGCAATTTTCGCTCGCCTGCCGGCGTGAAGCGGATTGCACGCGATTTTTTGTCGCGTAATGCCCAGCCAAGCTCACAGAACCGACTCAGCATCGCAGCACCAAGCGATCCTGCCAGGTGATGTCTGCGCTCGCTCCAATCCATGCAGGGCCGGCAAAATGTGCGGCGCTGTCGCGCCACGGCGCCGGTGTCGACCCCGATGCGCGCAAACCATTGCGCGCCGGATTCAGTCAGGTGCAGCCCCTTCTTGGATACCTCCATCACACCGTGCCGTATGAGCGCCTCATACGCCAGAACACCGAGCTCACCGGCGAGGTGGTCGTAGCAAATTCGCGCCTTTCGCAAGGCAGGCTCGCGCGGGCTCGAGATCAGCCGTACGGCGCCCGTGCGAAAAGCCACTCCCATGAGGGACTCGAGCAACCTCGCCACGTCCTCATTGGCGAGCCGGAAGTACCGATGTCGCCCCTGCTGATCGACCTCGACCAGGGCAGCATCGAGCAATTTGGACAGGTGGGCGCTCATCGTCTGCTTGGTGACGCCGGCAATCGCCGCCAATTCGGTCGCGGTCAGGGCACGGTCCGTAATCAATGCCGTCAATGCATCCGCGCGCGCTCGATCGCCAAGCAGGGCGGCAATACGGGCGATGTTCGGGCCGTCTTTCATGATTCGACGTTAAACGAACCATTGATTGCTTGCAAGCCTCTATCATTGGCTTTGGAGTGCTGACCAAAGGAGTTCATCGGCATGAACATTGCTTGCTTCATTCGCTACAAAATCGACCCGTTTCAGCGCGCCGCCTTCAAGACCTATGCCGAAAATTGGGGCCGGATCATTCCGCGCTGTGGCGGCCACCTGATCGGCTATTTCCTGCCGCACGAAGGCACCAATGACATCGCGTGGGGCTTGATTTCCTTCGGCTCGCTCGCCGACTACGAGGCGTATCGAACGCGCTTGAAGGATGACTCCGAAGGCAGGGAGAATTTTGCGGTCGCGCAAGTGCAGCGCTTCATCTTGAGCGAGGAGCGCACCTTTCTCGAGGCCGTCGACAGCACGCTCGAGCGTGCCGCGACAAAGGTTTGAGTCAGGGATATGCCCAAGATGGTTGCCATTCAGCGAGGAAAGTTTAGGCTAACGCAGCAGATTCTTGCCAAGGAGAACTCCGATGCGATTTCAAAGTTTTCTCGTACTCGCGGTGGTCGGGCTATGCGCCAGCTTATCCGGTCAGGCGCAGACGCCGCCGGCGAATCCTCTCGACGCCGTCCCAGAGGCCATGCCTTTCGATGTCCCGTACGGCGCACCGATTTCACTCGATCAGGCACTGAGCGCCATTGCCGCGGCGATCGCCGAGGCAAAGAAACACCATTGGAAGCTCAACGTCGCGGTGGTCGATTCTGGGGCCAACTTAGTGGCTTTCCAGCGCATGGACGGCGCGCAGCTCGCGTCGATTGCGGTTTCACAGCACAAGGCGCGCGCCGCCGCCAGCTTTCGGCGCGAAACGCGGGTCTTCGAAGATAACATTCAATTGAAACAGAACTACTACACTCTCACGATCGACGGCGTGGTCGCCTCGCGCGGCGGGATCCCGTTGGTCGAAGGCGGCAAGCTGATTGGTGCGATCGGCTGCTCGGGCGGTACCGGCTCTCAGGACGAGGTGGCGTGCAAGGCCGGCGCAGCCACGATCAAGTAGCTTTTGGTTTGCAGCCACGCGAGGAGCGCTCGACATGAACCTCAATCAAGTCACTCTCCCCGCGAAGAAGGTTGAGCGATCCGCAGCCTTCTATCGGTTGCTGGGATTCAGACAGATCGTCAGCGATTTGCCGAGCTACGCGCGATTTGAGTGCAAAGATGGCGGCGCAACGTTTTCGCTGCACGAGGTGGCCTCGGCCGTCGCTTCGGATGTGGTCATTTATTTTGAATGTGATGATCTGGACGCAGAGTATCTGCGTCTGCGGGCATTGGACGTTGCATTCGAGGCGCCCCCGAAAGATCAGTCCTGGCTGTGGCGGGAAGCCTACCTGCGGGACCCCGACGGCAACCTCATCTGCCTGTACCACGCGGGGGTCAATCGCCGCTTTCCGCCGTGGCGAATTGCCGATCCCGATGGATGACCTGATTGCCGGATGGATCGACTTGGCGCGAGATTTTTTCACCGCCAGATGAACAATGCTCACGTGAGGTTGCAAGTCGCTGATTCGCAGCGAGTTGGCGAATGCGTCACGCTCAGCGCGGAAATTGAAATGTAGAGTGCGGCACCCATGCTAGGGGCAGCGACCGCAGCCACGCAGCAGGCTGCATCATTTGGTTTTTATTGGAATTGCAACATGATTGGACTTATTGCCCGTTGGAGCCACAACGTTTTGATCACTACGATGGCTTTCTTGACCCTCGCAATGGTTGTTTTCCTGACCCGATAGGGCGCACGCAGCGCGTTACGGGCGGACGTAGCGGCGCTGCATTCTCATTCGACCAGCTTGGCGGGGCTCTGGATGTTGCGCACCATCTTCAGAACCACGGTGCGGGGAAGGAAAGGGACCAACCGAATCGTACGGTGATTGCCCTTGCCGGTGATCACAACTCTTTGGTTGTTGCGGAAACCGGCATAGCCAGCCTCGGCCACCGGCATGGAGGGCATAACCACAGCCGTCTGGCCCAGCCGCGTCGCGCCAGTGCCCGCGCGTTCACGAAATTTACTCTTGGTTGCTCCCGGGCACAGGCAGCTCACGTGCACGCCGGTCCCGCGCGCTTCTTCCCAAAGCGCTTCGGAGAACGACAACACGAATGCCTTGGACGCGTAGTACACCGCCATCAGCGGGCCCGGCACGAACGCTGCTATCGATGCCACGTTCAGCACGCCGCCGCGATTTTGCGCGAGCATGCTCGGCCAATATATATGCGTCAACTCCACCAGCGCGCGGTCATTCAGGTCGACCATTCCAAGCTGCGGTCCGCTTTCCGATCCGGCAAAGGCTCCGGCCTTGCCAAATCCCGCATTGTTGACCAGCACGTCGACGCTGAGCCCAGCCGCCTTGATTTGCTCTGCAAGACGCGTTCCGCCTCCCGGCTCGCCCAAATCGACGGCAAAGGCAATCGCCTTCACTCCGCAAGCGGTGGACAGCCTACCGGCCACCTCATTGAGTGCCGTCTTGCTGCGCGCGGCGAGGATCAGATCGTAGCCGTCCCTTGCAAAGCATTCCGCCAGGTCTACCCCGATCCCCATCGATGCGCCCGTCACCAGCGCCCACTGTCCCACACCCGGTTTTCCCTGCGCCATGGTCACGTCTCCCGCGTTTGCCGGGCGATCCCGTGGCCGCAAGTCTGGCTCCTTTCCCAGGCGCTGTCGAATGCGCGCGCGCTCAACACCGGTGCGCGTGTCATATAATTACGAGTTTCGGAGACCAGATGATGCCAACCAGCCGGGCCTTGCCGAAGAGCATCGACGAGTACATTGCAGCGTGTTCGCCGGAAGTTCGGGCGATCCTCGAGAAAATACGCTTCACGATCAGGAATGCTGCGCCCGGCGCGCAGGAAACGATCAGCTACAGAATGCCGGCATTCAAGCTGCGCGGCGTGCTGGTGTACTTTGCCGCCTTCAAGCGGCACATCGGCTTCTACCCGCCCGTGAGGGGCGATGCGAAACTGGAAAAAGCCATCGCGGCTTATGCAGGAGAGAAGGGCAATCTGAGATTTCCGCTCGATCAGCCGATCCCCTACGGCCTGATCGAAAGGATCGTCAAGCACCGCAGGAAGCAGGACTCGTCGCGCCCGTAGTGCCGCAAACAGTGGGAGAATGCCGATGCTCAATCCCGTGATTCGATTCCGCATCGATTTCGCCGCGAATTCCTACGTAGGCCCGGGAAAAATTGATCTGCTCGAAGCCATTCGCGACTCCGGCTCGTTATCCCAAGCAGCGCGCGATCTGGGCATGAGCTATCGGCGCGCCTGGCTGCTGATCAACAGCTTCAAAGCGGCGTTTCGCGAGCCGGTTACAGTGGCCACCACCGGCGGTAAAGGCGGCGGCGGCGTCGCCCTGACCAAGTTCGGCGAAGAATTGGTGGAATGCTACCGTGCGCTGGAACGGGAATTTGCGGTGCTCGCGGCGCGCCGCCTGCGCATCATCAACTCCGCCGTAACACGAACCGCAGCCAAGAGCGCTGCTGCGCGCCGGCCGCTGGCGCGCCGGGCCGCGCGCCACTGACCAGGACTTGCCCGCCTGCCAGGGCTCGCCCGCCGCAATATTGCGCCGTATATACCGAAGCAATTCGAAAGTGCTATATTGATGCGTATATAACGAAAGCGGCCGAGAACAAAACCGCGGCAAACGCCCGCTCGGTCAATGCTTCAGAGAGCCCGAACGATGCAATCGAGAGGATCGCGGATCGCGAGCGCAGGCATTCTGCTCGGCGCTCTTGCGGCGCCGGCGGGGATTGCACACGCCCAAAATAAGACTGGGCCGGATCTCACCGCCGACGACAGCCTGACGTGGCACGGCATTACGCTGTTCGGCATCGTCGACATCGGCCTGCAATATGAAACGCATGGAGCGCCGTTCAACGACTATCACCCGGCCGGCAGTGCAAACATCGTGCAGAAAAACAGCAATCACTCCATAGTTGGCCTCACGCCGAACAACATGGGTCAGTCGCGGGTCGGGCTGCAAGGTGCTGAACCCTTGGTGGGAGATTGGTCGGCCGTGTTCAAAGTGGAAACGTTTTTCAATCCGCAGTCCGGTGAGATCAGCGATGCGTCAAAGTCCATGGTTCAGAACAATGGCCGATCCCTGGCCACGCAGACGACCAACCTCAACTCCAGCGTGGCGGGCCAGTTTTTCCAGACTGCGTTTGCGGGGTTTAGTTCGCGGACCGCCGGCACCATCACATTTGGCCGTCAATTGACGCTGGTTGCGGACGGCGTCAACAAATACGATCCAAACTACGGCTCGCAGGCATTTTCGCTGATCGGCATGTCGGGGCCCTACGCCGGCGCGGGAGATACGGAAGACAAGCGCCTCGATTCCTCGCTGAAGTACCTCGTAACATATGCCGATGTGGTTCACTTCGGCGCGCTCTACAAATTCAACGGAGCCTACGGCAGTTCCAACACGGCCGCCCAGATCGACGTCGGCACCGACTATGCGGGGCTTTCGGTCGACGCCTACTATTCGCAGGTCTTCAGCGCGATCTCATCGGCGCCGTTGAGCGCGGCGCAGGTAGCTGGGCTTCCGGCGCTCGGGTATTCGGTGTCGAATTCCTTGGCGGGGACCATCTCGGACAACCTGGCTTACGCATTGATGAGCTCTTACAAGATTGACCCATTCAAACTCTTCTTGAGCTGGGAGCACATCAGATTCAGGAATCCGGCGAACCCATTGCCCGCGGGGTTCAACGACATCGGCGGATACGTCCTGGCCTATGTGAACAATAATGCTTACGTCAACGACAAGGTATACAACGTGTACTGGACCGGGGTTCGGTACACCGCCCAGCCGCATCTGGACTTGACGGTGGCCTACTACACCGTGCGTCAGAATTCGTATGGCACAGGCGCCTCAGCCGGCTGTTCCAGCAATGCATTCGGCACCTGCAGCGGCAGCTTGCAAGCCTATTCTTTTGATGCCGACTACACCCTGACCAAGCGCTTCGATGTCTATGCCGGGATAATGTACAGCGGCGTGAGAAACGGCCTCGCCAACGGTTACCTCTTCCACACCAACAATCTCAACCCGACCGTCGGCGTCCGATTCAAATTCTAGCTCAGCGCTGCAGGTAGGCGTCCGCGTCGCGAACCAGCATGCCCTTTTCGGCCAATCGAAACCGCGCGCCTTCCATACCGCGGTCGACATTGGGTCCGAATTCCGCCGGTACGTGGCCGCGCACCCAGGCCTCGACTTCAGCCAGTGGAATTTCGTTCCAGTAAGCCTCCGGAACGTACTGCGCGACGATCAGCGGCGCATTCGTGGCGAACGGCTTGAGCAATCGCTCGCTGTTGTCGATGAACATCTGCCACGATAAGCGCTGATGCCGGCCGGCCAGCCCCTGCAGCAGCTCCAGCCGCAGCGAGTCCGCCTGCGGCGGGATTTCTGCCGAAAGTGCGATCTGTGCCGCTTGTTGCGCAAGAATCGGATCGCGGACCGCCATCAGGGCGGAGTAGTAGCGGCGCATCTGCGTTTCATCCTGCGCGGCGCGTGCCACCGCATGCAGGCTAGCAAAGGCCGCGGCATCGGCGTATTGCGCGACGATGTACAACACGATCCCTTGATTGTCCGGCGAAATGGATTTGTGATCGGATAGAAAGGCGGCAAAGCGCTTGCGGGCCTCGTCAATCACGCCAGGGTCGCCCAAAGTGCCGAGCGCGCGAATAACGTTTCGACGCAGCGTTTGCACCGCGGGTGTTTCTTCGGGTTTCGCATTCCATCCCAATTGTTCGAACACCGGCTTCAATAAAGAGCGCGCGAACACGGCGTATGCTTCGTGACCAGCGGCGCCGCGCTCGGCGTATTCGATGATTGCCAATGCCGAAGCGATTTGGATCCACGCCCGGGTATCGAGATCGGATCCCATCGCCGCAGCCAGCGCCAAATAGGTCGGCAGGGGGTCGACACCGGACTCGACCAGCGCCCATTGATCATCCAGCAAGGCGATGCGATCGGAATCCTTAAGCCGCCCGAAATTCTTCGTATTGATCGCCAGCGTCGCTGCATCGTAGCGAGTCCGATAGAACCCTAGGGCGCCTGCATTGGCGCTCAACGGTTCGTCGCACCTGCCGGCCTGGGCAGTCTGGTCTTGCCGCGTCAGCAGCAAGGCATTCGGGGCCGAGTCGCTGCCGCTGCGGATCTGCAGCGGGATTTTCCAGCCGGGATTGTCCTTGTCGACTCCTTGGAGCAAGAATCGCTTTTGCGACAGTGTAATAGTGCGGGCGCCCTTGGGGTCGCAGCTGGCGGCTATGCTCACCAGGGGAAAGCCCGCCTGTTCGGTCCAGCCTGCCGCGATTGCGCGGACGTCCTCGCCGCTGCTGGATTTCAACGCATTCCAAAGATCGCTGGTGGTGGCATTTGAAAATGCGAATGTCTTGATGTAGCCGCGGATTCCAGCGCGGAAGGCATCCGCGCCGAGGAATGCTTCGAACATGCGCAAAATTGCCTGACCCTTGCTGTAGGTGATCTGCGGGTCGAAGGCACTGGCCGCCTGCAGCTCGTCCGTGACGTGCTGCTGGATCGGGTGCGAAGTGATCCGCGCGTCGGCGCTCATGGCGTCTTCCTTGTCCGCATCCTGAGCTTCCCACCACTTCCAATCCGGATTGCGCAGGTCTGTCTCCTTTGCGGCCATCCATGAGGCGAAACTTTCATTCAGCCAGATGTCGTCCCACCACGCCATGGTGACCAAGTCGCCATTCCACTGGTGCGCCATTTCATGCGCTTGAATGCTGAACACGTTCTGGCGATTGACGATGCTGCTGGAAGAGGAAACGAGCAGCGTCTGATCGTTGTAGGTGATCGCGCCCCAGTTTTCCATGGCCCCCTGGATGCCGCCGGGCACCGCGATCGAATCGAGCTTGGGCAGCGGGTACGGGTAAGCGAAATATTCATTGTAGTCGGCAAGAATTGTTTGCGCGTTGGCCAGCGCAGTTGCGCCGTTTTTCTGTAAACCACGCACCGCCCAAATGCCCAATTGCGTCTTGCCATTGGTGGCGGAGATCTGCTCGAGATCTCCAGCGGTGAATTCGACCAGATAGGAGGGCATCTTCGGCGAATCTTGAAACGTCGTGGTCGCCAGATCACCGTGCACCACGCGTTTGGCGACGGGCATGTTGCCGACCGTGGCCCAGCTCGCAGGCACGGTTGCGGTCAGGCGGAACGTGGCGCGGAATGCCGGCTCGTCCCAACAGGGGAACATGCGCCGCGCATCCGTCTCCTCCATTTGCGTCGATAACAGAGTGCGCATGGCGCCGCCCGGATCCAGGTAGCTTTGGACAAACAATCCCTGCGGCTGCTCCTCGATTTTTCCGGAGTAGCTGAAGCTCAAGGTATGAGAGCCGACAGCCGCGGCCGACTCAAGCGCGATGGTGGTCAATTGCGCCTTGTCGTTGGTCAGGACGCGTTTCACCGGCTTGCCGTCGAAGCGAACATCGTGGAATGATTCGTTGAGCGAGTTGAGTTGGATGGTGCCCGTCGCTTCACGCACATTGAGCACGATGGACTCGCGTCCGCTTAGCGAGAGGGCCGACAAATTGGGCACAATGGCAATCGTGTAGCTTACCGGAATGACATTCTTGGGCAGCCGGCCGGGCGCCTGTTCCGGCGAAAAGGGCCCGGCGAGCGCGGATGACACCGCGACCAGCGTGGCAGCGAGCGCAAACGCCCAACGATTGCTGATGTGCATGGCTGTTCTACATTTCCTTGTTGTGGCGAGATCCGCTTGCGCGCTAGCCTTCCTCGGGACGCAGCATCGCATCGCGCGCCACACCGATGTTGCGCCGAGACTGCCAGTAAGTTGCCGCCGCGCCGAGCGCGCACAGCGCTGCGAAAAGCACGGCGACCTGCGCGTTGTAATACACGATGGCGATGAGAGAGACGACGGCGATGAGCAAGGCCGTGATCGGGAACAGCGGGTAGAACGGCACGCGGAAAGGGCGCTTGAGCTGCGGCTCGCGGCGCCTCAGGCGCATGAGGCTCAGCAGGCTCATGATGTACATCACGATGGCGCCGAGCGCGGACATCGTGACGATGCTCGCGGTCAGCGGCTGGCCGGCGATGCTGACGAACTTATCGGAGTAAATGGCCGCGATGCCGACCGCACCGCCGGCAAGGATGGCCAAGTGCGGGGTCCGCCAGCGCGGATGAATCGCGGCAAGCACTTTCGGCAGCAGTCCGGCTCGGGCCAGCGCGAAGATCTGGCGCGAATATCCCATGATGATGCCGTGGAACGAGGCGATGAGGCCGAGAAGACCGATCCACACCAAGAGGTGCAGCCAACCGCTGCTCGCGCCCACCACGATCTTCATGGCCTGCGGCAGCGGATCGTTGATGTTGGCGAGTCCTTTCCAATCGCCGACCGCGCCGGCGAAAATCATCGTGCCGAAGGCCAGCAGCACCAGCGTCAAGATGCCGCCTATGTAGGCGCGCGGGATGATGCGCGTCGGATCCTTGGCTTCCTCGGCCGCCATGGCTGCACCCTCGATGGCGAGAAAAAACCAGATCGCGAACGGAATGGCGGCGAATATGCCGCCCAAGGTCGCCGCCGAAAAGTGATCTGCGCCGGCCCAGCCTTGGAAAGTGAAATGCGACCATGCGAAGCCGCCCGACACCACGCCCATGAAGACCAGCAACTCGGCTATCGCAAGCACCGTGACGACGAGCTCGAAAGTCGCCGCAATTGTCACGCCGGCAATATTCAGCGCCATGAAAACGAAATAGGCGCCGACCGCTGCGGTGCGCGCGTCGAGTCCTTGAAACTGCACGTTGAGGTAGGCGCCGATGGCCAGGGCGATCGCAGGCGGAGCGAACACGAACTCCACCAGCGTGGAAAAACCGGCCAGATACCCGCCGATGGGGCCAAACGCGCGGTAGCTGTAGGCGAATGGGCCGCCCGCGTGGGGAATCGCAGTCGTGAGCTCGGTGAAGCTGAATATGAATGTCGTGTACATGACGGCGATGAACACGGTCGTCACCAAGAATCCCAAGGTTCCGGCCTGCGCCCATCCGTAGCTCCAGCCGAAGTACTCGCCCGAGATCACCAGCCCGACGGCGATGCCCCACAGATGCCAGCCGCTTAAGGTTCGCTTGAGACCCAGTGCATTCTCAGACATGACGCGCCGCGCCGGGCAGCACTTTGGCGCCCAACCAGTTGCGGATCTCCAGAAGGCGCAGCGCCTCGCTCTGCATGGCGGGTCCCAGGCCGTGCTTCCAGAGCAGCGCGCTATCGGCGGGATTGGCCTGCAGCGCGCGAAGTTCGTCGGCGAAGGTCTTGAGCGCTACGATATCGCGAAACATGGCTTCCCCGACCAGTGTCTCGCCGTAGCGCTCGGCCGCCGCGGCAATGTCGAGATAGTCGTATTCAGGGTGATACTGCACGCCCCAGAAAGTGCCGGCGCGCCAAGTAAACGCCGCCGCCTGCACGCCGAATTCATTGTGCGCCAACGCTGTGGCGCCGGTCGGCAGCCGCGCGATCTCGTCGCGATGCACGCACGGAGCCTCGAAGGTGACCGGCTTGCCGGCATACACACGATGTTCGCGGCCGGCGTCGCTGAGCACGATGCGCCGGGCGAATCCAAACTCGCGGCCCCGCGGGTTGGCGCGCACTTCGCCGCCCGCGGCGGTCACCGCAACCTGCAGTCCCCAGCAGCTGCCGAAGAAGGGCACGCCGGCGGCAAACACCGCCTTGGCGAGCTCGATTTGACGCATCACCGGCGCGCCGCCGTTGTAGATGTTGAGCGCCGAGCCGGTCATGGTGACGCCGTGGTACTGCTCGAGGCCGCCGGCGGGAAACTCAACATCGCCATCCGCCGCGAGCACGACATCGATTTTAAGCGATGCGTCCAGGCGGTGCAGTACCCGCGCGTATCCGGTTCCCGAGTCATAGCCAAGCGCCGCAAGCTGCCGTGCGCGCACTTCGGCGACGTTGCCGTCGATCACCAGTATGCGCGGACCGCTCACTTAGGCGCTGACCGCGGCGCCGATCTGGCCGTCCACCGCAGCCCGGAAAATCTGTTCCAACTGCGCCGCGTTGACCGGTATCGGATTGCCGCTTGCCGACGGATCGATTGCCGCCTCGCGACCGATTATCGCGGCTTTGTCGGCGCTCACCCCGATCCCGGCCAGCGAATGCGGTATGCCGAGTTCGCTGCGCATTTGCAGCACCCAGGCGAAGAAACCCTCGTATCCGCGCTCAGGCAAATTGAGTATCCGCGCGATGATCTCCGCCTTGGCCTGGATCGCATGCCGGTTGTAGGTCATGACGTACGGAAGGATGACGGCATTGGTCAGACCGTGATGAGTGTTGAACCACGACCCCACCGGGTGCGCGATGGCGTGCACGGCGCCGAGACCCTTCTGGAACGCCGTTGCGCCCATCGAAGCGGCGGCCAGCATCTGCGCGCGCGCTTCGATGTCCTTGCCGTCCGCGCAGGCGCGCGGCAGAAAGCGGTGGATGATCCGCATGCCCTCCAGTGCGACGCCATCCGCCAGCGGATGGAACCCCGGCGCGCAGAATGCCTCGAAGCAATGCACGAACGCATCGATGCCGGTGGCCGCGGTCACTCCGCGCGGCAATCCCACGGTCAGCTCCGCGTCCAATATGACGATGCGCGGCATCATCTGCGGGTGGAAGATGATTTTCTTCTGATGCGTCTCCTGGTTGAGGATGACGCCGGCGCGGCCGACTTCGGAACCCGTGCCCGCGGTGGTGGGCACCGCAACCACGGGTGCGATGCCGGCGGGATCAGCCCGCGTCCACCAATCGCCGATATCCTCAAAATCCCACAGCGGGCGAGCCTGGCCCGACATGAAGGCGATGACTTTGCCCGCATCGAGTGCCGACCCGCCGCCAAACGCGACGACGCCATCGTGGTCTCCGGCACGGTAGGCTCGAAGTCCCGCCTCGACATGACTCGAGTCCGGATTGCCCTTGACGGCGCCGAACAGTGCCGCGTCCTTGAGCGCCGCAAGCGCGCCATTGATCATCGGGGACCCGATGAGCCCTTCGTCGGTGACGATCAGCGGCCGCTTGATGCCGGCCCGCGAGCAGGCCTCGGCAAGCTCGGCGATGCGTCCGGGGCCCGCCCAGATGGTGGTCGGGTAATTCCAATTGCCGCGCAGCGCTTGCGTCATGTGGTCAACCTGAAATGGTAGGACTTTGGCCGAGTCAGCTGTTCAAAGCCCACGCGCGACAGCGTGCAGCCGCGACCCGAATTCTTGACGCCGGTCCAGGCGAGCGCAGGGTCGAGATAGTCGCAGCGGTTCAAGAATACCGTGCCCGTCTCGAGCGCGTCAGCCAGGCTTTCGGCGCGCACCGCATCCGCCGAGAAAATCGCCGCCGTAAGGCCGAAGTCGCTGTCGTTCATGAGCCATAGCGCCTCATCGTCGGAGGCAACCGGCATGATGCCGACCGCGGGACCGAAGGTTTCTTCGCGCATGATGGGCATCGAGTGATCGACATCGATCAGCACCTGCGGAGCGAGGTACGGCGTTCCGGGCGCGCTCGCCGCGAACAATGACGCGTCGATCAGCTGGCACGCGCCGCGGGCGATGGCATCCTGCACCTGGGAGCGGACCGCATCGGCCGCAGAGGTGCGCACCACGGGCCCGAGCGTCGTCTGCGGATCGAGCGGCGATCCCAGCCGATATTTTTTGGTCAGCTCGACCACGCCGTCGACGAATTCCCGGTAGCGCGACGATGCGACGTAGATCCGTTTGATGCCGCAACAGGACTGGCCCGCATTGAAAAAGGCGCCGTCCGTCAGTGTTTCGACGGCATGCGCAAGATCGGCATCGCCGCGCACATAGGCCGGATCCTTGCCGCCGAGCTCAAGGCCTGAGGCCGCAAACCCTGAGGCCGTTGCCGCAACCACCGCGCGGCCCCCGGACACCGAGCCGGTAAAACAAACGCCGGCAATGCGGCTATCGGCCATCAGCCGCGAAGTATCGGCGTGTGACAAGTGCAGGTATTGGAACACCGCGGCGGGAACGCCGGCGCTCGCGAAGGCTTCGAGAAAGCGCTCGGCGCACAGCGGCGTCTGATGCGAATGCTTGAGCACAACGGCGTTGCCGGCGATCAGCGCCGGCAGCACGGCATTGACCGCAGTCAGGTAGGGGTAATTCCAAGGCGCTACGACCGCCACGACGCCGATCGGCACGCGTTTGATCTGGCGCTTAAAGCCGGACTTGTCGCCGGGCAGAATCGCCGCAAGCGCAGCGGGTGCCAGGTCCAGCATGTAGCGAGCGCGTTCCGCGAAACCGCGGACTTCGCCCGGAGAATGCGCAATGGGCCGTCCCATCTGCCAGGTGATTTCGGCGGCAATGTCGTTGGTTTTGGCGACGAAGGCGTCAACGGCCTTGCCGAGAATTTCGCAGCGCTTTGGCAGCGGCAACACCCCCCACGCGCGCTGCGCGCCTTGCGCGGCATCGAGTGCGCGATCGATGCCCGCGGCGGTCTCGAGCGGTCGTTCGACGTAGATGCGGCCGTCGACAGGGCTGATGGTCTTGAGTGTCTCGGTCATGATATGAATAAGCCCTGCTCAAATGATCTCGAAGTATCGCGCGAGTTCCCAGTCCGTGATGGCCTTGCGGAACTCCCGTTCCTCCCATTGCCGGGTTGCCGCGTAGTGTTCCACGAACTCCTCGCCGAACAGTGCCCGCGCAGGTTGCGACGCCAATAGGCGCGCGGCGGCTTCGTACAGCGTCGCGGGCAGGCGCCGGTGCGCGGGATGCTCACGATCGTACGCATTGCCCTCGATGGCAGAGTCCGGTTCGATCCGATGCTCGATGCCCCAAAGCCCGGAGCCGATCGCCGCGGCCAGCGCGATGTAAGGATTGATGTCCGCGGCCGCGATGCGATATTCGATGCGCTGGCTCGACGGTCCGCCGCGAATCACGCGCAGCGCGGTGGTGCGGTTTTCGATCCCCCACGCGGCGGCGGTGGGCGCCCAGTATCCGGGTATCAGGCGCGAGTAGCTGTTCACGGTACAAGCGACCATCGCCAGCAGCTCCGGCATCAGCGCCTGCTGGCCGCCGACAAACCAACGCATGGCGTCGGACATCTCGTGGGGCTTCGACGGATCGTGGAATATGCTCTCGCCGTTGGCGGCGCGCAGCGAAATGTGCAAATGGCCGCTTTGCCCCGGAACGCTGTTCGACCACTTGGCCATGAATGTGGCCATCAAGCCATGACGTTGCGCGAGGACCTTGGCAAAGGTCTTGAACAGCGCTGCGCGATCGGCGGCTTCGAGGGCGTCGCAATACGCGAGGGCCGCTTCAAGAACGCCGGGGCCGGTTTCGGTGTGCAAGCCCTCGATTGGAAATCGCATGGCCTGACTCAGATCGAGAAGCTCGTGGTAGAGATCCGAATGCACGGAACTGCGCAGCACCGAATAGCCAAAAGCGCCGGGCGTCATGGTCTTCAATTGCCGGTAGCCCTTGTCGCGGATGGATTGCGGCGTTTCATCGAAAATGAAGAATTCGAATTCCGCCGCGGCGTTGACCGCATACCCCATGCGGGCGGCGCGCTCCAACACGCGCCGCAGCGTGCCGCGCGGACAGACCGCTTCTGCGCGGCCGGCAAACTCGGCGAGAAACAGCGCGGTTTTCGGCTCGAATGGGATCTCACGGCGGGTAGCGGGCAGCAGCCTGACGGTTGCGTCGGGATAGGCGGTATGCCAGCCGGTGAATTTGGTGTTGTCGTAGAGTTGGTCGTTCGAATCCCAGCCCAGGATCACATCGCAGAATCCGAGATGCTTGTCGAGCCCGGAGAGGAACTTGTCGCGGCTCAGGTATTTACCGCGCAAGATGCCGTCGGTGTCGAAGACGCCGATCTTTATGTGCTCGATGTTGCGTTCGGCCAAATAATTGCGGATCTCGACATCCTGCGTCACGGTTGCCTCGTGGGATCAAACATTGCCGGTAGGCGCAATTGTACGAGATTGCCGCGGCGGCGACGCGAGGATCGGTGCGGCCGTCCCGCGCGGATGTCAAGCGCACACTGCAGCGCGCTCATTCTGTAAACTTGAGATGAAGTTAGGATTAAGTTGGCTGAAGAGCGGTCGTCGCGCCCCGTATGCGCGCGTTCATCGCTTTAGGGTTGACTCAATTTCACTCGACACGCAAGGAGATTCTTCGATGAATTCACTGAATAAGATGATTGCCACCGGGCTGCTGCTGGGGATGGGCTTGAGCGCTTTACCGATGGCGGCGTCGGCGGCTCCGGAGCTTTCGGTCCAGTCGGAACGGGCGGCACACCCGCGAATCGTTGAGGCGATCAATCATATGAACGAGGCGTTGCGGGAAATGGAAGCGGCTCCGGACGACTTCGGCGGCAACAAGGCCGCCGCGATTCAGGACACCCGGCGGGCCATTCATTCGCTGAAGCGGGCGCTGTATTTCCGGCTGAAGATGGATGACGCGGCCATTGACCGAGCGCAGTAGCAGGAACCCGGGTAGGTAGGATCGCACCCCCCGCCGTGCCGGCGGGGGGTGCTATACCCGCCCCGAAGGATCGATTCTCCGCGGCGGGCAGGCGACAGACAGTTCCAGCCCACCATCAAAGGGCAGGGTCATGGTCCGGAACCCATTGGCGGGATCGCTGAGGAACGCGAAATAGTCCGCATAATCGCTGCGGTATCGTTCGGTGTTGTCGCAGATGACGATGGCGCCGGGCCGAAGATGCGGTGCGACTCGTTCGAGCGCCGGCCGCGCCATGGGAATCCAGATGTCCACCAGCATGAAGTCCACCGGCCCTTCGACCTGCTTGAGCGTCTCACGCAGATCGCCTTCGCGCAGATCGATCAAACGGCTGAGTCCCGCCTCAGCGAAATGCCCGCGCGCAGCTCGGGCTTTCTCAGGCTCATATTCGGTACCGATGACAACGCCATCGCCGCCGCCCCGCAGGTTGTCGCGCAGCGCCGCGGCCAGATACAGCGTCGAGACGCCAAAGGACGTGCCGATCTCGACGATGCGACGTGCGTTGATAGCGCGGCAGAGCTGATAGCAAAACTCGGCCTTGTCCCGATCGAGCGCCACCAGCTTGTCACGCAGGAACTCCTTGATGCGGGCCGCGTCAAAGTCCGGCGCCGGGGTATCGTGCTTTTCGCGCGCCGCATAATAGGCCCGCATCGCCTCGAGCTGCTGGTCGCTCCTGTCGTGCAGCTGCGCTAACAGCCGTTCCAACCTCGGGTCGTGAAGAACGCCTATGGCTCGATTTTCCTCAGTATCGCTCGATCCCATTCCGGGATGACGGAACGCGCGCGCGGCGATTGTAGCGCTTCCCGGACCATGGGCCGCGTCCCTCACAGCGTACTGCCGACAAATATTGTATCGCCGCTCAAGTGCTGCTCGGTCGCAGCGTCGGCTATGGCCTTAGCGAATTCGGCTACGGTGGGCAGGGGACCGGCTCGATCGCGCCGCGCCTGTGTCGTGCCCCGATCCATTCTTTCCAATAGCCGCGGCGTAATGGTCCCCTCGATCATGTCGCCGCTGACGATGGCGAGGCGAATCCCGGATTTTGCCAACTCCGCCCGCCGCCCGCGCAGCGCCTGCTCACCCGCATGCTTGCTCGCCGCGACCGGTCCGTAGGGACCCACCATGCCTCGCTCGGCATAAAAGTGCGCCATGTGGCTGGTCACAAAAACGATCCGGCCACCGCGCGGCATCCACTTGCGCGAGAGATCGACGAGGTGCACCTGCGCGGTGAGATTGAGCTGCATGGCGTATTCCGCCGGCTTGCCTTTTTCGAGTCCCCCGCTGGCATTGAGTATCAACACATCGAGTCGACCGAATTCACTGCCCACTGCTGCAAGCATCGCCTCGACCTCGATACTGCGGGTCAAATCGGCCTGGGCAAGCAGGGCGCGCCGCCCGAGCGCATGCACCTTGGCAGCGACATCTTCGGCGCGCGAACGCTTGCTGTGGTAGTTGACGACGATGTCGAAACCCCGCTGCGCAAGCAGCACCGCGGCGGCGGCACCCACGCCGCGAGAAGCGCCGGTGATCAAAACTACGTCGTGCCTGGCTGCGCTCAAATTTGGATTCTTGCTTGATTTAGTCCAATTGTGCGATCGACCGCTTGCTAAGCGCCGCCATCAGCGAAGCGACGTCTCCAATACGAGTTCCCAGCGCCGCGGGCACGATGTCGCACGCAGCGACTGCCTGCGGCAACGCCTCCCGCGCAAGGACCTGACGCGCGCTTTGCAACACCCGATCGCCGAGCACGACTCCGAGCGAACCGAATACTATCAACTGCGGATTGAGCGCATCCACGAGAAGTGCCAAACCCTCTCCCATGCGTGCTCCGGCCTCCGTGGCGACCGCGAGCGCCTCAGGGTCATCAGCCAGCATCGCCTCGACCAGCTCTCGAATGGGGGTGTCCGGGTGCCATCGGCGCGGAAATCTACGACTTGCGAGCTGCACGAGACCTGCGCCAGATGCGAACCCTTCCCAGGAGCCACGCTTTCCGAAACCCTCGGGTCCCTCCGGGGCCAGGCGCCAATGCCCAACCTCTCCGGCCATGTCGGAGGCCCCATGGAGAATTTTTCCATTCAAAATGAATCCGGCGCCCAGTCCGGTACCAAACGTCAGAAAAAGCAAGTGGCGAAGACCGCGCCGGTTCCTCCCGGCCCCGAAGCGAAATTCGGCAAGCGCGCCTGCATTTCCATCATGCTCGACGTGTACGGGCAGCCCTGGAAACCCTTCGGACAGCCGCTTCTTCAGATGAGTGTTGTGCCAGCCGGGAAGATGCGGCGGATTGAGCAGGAAGCCTTCGCGGATTCGTAGCGGGCCGCCGACTGCAACGCTGAGCGCTACGACCTCCCGTCCGGCCCTTCGAGCCTCTGAGCGCCGCTGCTCCACGACTTCGATCACCGCCGGAAACGTCTGATCAAAAGGACGTGCGGCGAAGGTGGGAATTTCGCTGCGCTGATAGATCTGCCCGCCCCATCCGCCCTCGACGCAAGCAATCTTGGTGCCGCCGATATCGAGGCCGATAATGGAACGAGAAATGGAGTGCATGCTACGGCTTCGCTTTCCGCGAGACTGCCCGAGAAACGACAGGGCCGGGCCGTGCGGTAACGGCGCTGTTGGGCACTCTGCAGGCAATCATCATACTACGGTCTTGGTTGCTAACCAGGCGCGCTTCCGCAAAGATGCGCTCTATGAGCGCGGTGCTGCGAGCCATCATGCGACACCGCGGCGTGCAGGCCGCCTCCATCCTGTGGATCGTCGCCTACGCCGTGGTGTTGTGGCTGGCGCGCGGCTCGCTGCCGTTTGACCGTCCGGCGGTGGCGCGATTGCCATTCGCCGTGCAGATCGCGGCACCCAGCGTCACCATGATCGAAATCTTCATGCTGATGGCATTGACGTTCTATTTGACGCGCAAGCGCATCATTCCCGACCTGGCAGCGCGCGCACCCGAACGCCGAACGGCCTTGCGCGAGACCATCCTGCTGCTTGGCTACGCGGCATTGGGACAGGCCGGCGGCTGGATACTGGGTCCTGCGCTCGGATTCCGAGCCTTTAGCTTTCACATCGCCGGTTCCGTGTTCGGCTGCAGCACGCCTCCGGCGCCTGCCGAGGTCTGGGTCTGGTCGATCTACAATTTTTTGGTTTTTGCCGTTGCACCGTACCTGTACTTTCGGTCTCGCTATACCAACACCGAGCTCAATCTTCGCTCGGCCAACCGCCGCAACGATGCGCTGCTGATTGTCGTTGTCTTGATCATTGAATCGGCCTTCGAACTGGCCGCGTTCGACAAGAACCTGTTCACCTTGAGTGCGCGCCAGATGCTGCTCGGCGCGCCGCTGACTTTCGCGATCTTCTTCATTGGGACCGTGCTGCCGACGATGATCTTGATCTACGCCATCTTGCTGCCTCGGTACGTCAAATTGACGGGATCGCCGATCAGCGCGGTATTGCTCGGCGGACTGACCTACGCCGCCATGCATATGGTCGAGGGCTGGTCGGCCTTCGATTCGCCTCGGGACACTGTTCTTTCCTTGATTTTCGTGCTGCTGCAGTACTTCGGTCCGGGAATGATCAAGAGCGTGCTGACGCTGCGTACGGGCAATGCGTGGGTTCATGCGTTCAGCTACCACATCGTCGCGCCGCATGTGATCGTCGATACCCCGCTGATGGTCAAGGTGTTTGGCATTTAGCGCGCGCCTGTGAAATCCAAATCTCCCCGCCACGGTGTGGCGCGCGTCATCTCAAAGCTGGGTTTGGGTTCGCGCACGCAGGCCATGCAGTGGGTGCGAGAAGGGCGGGTTCGCGTCAACGGCCGCCTGGTCAGGGACTTCGAGTTCGGTGTGCAGCAGGACTTGGACCGCGTCACGGTGGACGGACTTGAGAGGGCGCCTGCGCGATTGGTGGTCATGTTGAATAAACCTCGCGGCCTGGTCACGACGACGAAGGATGAGCAGGGTCGCGAGACCGTGTACCGTTGTTTTAAGGGCGCTGCGCTGCCGTGGCTCGCGCCGGTGGGACGACTGGATAAGGCCAGCGAAGGTCTTTTGTTGTTCAGCAACGACCCGGCATGGGCCGCACGCATCACGGCTCCTGCCACCGGGCCGGATAAAAGATATCACGTGCAAATCGACCGATTGGCGGACGCGTCCTTGCTCCGCCGGCTCGAACAGGGCGTGCAATGGCAGGGCGAGCACAGCGGCGCGCCGCGTGTCGGCGCGCGGCGCATCGGCGCCAAATCGGTGCGCTGCCTGCGCGCCGGCCGCAGGAATGCGTGGCTGGAAATCGTGCTCGACGAGGGCCGCAACCGGGAAATTCGCCGGCTGCTCGCGGCCTGCGATGTATCGGTGCTGCGCTTGGTGCGCGTCGCCATCGGCGAACTGCTGCTCGGTGATCTTCCCAAGGGCGGATGGCGCACGCTGAGCCAGGAAGAAATCAGCGCATTGGCCGGATAATACGCCGCGGTTATTGGCTCGCGACTTTCTCCTGCGCCGCCGCCGGCGGGTCCTCTTCGAGTCCCACGGTGGCAATGACGCCGTCGGCCTTCCGCAGCACCTCGCGCGCATACTCCCAGTGGATGGCGACCGTGGTGGCGCCCACTTCAGTTTGCAGCATGGCGGAGAACTGTTCGAGGTCGGGCTCGATGCTTTGGCCCTGCGCATCGACCGGCGGATGCGCTTCGAGCAACAGTTCGCCGCCGACCCAGGCCACCTTCACCGGCTCGTTGATGAGGCGCACCGGCGTGCCGACGGGGATCAGCGGAAACAGCGCGGCCACATCGTCGGGATACATGCGGATGCAGCCGTGAGTTACCGGGAGGCCGACGGCGAGCGGATTATTGGTACCGTGAATCAGATAGGTGCCGTTGCCCGCGGCCAGGCGCATGGCATATGCCCCCAGCGGATTCTTCGGACCCGGAGGCACGCGCGCCGGCAAGGGGTCGCCGTCCTCGGCATGCTCCTTACGGACGGATTCCGGCGGATACCAGGTCGGGTCCTTCTGCTTTTGAATGACATGGGTGAGCCCGAGCGGCGTGCGCCAATCCATCTTGCCGATGCTGACGGGGTAGGTGATGACCTCGATGGGCTCGCCGCGCTTGGGTTTCGGATAGTAGTACAGCCGATGCTCGGGAAGATTGACGACGATGCCTTCGTGCGGTCCCGGCGGCAGAATGTGCCGCCCCGGAACTATGAGCAGCTTGCCGGCTCCGGGCAGCCAGGGATCCACTCCGGGATTGACCCGGATCAGCTCCTCCGAGCCCAAGCTGTACGCCGCCGCGAGGTCGTACAGCGTGTCTTCGTAAACCGTCATGACGGTCTGGTCTTCGCCCACCACCGTATCGTTGGCGTTGGGCAGCGTATACGAGGTGGCGTACCCGGCGGGCGCGAACCCGATGGCAAACAGAAGCGCCAAGGCCGCCGCAGCAAGGTTGCCCGGGTAGACAAGGCCTGGCGGCTTTTTCTGCGCAGTTTCCACGTGTTTAGCCTAGCACGGGTACAGGGCGGTTTGGGCAGTGGACCTAAGGGACAAAGCGCCGCGGCGCTTCCTGGCCTGGATTTGCACTATGCCAGGGCGCAGGCCTGGGGCGAATCCGGCCTCGATCACGCCGATTGCCCCATTGCGTATCGCCGGGATTCATACGCGCTATTTGTCTTTTGCTGCCGTGCCCTTGCGCCTGGCAACGGCCTGCCGCAATACGAACTCGATCTGCGCATTGACGCTGCGCAACTCATCGGCCGCCCATTTCTCGATTTCCTTCCACAGCTCGGGCGAAATCCTCAGCAGAAAGGGTTTGCGCTGTTCGGCGGACACGGTCAGGTGTAAAGCGTTCCGGTATTGATCACGGGCGATGCATCCGAGTTGCCGCACAGCACGACCAGAAGATTGCTCACCATGGCTGCCCGGCGTTCATCGTCGAGCTTGACGACGTTCTTGTGATCCAATTCGTCGAGCGCCATGTGCACCATGGTCACGGCATTTTGCACGATGATTTTCCGCGCCGCGATGATGGCTTCCGCCTGTTGCCGGCGCAGCATGACCGGCGCAATTTCCGGGGCATACGCGAGGTGGGTCAAGCGCGCCTCTTCCACGATCACGCCGGCCTTCGCCAAGCGGACCTGCAGTTCCTCCTTCAATGCCAGCGCGACTTCGTCCGCACCGCCGCGCAGTGTGATCTCGTGTTCTTCGCCCTGATCGTACGCATAGCGGCTGGCGATGCTGCGAATCGCGGATTCGCTCTGTATCTCGACATAGCTCGAGTAGTCCTCGACATCGAACACCGCCTGCGCGGTGTTCTCGACCCGCCACACGACGACCGCGGCGATCTCCACCGGGTTGCCGCGCTTGTCGTTGACTTTCAGCGCATCGCTGCTGAAGTTGTGGGCGCGCAGCGAGAGCTTGGTCGACAGACCCGGAAGTCCCAGGCCGCGCTTCGGGCGCCGCGCAAATGGCCGGTTGCGCGGGCTCGCTTCGTCAGTTGCAGCCTGCTTTTCCGAATCGATGCCGCGGCTGCGGGAGTAAAAGGGATTGGCCCAATGAAATCCGCTGCTGCGAACCGTGCCTTTATAGGCGCCGAATAAAATCAGTACGCGTGCCTGATTGGGCTGCAAGGTGAAATAGCCGCCGAGCATGAACAATCCCAACAGCGCCGAAGCGGCGCCCAGCAATTGCTGCACGCTGCCGGGTGCGGCGGCGGAACCGATGAGATAGGCCGCGGCGCCGAGCAGCGCTAGATTGACAATCAACAAGAGCCAGCCGCTGAACGCGCTCAGGACATGCTCGGTTGCGGCGGATCGTGGGGGTCGGGTGGACATGTTGGCTCCTGCAATGATATATTTGTGATATCATAATGAAATCTATCAAGGTGTCAATCCGGCATGCCGGCCTTGTGAGGGGCTGGCGCTTGGGCTTCGATCCGGTAGAGTTGGTTCATGCAGCGTGAACAGATTGCCTTCGTCGGAACCAGCGATCTTTCCGGGCATTTTCGCGGCAAGAGCTTTCCGGCGGCCGATCTGCCGGCGAGGCTCGAGCGCGGCGTCGGCCTGGCGCCCACCAATATATTCATCTCCGCCTTCGGCCCCATTCAGATGACGACGTTCGGCACTCGGGGCGAGGTTTTTCTCATTCCCGATGCATCGACCCGCGTGTTGGTACCCTTCGAGGGCAGCACCGCGGAGTATTTTTTCCTTGGCGACATCAAGACCCTCGAAGGCTCGCCTTGGGATTTCTGCCCACGCCATGTTTTGCGCCGTGCGATCGAGGAATTGAAGAGCGAAACCGGCCTTTCGCTGCTCGCCAGCTTCGAACAAGAGTTCACCTATAGCGGCGGCGGCGCCGCGCAGCAGCCCTACGAACTGGACGCCTATCGCCGCCAGGGCGTGTTCGGCGAGACCCTGGTCACCGCGATGCGCCAAGCGGGAGTGATTCCGGATTCCTTCCTGGCTGAATTCGGCACGCGGCAGTTCGAAGTCACCTCAGCGCCGGCGCTGGGTTTGCGCGCCGCCGATAACGCCGTGATCACCCGCGAGCTTGCCCAGGCGGTGGCCTTCAGGCTGGGGCATCGGGTCAGCTTCACCCCGATCCCGGAGCCCGGCGCCACCGGCAACGGCACGCATATTCACTTTAGCTTCCTGGATAAGGATGCCAAGCCGGTGCTGCTCGATGAACACCGGCCTTGGGGCTTGTCGCTGTTCGGCGCGCAGTTCATCGCTGGGATACTGCATCACCTCCCCGCGATTTGCGCCGTGACTGCGCCGTCGCTGCCCTCGTACTACCGCCTGCGTCCGAATCGCTGGGCGCCCGTCAATGCCGATGTTGGATTGCTGGATCGCGGCACGGCGGTGCGGATCTGTCCGGCGGTGGGCGATGTCAATCAGCGCGCCAGGGGATTCAATGTGGAATTTCGCGTGGCCGATGCCACCGCCAGTCCGTACCTGGCTCTGGCCATGATGGTGCAAGCCGGGCTCGACGGAGTTCGCCAGCACCGGGAAATCGAGTCGCTGGACGTGCGCGCACTGCCCACGCACTTGGAGCAGGCGCTCGAACTGCTTTCGGCCAGCGAGTCGGCGGCGCAATGGCTCGGCGGCGATCTGCACTCGGCCTACGTGCAGTTCAAGCGGGCGGAGATCAAAGGCCTGGAAGATCTGGATGAAAGCGACATCTGCCGCCGCTATGCCGAAGTCTATTGAGCTGCTCGCCAAGGATGAGCCGCCGCCCTTCATCGAAGTTCGAAGGCAGGGGCGGTCCAATTTTGTCATTGTGGTGGATCACGCCAGCTCGCGCATCCCGCGGCTGCTCGGCAACCTCGGCCTGCCGCCGCAGGAGCTTGAGCGGCACATCGCCTGGGACATCGGCAGCTTGAGCGTGGCGCGACACATGTCGGAGGCGCTCGATGCGCCGTTGGTGGCGCAGAATTATTCGCGGCTGGTGATCGATTGCAATCGCGACCCGAAGGTGGAGAGTTCCATACCGCTGGTGAGCGAATCGAGCGAAATACCCGGCAACCGGAATTTGAGCGCCGCGGCGAGGCTCGCGCGGCGGATCGAGATCTTCGATCCCTATCATGAGCACATACGCGAGCTGCTCGACGCAAGAGCGGCGGCGGGCCGGCGCACCATTCTGGTGGCCCAGCACAGCATGACCGACATTTACAAGGGCGTGCGCCGCGAGATGCACGCGGCGGTGCTGTACAATCGCGACCGGCGCTTTGCCGGCCTGCTGCTCGATGTGCTGCGGCGGGAAGCCGATCTGATTGTCGGCGACAACGAACCTTATTTCGTCAGCGACGATACGGATTTCACCATTCCGGTCCATGCCGAGGCGCGCGGTCTGCCGCATGTGGAAATTGAAATTCGCCAGGACTTGCTGCGCGATGCCGCGGGCCAAGAAGAATGGGCGGCGCGCATCACAAGGGCCCTGCTGGAAGCGGAACGAACATTTTTAGGAACACCCCAGTGACAGAAATCTTGAGCCGCGACGTTGAGATCGAACCAAAACACACGGCGCTGCTCATCGTCGACGTGCAGAACTTCAATTGCACCTGGGAGGGCGGCGAATATGCGCATCTTGACGCGGCGGAAAAGGAACGGCGCTATGGCCATTTTTTCAAGATTCTAAAGGACGGCGCGCTGCCCAACATGGTGCTTTTGCAGCGAGCCTGTCGCCGCGCCGGCATCGAGGTGACCTACACCGTGGTCGAAAGCATGACGGCCGACGGGCGCGATCGCTCGCTCGACTACAAGATCACCGGATTCCACGTGCCGAAAGGATCGACGGATGCCAGCGTGGTGAGCGAGTTGGCGCCGCGCGGCGATGAAATGCTGTTTCCCAAGACTTCATCGTCGGTGTTCATCTCGACCAACATCGATTACGTGCTGCGCAATCTGGGCACGAAGTATCTGATCATCGCCGGATGTCTGACCGATCAATGCGTGGATTCGGCCGTGCGCGATGCCTGCGACCTGGGGTATCTCGTGACCGTACCCATCGATGCCTGCGCGACCCTGTCGGCGGAGCGGCAGGATTGGTCCCTGCGCAACAATCGCGGCTACTGCCGCCAATGCACCACCCGGGATTTGCTCGCGGAGATCGCGCGCCTCGCGCCTTAGCGAATCATCTCCTTGTACGCATGCCAGGTCGCATGCCCCAACAAGGGCGCCGTGAACAACAATCCCAGCAACAGCGGTGCATACCCGATGACGGTCAGGAGCAAGATCAGCGCGCCCCAGACAATCATCGCGGGTAGGTTGGCGAACACGGCTTTGACGCTGGCGCGCATCGCCTGCCCGGCGTTGGCATGCCGATCGATCATCAACGGAATGCTGACCACGGATACGGCGAACACGGCGGCTGCCAGCACGCCGCCCACCGCGACGTACGCCAATACCTGGGTGCGGTTGGTGGTTTCGATGAAGCCGCGGTACAGCGTCTCGCGCATGTCGGGCGCGGCGACGTGAAATACCGTGCCGAGCATGAGCGCGGAGATGGCAAACCACACCAGGGCGCAAATGGCGAGGATGACGCCGAACTCGAACAGGGCGCTGGGGTTGCGCCCAAAGCCGTCCAAGGACTGATCGAAATTGGCTTTGAGACCCTGCGAGTAGCGGCGCGATATTTCGCAAAATCCGGCCGACATCAAAGGTCCCACGAGCAGAAAACCGGAGATGGCGGCGGCCACGAGGTACGGGTGAATGCCGCAGAATACCAAGAGCGTCCAACCCAGCCCAACGATCAGGGCGCCATAGGCCAGGCTCACGCCGCTGCGCATGTCGCGCCACCCACGGTACACCCACACGAACGGCTGGTAAATCGGCACGCGCACGATCTCTAGATTCAACGTCTGAGCTTCACCGGAAACGACTGTGGTGCCCATGGTTCTAAAGCTCCGTGGCTGGATAAGGCCGACCGATTCCCGCGCTCCACAGTCTAGCGCCAATTCGCCGCGCGGCGTAGCGGCGGCCGCAATTTGTCGGACTGCACGGCAATGTGCTGGAATTCGATACGGATGTAGCGGCTTACATCATGTGGTGAAGCAATGGGACGATTGATTTCGCGATTGAGCTTGCCGGAGGCCGTGGGCTTGTCGCTGTCCATCATCTGCCCGTCGGTCACCGCGGCATTCAACGTGACGCTGGTGGCGCAGGCCACGGGGCAGGCCGCGCCGCTGGCATTCGCCATCGGCACCGTCGCGATGGCATTGATCGGGCTGTCCTTTACCGCGTTCACCCACCGAGTCGCACACGCCGGATCCGCCTACGCCTACATCGCCCATACTTTCGGCAACCGTTTTGGATTCACCGCGGGCTGCGCGCTGCTCCTGACCTACCTGGGCTTTTCCACCGCGCAAGCCGCGCTGGTCGGCAATTTCGCCGCGGCGGCATTCAAGGGTTTTGGCATCGACATCGGCAGAACCTGGCTCATGGTCGGCGGCGCATCGATGTTGCTGGCGTGGTGGCTGGCGTATCGCGACATGCGCCTCGCCGGCAGGCTCATGCTGGGCCTGGAAGTGCTGGCCATCATCGTCATCATCGGTTTGTGCATTGGCATTTTGGCGCAGGTGCATCCCGGCATCGAAACCACCGCCGCGACTTTCCGCCCCTCGCCGGAGTACAACGGCTGGGCCGGCTTGGGCTTCGGCATGGTGTTCAGCATCTTGAGTTTCGCCGGATTCGAGGGCGCCGCAACCTTGGGCGAGGAGACCCACAATCCGCGGCGCAATATTCCCATCGCCTTGCTCGGCACGGTATTCGGCTCGGGTCTGTTTTTTGTGTTCGTGGCCTACTGCGAAGTGATCGGCTTCGGACCCGAGGGCATCAAGGAGTTGGCCAAATCCGACGCGCCGCTCAACGATCTGGCATTGCGCTATGCCTCGCCGCAATTGGCTATCGCGCTGGATTTGGCGGCCGCTGCCAGCTGCTTTTCCGGCGTATTGGGCGGACTTGCGGCGGCGGGCCGTATCTTGTTTGCCATCGGCCGCGGCGGGTTGTCGCCTGCACTGGCCGAAGTGCACAGCGTGCACGGTACGCCGGCGCCCGCGGTATCGCTGGCGGCGATCCTGATGATCGTTGCGTTCATTCTGTGGGCACCGTTCGTCGGCGCCGGCAACTACTACGCCTATACCAGCACCATCGGTGTGCTCGCGCTGATTCTGGTGTACATCGGCGTGGGCGGCGCCGAGATGGTGGAGGCCTGGCGCGAACACCGGCCGCTATGGTCGGCCGCCTGCGTACTGGGTCCCATCCTGCTGTTCTGGGTGCTCTATCGCAATATCTATCCGGTGCCGGAATTTCCCAACAATCTGTGGCCATACGTGGCCCTAAGCTGGGTGCTCATCGCATGGGCTCTCACGCGATTGCGCCCGGCCATCACGAGCGTGCCGTTGGCCGATTATTCTTGAATGAGCGAGCGGCGATGCGTGGCGGTTCCGCCCGCAGGCAATAGTGCGTAACCCAGCGCCTGATAAAACCTTGCGCCGGCGACTGTGTCGGTGCGCAGCACCAGCGCACGGAACTGACTCCCTGCGCGCCGCTCGATCTCAGCCATCAGCATTCTGCCGATGCCGCGGCCGCGCCATTCTGGCAACACATAGAGATGCCGGACGCGTCCGTTGCGTGGATCCTCGCCATGGGAGTCACGAGTGAGACCGCCCACCCCGACGAGCGCCGAATCCTCGAATGCACCCAAGAGCGTCTCGCCGGCAGCATCGAAGCACACCTGTCCGGATCGATATTCTTGCTCGAGTCGCAGCAGGAAGCGGAATCCTTCTTTTTCGCTGGCTTCGATGAGCGGCGTCAACAGAGGCCATGGGGGAGGCAGCAGAGCGCGAATTTCCATGTCGTGCGCGGGAAAACCTCTCGTGCCTACGGGCACGAGAGGGCCGTCCTCTAGAATTTATAGTTGATCTGCGTCCCGTAAGTGCGCGGTTGGATGGTCGTATAGCGCGTCAATGCGGGGATATTGAATTGAAAACTGGTGTTGTTGCCCGTCGTCTCGGCTATTTTGTTGGTGAAATTATCCACGAATAAATTGGCCGACCATTTGTCGCGGGACACGGTCAGGCGTGCGTTGGCGACGCTGTAGGAAGGCAATTGGAAGCCGAAGTAGAACGCCTCATCGTATGAAGTGCCGATATAGTTGTCGGCGACGCGGGCCGTCAGCTGATACTTGTCAAACACCTTGGTCGTGTAGGTGACTGCGAGACTCGCGGTGTCTCTCGGGACATTCATGATGGGCGCGGTGCAATTGCTGGTGCTTGCGCAATAAGCCAACCCGGTGGTGGGGTTGTACGCGATTTTGGTCAAGAAATTCAAAAACGTCGCGTTGGGCTCGGTCAATTTCGCGTCCGTGTAGGTGTAGCTGGCTGAAACGAGCCATGCGTCGGACAGCTTGGCGTTGACCTCGAGCTCCGGTCCGAACGAGCGGCCATTGCCCGCGTTGTCAAGGTACTGGTAGCCGCAGCTGATCAGCAGAGTCTGCTGGATGCCGGTCCACTTGATGTAGTAGAAGTCGCTGTTGATCGTGAGCCAATTGTCGAACATCCTGGCTTTCTCGCCGATTTCGTAGTTCCAGACGCTATCCGAACCAAACGAGGTTGGCGCGCCCGAATTGCAGAAAAGCGGCGGCGTATTGGGAATCGGCAGGATCTGATTGGCGCCGCCCGGCCTAAATCCCTTGGCGATCGTCGCGTAGGCGGTCAAGTCGGCGCTGGGGGCGTACGACAAGTTGAAGCGCGGATTGTAGCCGTTGTTCGAGGCCGAGGTTCTGGTGGGATTGGGAATGCCGGTGGGTGCATCGGCACCGATTTCATCCTGCGTCTGCGAAGTTTGATAGCGGTACCAGCGCAGGCCGGCGGAGAATTTCCAGGCATCGGTGATCTTGAACGAGCCATCGGCAAATAGCGCGTATTGATCCACATGATACTGGTTGTAAGACTGGTAGACGATGCCGGTGGGATTGCCGGGACCGGCGAAAAATGGATTGGCGCCGTACTCGTTCCACAGAGAATGCAGATCGCTGAAGAAGGCGCCGGCCACCCAATGCAGCCGCTCGTCGTTGCGCGAATTCAAGCGCAGCTCCTGGCTGAATTGTTGGCTGTCATTGGTTTCCGAGTAGGGAATGGCCACATACGGGTAGAAGCCGTTCGAGTACGAGGCCGACTCCGAGGCGTCCTGCAGCTGATACTGTCCGCGCTCCCAGTACGCGGTGGCGCTGGTGAGGTCGGCAAAATTCAGATTCACGACCAGGTTGTTGCTGTAGATGTGAACCGTGTCGGCGCTCGGTTCCGGGATATTGAACGCCTCGTAATGGGCCCCGTATGAGCCTCCGGGCGGCGAATCAATTAGATCGAGGCCACCTGTCACCAGGCGCTGGTAGAAGAAGGTCGTGGTGTTGGAAATGGCGTCATTGGGTTGAATCAGCAAGGTTGCGCGGCCGCCATAGAGACTGACGGTATTGACGTTGGTGGTGATGTTGGTTACCGGGCCGGCAAGGACATTGGGCGTGCGCAGAACCGGCGGGGGGAATCCCGGCGCCACGGGCAAGTCCTGCGGAAACGGCTGGACCACTATCCGATCCAGCCAACCGCTGCGGTAGTTGTCGGTGCCGACCACGCGCAGCGCGACTTTATCGCCGGCCGGAAGATTCAGCATGAAACTGCCGCCGCCATTGCCGCTGCCGCCTTCCGTGTCGGACAGGGTTCCCTGGAATGACCCCTCGAAGGTATTCAACTTGGGCTGGTTGGTGACCAGCTTGACCGTGCCGCCCATGGAGCCCGAGCCGTACAGCGTGCCCTGCGGGCCGCGCAACACTTCGATGCGATCAAGATCATAAAGATCGGGATCGATCACGATCTTTCCGGACTGCGCTACCGCCGGCGGCGACAAGGGAACTTCGTCGAGGTAAAACCCCACCGTCGGCGCCGCACCGCCGTTCGAGGCAAGGCCGCGCGCCTCCAATTCGGTGAGTCCCGGTCCGCCTGAACGCATGGAAAGTCCCGGCACTTCACGGATCACATCTTCCATCGAGGTGATTCCGGCGGCATTCAGCTGCTCTCCGGTGAGCGCAGTTATGCTGATCGGCGTGTTCTGAATGGTTGAACTGAATCGCTCGGCGGTGACCGTGATCTCGGCGAGACCCGTATCGACCGCTGTATCCGTCGCCGCGGCCGCTTCCGTGGCGGAGGCAAGGCTGCTCATCGCGATCGAAAGCAGGCTGCCGCAGAGGATCGAGTACGCGAACACACCGAAGTGTCTTTCAATTGATTTCATGACGGCCGCATTCCTTTTTTTGTGTTGTCATGGCGACGGTGCAAGGACCGTACCATTGCGTCTCGATTCTGCGCGCGGTACTCAACGGGTGGCAACCCGCGAAATCCGCATCGGATGCGTGCAACCCGCCGGCCACGCCCCGCCCGCCGATATTCAATGGGTTGCAAGGTCCTTCGCTGACGGTCGTCTTGCCAAGCCCGATGCGATGATCAGCCACGCTCGCGCGCGAGTCAGCGAGGCTCCGATGGCGCGCAGTCCCACCGCGCCGCATCTTAAGGTCATCGAGCTTGAAGCTGCTCCGACCTTGGGCACGCTCGGCAGCGCCTTGCACCAAGATTTGGCATCTAACCTGCGAACGGCGTTTCGCCGCGCAGCACGGCCAAGAACCGGGTCCGCTCGATATTCCCGCCGCTCAACACCACCGCCACATTCTTGCCGACCATGCGCTGCCGGTCCTGCAGCAGGGCGGCGAGCGGCGCGGCGCCTGCGCCTTCCACCACCTGGTGCGTGTCGTCGAAATAAATGCGCATCGCGTCGGCAATGGCGTCTTCGGAGACCTCGACCCAGCGCGAAACGCCGCGGCAAATCTCGGCGATGGCCTGTGCATTCGGCTCGCGGGTGGCAAGACCGTCCGCAAAGGTATTCGAGGTGGGCGCGGGCACCGGCTTGCGGGCGGCGAATGACAGTGCATTGGCCGGCGCCTTGCTTGCGCTCACGCCCACGATTTCAGTCTTCAACCCCAGTAAATCGCGCACCGCGATCAATCCGCAGAGTCCGGAACCCATGCCCATGCCCACGTAAACCGCGTCCAGGTCGGAAGCCGCGGTAAAGAGTTCCAGCGCATAGCTGGCAACGCCGGCGACAAGATCGCGATGAAAGGACGGGACGAAGTGCAGCCCTTCCGAGGCGGCCACGCGAAAGGCTTCGTGCTTGGATTCGTCGAAGTCCTTGCCGAACTCGACGACGCGCGCGCCGCAGGCTGCGATCGCTGAATTCTGATCCGGAGAATTGCCCGCGGGTACGTAGATGGTGGCCGAAACTCCGGCGCGCCCGGCGGCAAAGGCGATGGACTGGCCGTGATTGCCGCGCGTCGCCGATATCACACCCCTGATATAGGGCTGCGCGCGGCACAGGCGGTCCAGATACACGATGCCGCCGCGCACCTTGAAGGCACCCGTCGGCGTGTGATTCTCGTGTTTCACGCGCACGCTGCAGCCCGCACGTTGCTTGAGCTTGGGCCAGGCATACAGCGGCGTCGGCGGCATCACGCGGTAGACGAGTTGCGCGGCGCTTTGCAGCTCGCTCATCTCAAAGGCAGGCTCGATCATGGAAACCTCTAATGGCAGCCAGTGCAAGATTACCCTGGGCAGGAGGTCGCCGGGAGAAACTTGGTCGCAAGATCGCCGCTTTAGGCTACTGGCGGAGTTTTCCGAAATATCGGACTATCGAGGCATGCTGAAACAAGGCGGAAAAACGGGCATTGTACGGGGCGTGTGCCATGGCCAGCGGCTCTCGTGCATCACGCTGCTAGTCACGGCTGCGGCTGCCGCCGCTGCGGCTTCGGGCGCGGAGCAGCCGATTCTGCGCGACATCGCGCTCGAGCCCGATCCCAAGCAGCTGCAGGCGACGGTGCAGGCCCTGGTCGGCTTCGGCACTCGACACTCGCTATCGGATACGGCCTCGCCGAAACGCGGCATCGGCGCCGCACGCCGCTGGGCGCAAACCCGCTTCGTCGAGATCGGACAGAGCTGCGGCGGCTGCTTGCTGCTGGTTACACCATCGCAATCCTTCACCGGCGCGCGAGTCCCGAAGCCCACCGAAATCGTGGATGTGGTGGCGATTCAAAAAGGCAGCACCGATCCTGATCGCGTCATCATATTGACCGGGCACATCGACTCGCGCGTCTCCGACCCCTTGAACGCGACCTCGGATGCGCCCGGAGCCGATGACGATGCCTCCGGAGTTGCGGTCGTGATCGAAGCGGCGCGCATCTTGAGCCGCTACAAGTTTTCCGCCACCCTCGTCTACGGGGTACTCTCCGGCGAGGAGCAGGGCCTGTATGGCGGCAAAGTGCTGGCGGACTATGCCAAGGCCCAGGGCTGGCGGGTCGAGGCGGACCTCAACAACGACATCGTCGGCGGCACCCGCGGGCAGAGCGGCGTCCTCGACAACACCCGGGTGCGCTTGTTCTCCGAAGGCACTCGCGACACCGAGACTCCCGAGGATGCCAAGCAGCGGCGCTCCGAGGGCGGCGAGAACGATTCGGCATCGCGCAATGTCGCACGCTATGCCAAGACGCTGGCGGAGATTTACTTGCCCAACTGGAGCGTGGCCTTGGTGTATCGCCTCGACCGCTTCGGCCGCGGCGGCGATCATTCGGCCTTCAACGCGCTGGGCTTTCCGGCGGTTCGATTTACCGAAAACTCCGAGGATTATCGGCACCAGCATCAGGACGTGCGCACCGCAGACGGCGTGCAATACGGCGACACCATCGATCATGTCGACTTCTCCTACCTTGCCAAGGTAGCCGCCACCAATGCCATTGCCGCCGCAGCGATGGCCTCCGCGCCACCGCCGCCCGCGGCTGTCACAATCAGCGGCGCCGTCACTGCGGATACCAAGCTGTCATGGACAGCGGCGCCGGGTTCGCCCGCCGCCGCGTATCGCGTGCACTGGCGCGATACCACCGAACCTGCGTGGACGCACGCGCGCGATGCCGGAAAGTCCGACTCCCTGACGTTGGCCAATGTGGCCATCGATGACTTCGTCTTCGGCGTGGCCAGCGTTTCCGCGGACGGCTTTGAAAGCCCGGTGGTTTTTCCGGGCGCCGCGGGAGCTTTCTGGCGCTGAGGACGGAGCCGCACCGCTGATACCGCACCCCTGGAGGCGGGCGCTTATTTTAGGGGATTGGATTTCAGGTCCTGCAGATAGGAATCGGACAAAGTTGCCTTCACTTGTGCGATCGGCAGCAGCGTCGGATAGAACTGCACGAACGTGGTATCGACGGCCGCGTGCGCCGTGTGGCACGAATAACAGCTGGCGGCTTGTGGAATCATTTTCGCCGGCTCTTTGCCGCCGAACGCAAAGAAGGCCCACTTGTCCTTGAAGCGTGCTGCGTCCTTGACATGGATCTCGATGCCGACGATTTGGGTGCTCTGGTAGTTGCCGGCCTTGTTGATCGAACCCTCGCTGGGGGCGCTGCGGTTTTCCTTCACCAGCACCGTTTTATCCGGCCAAGTGCCGGTGGCGAGGAAGCTTAAGTAGCTTTCCGGATTGACGAACACATTGTCCAGCGTGTGATCATCCATCTGCATGCCGGCCATGTAGCTCATGTCGAAGCTCGAAGTCAGGAACACCCAGTCCCGATAATTCTCCGGCAGCCTCAGCTTACCGTCGGCCGTATACGCTGGGCTGCGGTCTTGCGGTCCCGGCGCATCGGCAACTGCGCACGCACAAAAAAGCATCAAGCCGGTCAAGGCCATCAATTTACCGTTCATCGCCCACCACCCCGTAGGTTTCAGCCCTAGAACGCGGCCGGATATGCGCCGCCGTCGAGCAAAAAATTCTGGCCCGTGATGTAGCCGGCATGCACGCTGCAAAGAAACGCGCAGGTCTGGCCGAATTCGGCCGGGGTGCCGAAGCGCTTGGCGGGTATGTTCGCCGTGGCGCGCGCTACCGCTTCCTCCTCGCTCACCTGGTTGCGCTTGGCGGCGCCCGCGAGATTGCTGCGCAGGCGCGCGGTGTCGAAGCTTCCCGGCAGCAGGTTGTTGATGGTGACATTCTTGTCGGCGACGGTGCGGGCAACCCCCGCCACGAACGCGGTGAGTCCGGCGCGCGCGCCGCTCGACAAATCGAGTCCGGCGAGCGGCATCTTGACGCTGACGGAGGTGATGTTCACGATCCTGCCGAAGCCGCGCGCCGCCATCGATTGAATGACTTTCTGCATGAGTTCGATGGGCGTGACCATGTTCATGGTCAGGCCTTCGAGCAGCGCCTTGCGGTCCAACTCCAGAAAGCTTCGCAGCGGCGGCCCGCCGTTATTGTTGATCAGTATGTCCGGTGCAGGGCAGGCCTTCAGCAGCGCCGCCTGGCCTTCCGCGGTGGAAACGTCGGCCACCACCGGCGTCACCGCCACGCCCGTGGCCTGGCGAATTTCGGCGGCGGTTTGCTCGAGCAGCGCGGAATTGCGGCCGTTGATCACGAGGCTGACCCCCGCCTCGGCCAGCGCCCGCGCACAACCGCGGCCCAATCCCTGGCTCGAGGCGCAGACAATCGCCGTTCGCCCGTGAATGCCTAAATCCATACCGCCTCCCTATGGGCCACTTGCAATAAACGCGAATGAATCGTATAGCCCGTATGTGAGCCACGCAACCCACAAGGTCCCGGAGTAGCACGTGTCAATTGAACGAATACAGAGCGGCCCGCGCATGTCCCAGGCGGTGGTACACAATAAAATCGTATACTTGTCGGGCCAAGTTGCCGAAGGCGCCCGTGGAGCGAGCGTGACCCAGCAAACCCAGGCGATCCTTTCCTCCATCGACCGCCTGCTGGCGCAGGCAAAGACCGACAAGAGCCAGCTCTTGTCGGCGACCATCTGGCTCACGGACATGGGAAATTTTTCGGAAATGAACAAGGTGTGGGAATCCTGGGTGGTGCCGGGCGCGACCCCGACGCGCGCCACGGTCTTGAGCCCGCAATTGGCGGCCGCCGATTACAAGATCGAAATTGCCGTGGTGGCGGCGCAGCCCTAGTACGACATGGAACCGACTTTTGCCACGGCGCCGGAGCTGCTGTCGGTGCTGCAGGAATTGCAGCGGCGCGAGCCGATATTCCATCATCCCGAGTTCGGCACCACGCGCGCCGACTTCGAGAACATGACCGATGCGAACTTTTGGGAAGTGGGCGCGTCGGGCCGGCGCTACAGCCGGGATTTCGTGCTGGATCTTGTGGAAACGAGAGCGCCGGATCCGGCGGAAGCCTCGTGGACAACCCGCGACTTTCAATGCCGTGAAATCGCCGCGGATAACTACCTGATCACCTATACCTTGCTGCAGGGTTCGCGCGTCACGCGCCGTGCGACCCTGTGGCGCAGAACCAAAGCCGGGTGGAAGATTCTCTATCACCAGGGCACGATGGTGGAATCTTCCGCTTAAGCTTGGGATTGCACCGCAATGCTCAAACTGGAAAATGTCTACAAGACATTCGAAGATAGGACCGTCCTTGCCGATATCAACCTTTCGGTTCCCACCGGCGCGACGCATGCGTTGATCGGTTCCAGCGGCTCGGGGAAAACCACGCTGCTGCGCATCACTCTGGGACTCATTCCGTTCGATCGCGGCTATGTCAAGGTCAACGATCAGCCCCTGCTGTCGCTCAGCCCCGTCGAATGGGCGGCGCGAATCGGCTATGTGCCGCAGGACGGCGGGCTGTTTCCCCACCTCATGGGTCATCACAATGTCTCGCTGATCGCAAAACTGCGCGGCTGGGGAAAATCCAGAATCGCGGACCGCGTGGAGGAATTGCGCAAGCTGGTCGATTTGGAGGCCAACGTGCTCAAGCGATTCCCGCACGAATTGAGCGGCGGGCAGAAGCAGCGGGTGGCGATCATGCGGGCCGCGATGATGGATCCGTCGGTGATGCTGCTCGATGAGCCGATGGCCGCGCTCGACCCCTTGATCCGCCACAGCCTGCAGCAGGAATTGAAGGACATTTTCAGCCGGCTGGGGAAAACCGTGCTCATCGTCACCCACGATCTCGGCGAAGCGGTATATCTCGCCGAGCGCATCACGCTGCTTCACGAAGGCCGAATCATTCAGAGCGGCAGCTATCGGGAACTGCTGCGTCAGCCGGCCGATCCTTACGTCACGCTCTTTATCAACGCGCAGCGCACCGTGCCGGATGCCTCGGAAGCCGCATGAAGAGATGTCTCATGACGGCGGTATTGCTGGCTTGGCTTCTGCCCCTCGATGCATTGGCGGCCAATGCCATCGTGGTCGGCTCCAAGGTATTCACCGAGGGCTACATACTCGGGGAGATTGCGGCACAACGCATCGAGTCGGCCTCGAACGTACCGGTGGAGCGGAAACTCGGCATGGGAAGCACGGGTATTTTATTCGAAGCGGTCGCCACCGGCGCGATCGACGTTTATGCGGATTATACGGGCACCTTGAGCGAAGCCATCCTCAAACAACCGGACTTGAAGTCGGTGGCCGACATTCAGCTGGCGCTTGCGAAAATGAATCTGGTGATCTCGGCGCCATTGGGCTTCGACGACACCTATGCGCTCGCCGTCAAGGAGTCCTTTGCCGAAAAACACGATCTGCACACGATCAGCGACTTGGCGCGGATCGCAGGCGACATCAAGGCCGGCTTCAGCTACGAGTTCATGGATCGCAAGGACGGCTACACCCGCATGGCGGAGCGCTATCACTTGAGTTTGGCCCCGCAAAAGGTCAGCCGCATGGAACACAGCTTGAGCTTTCAGGCCATCGATGACGGCGCCGTGGATCTGATCGACACCTATTCCACCGACGCCAAGATAAAAAAATCCAAGCTGCGGGTGCTTCAGGACGATCGCGGATTTTTTCCGGTGTATCAGGCCGTTTGGGTGGCGCGAAAGGTCTTTGTCGACGCTCATCCCCGCGAGTGGCAGGCACTGTTGCAGCTGCAGGGGACGATCAGCGCGGATGCGATGATCGAGATGAACAGCCAGGCGGACATTCAAAAGTTGAGCTATGCGAGGATTGCCGCGCAATTCTTAGGATCCGAAGCGCCGCGCTCGCAGAGCTGGCAGGCGAGCATACTGCTGCGCACCCGCGAGCATCTCTGGCTGGTGGGCGTGTCGCTGCTGTTTTCGGTGCTGGCCGGCATTCCGCTGGGCGTGACCGCCGTGCGGTTTCATGCCGCCGGCCAGGCGATTCTGATCGCCAGCGCGGTGATCCAAACCGTGCCCTCGCTGGCACTGCTGTGCTTTCTCATTCCCTTGCTCGGCGTCGGCACCAAACCCGCACTGGCGGCGCTGTGCTTGTACAGCCTGCTGCCGGTGGTCTTGAATACCTTCACCGGGGTGCGCAACGTGAACCCGCAGCATGTGGAAAACGCGCGCGCCTTTGGATTGACGCCGAGGCAGGTGTTTTTCCGCGTCGTCTTGCCGCTCGCGAGCCCCACGGTGCTGGCGGGAATAAAAACCGCCACCATCGTCAGCATTGGCACGGCGACCCTGGCGGCCTTGATCGGGGCGGGCGGCTATGGCGCCCCCATCATCTCCGGTCTCTCATTGAACGATGTTCCCACCATACTCACCGGGGCCATCCCCGCCGCATTCATGGCGCTCATCGCCTACGGCCTGTTTGAGATCCTGGACCTGCTGCTCATCCCGGCCGGACTGCGCAAGCGACGCTAATTCGCCGTTCAGGTGCCCGTTAAGCCGATTTCCAAGCTGCGAACGCTCACTCGAATCCAAAATGCAAATAATAATGATTCGTGTTAGCATCAAATGCGGAGTGAGTTCAGGGATTTTGCGATGCACCAATGGCCTATCCGAGAAGATGGCGAGAGCCGGTTGGCGGCCGCCGGTGTCGCGGTCACTGCCCTGGTATCCGCCTATGCGCAGGCCGACAGTGATGTGCCCGCAGAAGCTGACAATTTGCAAAGCATCGAGGTCACGGGAACCGCCATCCGCTCCGGGTTGGACATTCCCCAGTCAATCGACACCATCGATGCAAAGGAATTGACGCAGCAGCACCTCACGCTGTTGCAGGACGCCCTGCGCAATGTGCCGGGCATCACCTTGAACGCCGGCGAAGGCGGCGCGCACGGCGATTCGGTGAATCTGCGCGGACTCTCAATACCCGACAGCTTCTTTCTGGACGGCGTGCGCGACATCGGCCAGTACCGGCGCGACACCTTCAACACCGAGGCCATCTCCGTGCTGCTGGGTCCCGCATCGGCGGTGTTCGGCCGCGGCTCGACTTCCGGCGTCATCAACAGCATCAGCAAGCAACCCACGCTCACGCCGCTGGCGGTGATCAGCGCCTCGGCGGGCGAGGCGGATTTGTGGCGCGGCACGGGGGATTTCAACCTGGCCATAGGCCCCACGGCGGCGCTGCGAGTCACGCTGATGGATCAACACAACGGCGTCGTTGAGCGCGATCAGGTTCTGTACAAGAGCTACGGAGCGGCGCCCACGCTCAAGCTGGGCATCGATACGCCGACGCGCTTGACCTTGAGCTATTTCAAACAGGAAGAAAACAACATTCCTGACTACGGTATTCCGTTCATCGACGGGGCGCCCGCGCAGGTTCCGCGCAGCAACTACTACGGCTTGGCCGATTACGATCGCACGCGCACCAACACCAATATCGGAACGATTCGCTTCGAGCAGGATTTCACGGATCAGATGACTTTGAGCGACAGCCTGCGCTACGCCAACTATGGCTTTCAGTACTTGCTCAGCAGCCCTTTTCTCGGCAATGACTTCGTGGGCGCGCCGCCTCCGGGCACGCCGTATGCGGACATCTTCGTGTCTCGCGACCAGCCGAGCAGCGCCGGCACCACGGCACTGCTCATCAATCGCACCGATCTTACCGGCAAGTTCGACCTCGCGGGCGTCGCCAACACGCTCACCGCCGGTCTGGAACTCAGCAAAGAGTGGTCGAACGTCAACCGCTTCATGAACGGCTTGAACGACATCCCGCCGACGCCGCTGCTGGCTCCCGTTCCCTTCCACTCGCCGCCGACGCCGCTCATTTCCTATTCGAATCCCAAGGGCCGGGCCAACGATGTGAGCCCATATCTCCTCGATAGCATTGCCTTCGGGCCGCGCTGGGATCTGGACTTGGGATTGCGCTGGGACCGCTTCAAATCCAGCTTCAGCGAAGCCTTTTCAGGAACCGGATTCGACCGCACCGATACTTTTTTGAGTCCGCGCACCGCGCTGATCTTCAAGCCTGATGAGACGCGAAGCTATTACCTGTCCTACGGCACCTCCTACAACCCCGCGATCGAGTATCTCATCATCGCACCATCCGATCAGAGTCTGTCGCCGGAAAAGAACAGCACCGTGGAGCTGGGAGCGAAGCTCAAAGTCCTGAACAGCGCCGCAACGCTCACCAGCGCTTTGTTCGATACGCATGTCGCCAACGTGCGCAACTCGGATCCCAATGATCCCATCGTGCAGGATGCGCCCTTCGATCAGCGCGTGAAGGGCCTCGAGCTCGGCATCGACGGCAGCCTCGCGGAAAATTGGAGAGTCACCGCAGCCTACACGCACCTGAACGACAAAATCACCGCGAGCTCGGATCCGAAGTCGGTGGGGAAATTCGTGCCCAATGCGCCGCACGACGCGTTCAACTTGTGGAGCAGCGTGGAACTTTCCGCTGCGTGGGAATTGGGCGGCGGCCTCACCGCGGTCAGCCATCGCCATGCCGACGCTGAAAATACCGCCGCAGTGCCCTCCTACGTGGTGTTCAACGCGATGCTGTCCTTCCAGCTCAGCGAGCATTTCAAGCTGCAGCTGAATCTCAACAACGCGACCGACAAGCTGTATTTCAGCGGCTTCTACTATGTCGGGGTCCAGGAAAATCACGCCCTGCCGAGCGCCGGCCGCACCCTCATCGGCAGCGCCACTTATCGGTTTTGAGCGTATGGGGAACTCGTCCATCTTAAAGTTGCTGGCGCAGATGAGCGCGTCCCGCCTCAGGGCGCTGTTCGCCCAGGACCCGGCGCGTGCCGCCGACTGGGTGTACGTGGCCGCGGCCGACGGGTTGCCGCAGGCGCAGCTGTGCTACGGCCGCATGCTGCTCGAGGGCACGGGAACACTCAAGGATCCGGTCGCGGCACTGCAGTGGTTTCGGCGCGCGGCGCGCCAGGGCGATCTCGATGCCATCAACATGGCCGGACGCTGCCTCGACAATGGCTGGGGCACGGCCGAGGACCCGGCGGCGGCGGCAATGCATTTCCAATGCGCCGCGGATTCCGGCCACGCTTGGGCGCAGTACAACCTGGCGCACATGTACTTAGGAGGCCGCGGCGTCGCCCGCGATTGGTCGCGCGCCTACTCGTACTACCTGCGGGCGGCCGAGCAGCAGCATGAGCGCGCCATGAATTTGCTGGGCCGATGCTGCGAGGAAGGCTGGGGAAGGTCGCGCGACCCTGTGGCCGCCGCGGCTTGGTATCGGCGTTCGGCCGAGGGCGGCTATTTCCGCGGACAGTACAACTGGGGGAGCATTCTGCTCGAGGCCGGCCGCTGCGATGAAGCAGCACTGTGGTTCGAGCGCGCCAGCTTGAGGGGAACACCGGCCGTACGCCAAGCCGTGATGGAGCTTGGCGCGCGCGCCCACGCGAGCGCCGCGCTTCAAGCCCTCGCCGCCCGCCTTCAGGCGAGCCCGCCCAACATCGAGGCCGCGTAGATGTTCGTAACCATTCCGGCTGTGTTGTGCGGCGATGAGCTTTCCAAAGTTTGCGCCTTGCTCAATGCGGAAGCGGCGCCCTGGGTGCACGGCCGCGTGACGGCGGGGCATCAAGGCGCGCCGGTCAAGAACAATCAACAGCTCGACGAAGCCAGTGCGATGGCGCGCGAGTTGGGCGCGGCGATTCTCGCGTCTCTGGAGCGCAATCCGCTGTTCATCAGCGCGACCCTGCCCAACAAGGTGTATCCGCCGATGTTCAACCGCTACGGCGTCGGCATGCATTTCGGCACGCATGTTGACGGGGTCGTGCGCTCGATGCCCGGCAGCGCTCACCAGCTGCGCGCGGATCTCTCGGCAACGCTGTTTTTGGCGCCCGCGCAATCCTACGACGGCGGCGAGCTGGTCATCGAGAGCGATTTCGGCGATCAGTGCCACAAGCTGGCGGCGGGCGACATGCTTGTCTATTCGGCCGGGTCGCGCCACCACGTGAACGCGGTGACCCGGGGGCAGCGGCTGGCCAGCGTGTTCTGGATTCAGAGTTTGATCCGCGACGACAAGCGGCGCGCGCAGCTGTTCGAACTCGACCGCACCATCCAGCGCCTGACCCAATTGGCAGCGGATGCGGATTGCATGGTGCGCTTGGCGGCTCACTATCATCAGCTGCTGCGCGAGTGGTCGGAGCTTTAACGCCGGTCCGGCGCGCGAGATGATTGCGGGTTCGTGCGCGTGATGCGAACATGCGAACCCCAAACGCTACGGATGCCGGCCCCCATGAACAATCGGATCGCGGCCACTCTCGCCGCAATGCTGCTGCCAATTGCCGCGCAAATCTGCTTTGCAGATGCGCCGGCGCCGAATCCCCCGCCCATCGCATTGAAGGCCGCGCACCTGTTTGATTCGGTGTCGGGCACGCTCATCGAGCACGGCGTCGTGGTGATCGCGGGCAATAAAATTCAAGCGGTCGGGCCCGCGGTAAAGATCCCGGACAATGCGCGAGTCATCGATCTCGGCGATGCGACCTTGCTGCCCGGCTTCATCGACGCCCATGTGCATCTGTCGGAGGTGTCGAGCGCCAACTGGTACGAGGATTTTTACCACGACATCATGCGCTTCCCCGCGGAGCAGGCGCTGTACGGTGCGCAATACGCGAAAGCCACTCTCGAGGCCGGCATCACCACGGTGCGCGATGTCGGCTCCGTGGAATACATTGCGCTGGGATTGCGCAACGCCATTAAAGCGGGAGCCATTCCGGGGCCGCGCATGTTGGTGTCGAACTATGCAATCGGCTCCACCGGCGGGCATGCGGATCAGAGCCCGTTCCCGCCGCAACGAATCAAAGTCGCCGACCCCATCCTGGGTGTGTGCAATGGGCCCGAGCAATGCCGCGAGGCCGTGCGCTACCAGATCAAGTACGGCGCCGATGTCATCAAGTTCATGCCCTCCGGCGGGGTGCTGTCGCTTTCCGACCCCGTGGACAATGTGCAGCTGACGCAGGATGAAATGAATGCCATCGTCTCCGAAGCACACGCCTGGAATCGCAAGGTGGCCGCGCACTGTCACGGTGATCGGGCCGCCAAGATGGCGATCGCCGCGGGCGTCGATTCCATCGAGCACGGCAGCTTCCTCAAGGACGACACGCTGACGGAGATGAAGCGCAAGCATGTGTACCTGGTGGCGACGATTTTCGCCGGTGCCTGGGTGGGTGAGCACCTGGACCGGTATCCTGCCGCCATCGCCGTGAAGGCGCGCGCGGCCGCGGCGCAGATTCAGCAGATGTTCCAGCATGCCGTCAAAATCGGCGTGCCGCTGGCCATGGGTACGGATGCCGGGGTCGAGCCGCATGGCCTGAATGCGCGCGAATTCTCGCTGATGACGAAAAACGGCCTGTCTCCGGCCAAGGCGCTGATGGCAGGCACGGCGGGCGGCGCCGATTTGCTCGGTATCGCCGATCAGACCGGCACGCTGCAGGCGGGAAAATTCGCGGATATCGTGGCAGTGCCGGGCAATCCCCTCAAGGACATTCAGGCCACGGAACAGCCGCTGTTCGTCATGAAGGAAGGCATCATTTATCGCAATGAGTCCTTGGCCGGTCCGCACTAGGCCGATGCTTTCAGCTGCCACAGCAAGAACGCGTAGGTATCCGCCGCTTCGCGATCTTGCTGTGCGCGGGTCGAGCCGATGCCGTGGCCGGCATCGAAGTCGACGCGCAGCAGAATCGGCTTGCCCGAGGTGCTCGCCGCCTGCAATCGCGCGGTCATCTTCGCCACGTGGAAGGGCGCGACGCGCGGGTCGGTAACCCCCGTCGTCAATAGCACGGCCGGGTAAGCGGCGTTCTTCACTGCTTGATAACTATCGATCATTTTCAGCGCCCGATAACCCGCAGGATCGGTAATGGCTCCCCACTCCGGTTCTTCTCCATAACCCTCCTGCTCTACGACATAGCGCAAAGGGTTCGACCAGCCGACGCCATCGACGACGGCGGCGAACAAATCGGGCCGCTCGGTCATCGCCCGCCCCACCGTGATGCCTCCCGCGGATCGCCCGCCGATGGCGAGATGTTGCGGTGAGGTGAATTTCTTGGCCACCAGCTCCTCGCAAACCGCGATGAGGTCGCGCCAGGTGTTGGGCTTGTTGTCGAGCTGTCCCGCCTTGTGCCACTCGCGGCCGTATTCGCCGCCGCCGCGCACGTTGGCGTAGCCGACGATGGCGCCGGCATCGACCAGCGCGAGAGATCGTGGCGCGAAGGTCGGTGAGTACGAATAGCCATACGAGCCGTAGGCGGAAATCCACGCGGGCGCGGTGCCGTCCTGCTTCAGGCCCTTGCGGTAAATCAGGGTGTAGGGAATCTTGACGCCGTCCTTGGCAGTGGCGAAGAAACGCCGGGCCTCGTAGGCGCTGACATCGATCTTAGGTGTCGGCGTGATGCCGGTGTCGGCCAGGCGGCCTGCCGCATCCACCGACCAGATAGCGGAGGGATTGAGCCAACCCTGCAGCGAGATCAGCACGCCGTCCTCGCCGGGCACGGCATAAATCGAGCCGATCGATCCCTCGAACGGCAGCGCGATCTCGCTGAGTCGGCCTTGTGTATAGCGCTGCATGCGGCTCACGCCGCCATCCATGATATTCAAGTACAGGCCGTCGCGCGCGCGGGCGACATGCTCGATCACGAAGGCGCTTTGCGGCACGACCACGGTTGCGGTCGCGAGGTTGGGCGTCGCCGCGGACGTCCTGACCAGCCGCCCGCGCGGCGTGCCGTGGTTGACGAGCAAGTATAGATCGCTGCCGTCGAGTTCGAAGTCGGTGACCTCATCCTCGAAGCCGGCGACGGTCATCCATTTCGCCTTGCCGGCGATCGCACTGCTTAGCGGCGCGATGAAGCTGCGCATCTCGGGTCGAACATCGATCAGCAACAACAAGGCATACTTCGAGCCCGGGAAGGTCACGATGTGGGGCATCTGGATCTTGTCGTAATCGACACCGGCGACGAGTCCGCGCTTCATCAGAATCGGATCGGATTTAGGATCGGTGCCCAAGCGGTGAAAGCGCGCCTGGCTGTCGAGATAGCGCTCGGGGGTCGCCACCGCAGCGGTCAGCTGGTTGTAAAAAAAGCCGCTGCCATCGTCCAGCCATTGTGGATTGGCGCCTTCGGTGTTGGGTATGCGCTCGGGCAGATCCTTGCCGTCGGCCACGCTGAGCACGTGCAGGAGAGAGTCCTCGCTGCCGTCCTTGGACAGTCCGTACACCACGTGCTTGCCGTCCGGTGATGCGCGCCACCAATCCAGCGACATATGGCTATCAGGGCTGCTCAAGGCGGTGGGATCCACCAACACCTTGTCCGGACCCGAGGGACCCTGACGCACGAACAGGCGGTAATTGTCGGCACCCAGCGGCCGCTGCGAGAAAAAGGTCAGCCCGCCCGCGCGCTGCACCCGGCTGGTCGCCGCCGCCTCCCCGGACAGCGCTTGGATGCGTTTTAGCAGCGCAGCTCGCGCCGGCAAGGCATCGAGCACTGCACGGGTATGTTCATTCTGTCCCTTCAAGAAGGGCAGCCACTCCGGATCCTTGGGGTTTTCCATCCAGCGATAAGGATCGCTCAAGGTTTCGCCGAAATAGGTGTCGTGCACGATGTCGATTCGCGCCACCGGCGCCGGCGGCACGCCGGACCTGGCGGTTGCCGTCGCCGTGCCCGTCGCGGCCAGCAAGCGGCCCGGCAGCAGCGCCATTGAGATTGCGCCGGCGCTTCCCGTCAGAAAGTGGCGCCGATCGAATGCCCTGTTCATTGTATTTACCCGCCTATTTCATCGACTGACAGAGTTGAACGGCAGGGTGCCCAAAAGTTCCGCGGCGCCGTTCCACAGCACCTGAATCCCAATGCAGAACAAGAGAAATGCCGACAGCCGCACCACGATGGTGGTACCGGTGGGGCCGATCAATTCGGCGAGGCGCGCCGAGTATCTATAGAAGCCATAGACCAAAATGGCCAGCAGCGCGGTTGCCGCCAGGGTCTCGACGAAGAATTCGAGGGTGGCGGCATGAAGGCCGGTGGGGCGCCCGGCACCCAAGGAAATCGCCACCGAGATCGTGCCGGGGCCCGTGGTCAACGGCATGGTGAGCGGATAAAAGGCAAGCCGGCTGGGATGCACATCGACCGAGCGCGGGCTGGGAGTCTCGCTGCGGCGCTGCGCAGTGGCGTCCGGCGCGTTCAACATGCGCCAACCGGCCGCGGCGACGATGATGCCGCCGGACACCCGCAGCACGGGGATCGAGACGCCGAAAAACTCCAGCACGTAGGCGCCCACGTACAGCGATGCCGCGACTATCGAGAAGGAATAAATCGACACCCAGCGGGCCACCGACGCCCTGACGGAGGTTTCCAGCTCCTCCGTTGCGCCGAAGAAAATGAACGCCCCCGAGAGCGGGTTGACGATCGAGAACAGCGCGGTGAACGCCAGCAGAAAGGTCGTCAATTGAACTCCCAAAGCCCGATTCTAGCGAATACGCGCGTCAGTCGCTTCGAGCACCGCCTTGACCAGGGGTTGCAGTGAATAGCCCAGGCTTTCCGGCGTCAATCCCAGGCGCACGACGATCAATTGGCGCGACCGGATGACGGCGATGCTTTGACCGTCGTGGCCTGAAAACCAAAAGGTGTCCGCCGGGATGCCAAACGCCGCGTCGGGATTCACGCCGGGGGTCGCCGCATCGGATCCCCACAACCACACCTGACCGTGGCCATACTGGCCGGCGGATGCCGCCACCGGCGTCGCCATCATCGCGACATATCCGGAAGGGAGCAGTTCCTGTCCCTGCCAAACGCCCTCTTGCAGCAGGAACTGCGCATACTTCGCCCAGTCGCGCGCCGTGGCATACATATAAGAAGAACCGACCAGCGTGCCGTGCGCGTCTGACTCCAGGGTCGCGCTCGACATACCCAGCGGTTTGAACAGCCGCGCGTCGGCGAACGCGCGGCCGTCGCCGCCCGCGGCGTCCTGCATCATGCGCGAGAGAATGACGGCGGTGCCGCTGGAATAGCTCCACACCTCTCCGACCGGATGGGCCAGAGGCTGGGCGCGCGCGAATGCGGCCATGTCGGGCTGCAAGTACAGCATGCTGGTGACATCGGACACCGCACCGTAGTTTTCATTGAAGCGCAGGCCGCTCGACATGGCGAGCAAGTCCGCGACACGAATGCGATCGCGGCCGTCGCCGGCTGCGGCTGGCCAGAATCCTGCCTGCTCGAGCGACAGCTTGCCGTCCTTGATCAGCAATCCGATGAGGCCTGCCACCACGGTTTTGGTCATCGACCAGCCGAGCAGGGGCGTGCCTGCCGTGAATCCGCTCGTATAGCGCTCCGCGACGATATGGCCGTGATCGACCACGAGCAGGGCGCGTGCACCCGGGCCGGCGAGTTCATCGTTGCCAAGAATGCGATCGATCGCGGGCTGGGTTGCAACGGCGCCGCCATCCGGCCACAGAGCGTTGGCGGGCGCGGCGGCTGTGCCTTCGCCGGCGGATTGAACGCGAGGCGGGATGCGAGCGGGCCGCGCCTCCTCCACAGGCTCGAGCTTGCCATCCGGCAGCACCGTGCAGCCGTTGCCCGGCCGCGCGACCGCGATTCCATCGCCGATGAATCCTAATAGCCCGGCCCGCACCACGCCGCGCTCGCGGTCGACCGACACCCGCATGAGCCGCAGCAGCGCGATCCCCGGCGCCTGAACATCGATGCGCAACACCTCCTCAGGATCGCGTCCGGCGAGAAACACATTCGAGCAGACGATCTTGGCGGAATAGTTGGCGCCGACGCGCAGCAGCGCCGGCGGCTTCAGCCATAGCAGAAACGTCAGCGCGATCAGCAGCACCAGAAGCGCCGCGGCAGTTCGACGAAGGATTTTCATGGCTTGTCTACCAGCGCAGCTCGGCCATCAAGGCCGCGTAAGTGTTGATCCCGTCCCACAAATTTTGCAGCCGCAGGTTCTCATTGGCGGCATGCTGATTGTTGTCGTGATTGACGATGGGCAGGCCGATGATCGGCGCTGGAAATACATCGGCAAACAAGTGCAGCGGCACGCTGCCGCCCATCATGGGTAGAACCACCACGGGTGCCTTGGCCGCTTTGCTGGCGGCGGCGATCACTGCTTTGGCGGCCGGCGAGGACATTTCGGAGCGCAGTCCGGGATAGCCGGATTCCCATGCCAACCGCACCAAGCGGGCGGCGCTGAGGCGAGCTGCAAGATCCGGCTCGGCGCTGACGATGGTCCATCCGCGGGCGATCAAAAAATGTTCGACCGATGCCTTCACCGCGGCGGGCGTCTGCTCGGGCACCAAGCGAAAATCCATCGATATCACGGCATCGATGGGAATGGCATTGGCCGCCGCAGCGCCGACTTGGCCCGATCTTAGGCCGCGGATGTTGAGCGCCGGACGCATGAAACTGGCGGCCAGATTCTCGCTTCCCTCGGATCGCGCGATGCCGAACTCGCGCTTCAACTCATCCTCGACGGGCGGCAGGTTGCGCAGCGCGTTCTGCTCGTCGGGCGTGAGGGCGCGCACCTGATCGGAAAAGCCGGGAATCAAGATTCTGCCATCGTCATCACGCATCTGTGCGATCAGCGTCGCAGCCATCGCCGCAGGATTGGGCACCCAGTTGCCGTAGTGGCCATCATGCAAGGCGCGGATGGGCCCGTAGAGGGTGGCCTCCAATCCCAAACTGCCGCGCGCGCCGAAATAAATCATGGGCCGGCGGGATTGATGCACCGGGCCGTCGCCGATGAGGAACAAATCCGTGCCGAGAATCCTTTGATTGTCGCGCAGCACACGGCCTAAGTGCACGGAGCCGGCTTCCTCTTCGCCCTCCCAGAGCACTTTGATGTTGACCGACGGCGCCGTGTGCGCGGCGGTGAGGGCATCGAACGCCGCGAGAAACGCCACGATGGACGCCTTGTCGTCGCTCGCGGCGCGGCCGAAGAGCCGCCACTCCGGATCGAAGGGCGGCGATGTCCGGCGCCAGTCGATGTCCTTGCTGTGGCCAGTCAGGCCGTTGCTGCGCATCACCGGCAGGAACGGGTCGGAGCTCCATTGGGACGGGGTCACCGGCTGGCCGTCGTAGTGGGCATAGAACACCACGGTGCGCCGGGCATTCGGGACTTTTAAGGCGCCGAACACCACTGGGGGAGAGCCTGTCGCCGTGGCCAGTACCGCGACTTCGAAGCCGCGCTGCCGCAGCGCCTGCTCGAGCGCGCCGGCCATCGCGAGCAGCCCTTGCGGATCCGCCGCCACGCTTTTCAATCGGGTTAGGGCATCCAGCTGCCCGACGATGGCGGCCTCATGAGCCTGGCGGTAGCGCTCGACTTGGGTTTGCAGGTCCGCGGCGTTGAGGTGCAGCGCGAGCATGAGGAGCGAGGCGCCGCAGATGCGGGTAACAGACTGCATGCGGCAGTTTAACCCGCGGCGCTGGACGCAGACCCAAGATTTGTCCGAAGATGGGTCATGAACGCCACTCTGAAATCGGTACAAGACCCCGCGGCAGCCGAGCAACGCGCCAGGGTCGATCTCGCGGCGTGCTATCGATTGGCGGCGCACTTCGGCTTCAACGAGGGCATCGACAATCATTTGACGGTGCTGGTGCCGGGTTATTCCGACCGGTTTTATCTCGCGCCATTCGGCTTGCACTGGTCGGAGGTGAAAGCCAGCGATTTGTTGGCGCTCGACTTTGCCGGCCGCTTGGTGAGCGGGCAGGGTCTGGTGGAGCCGACCGCCAAGTACATTCACGCGCCGGTGCATCGGCTATCGCCGCAGGGCAACTGCGTGCTGCACACCCACATGCCCTATGCGACCGCGCTCGGCA
>Ga0210394_10000985_pt1 | contig 49495 bp, 37 predicted proteins | sample IncBWC12MmetaG_FD_160121 | JGI IMG/M metagenome (GOLD analysis project Ga0210394, IMG submission 160121) | Forest soil microbial communities from Barre Woods Harvard Forest LTER site, Petersham, Massachusetts, United States - Inc-BW-C-12-M | ecosystem: Environmental > Terrestrial > Soil >...
CACAGTTGCCGCGCCAGCCTTCTGAGTCATGAGATTGCTTTGCAGCGTTACTCGTAAGCTCTGAAGTTGAGCTTCCGCAGCCCTCAATTGCAGCTTGGCATCGACCGCCGCTTGCTCGACTTGCGGATTGCTCATCTCCATCAGGACATCCTTCGCCGTGACTTTCGACCCTGGCAGCATGCGTATGCGAACCACGGTAGCTTCAGTCTCTGATGGGATTTGACGAATGAACTCCTGGCTTGGAACCAGCGACCCGAGGCCCCGGACTTGCCGAAGCATTACGCCATGCTTGACCGTGTCGGTCCACACGGTGCTTCGCTCAAGTTCGGGAGCTGCTGGTTTGAGCCGGGAGACTCCAACTGTCACTGCAACGAGGCATAAGATGCCGATGGCTGCCGAGATTACTAGCCGGCGTCGTTTTTGCTTCTTAAATTCTGGGCGCGCGATATCCATCGCTAATCGATTATGCAATCCTAACGCCAGAAGTTGAGAGGCGTATCACATTGAAAACAAAGTAAAATAGGGATTCAAAGGAAGCCTGATTCGGAGTTTGGTGTCCGCACCCGGAATGCAAGTGTCCATTTTCGGACATTATTGCTTGGTTTAGAGCTAGGTCAGGGGAGACGGCATTATTTGGACCCCTGACCCAGAATTCGCAGAACCGGTTTGTATTTGAGCTACAGTTGGCGTGTTCGGGATCCGAGTTTAGGGCAACTGAAAAACCAATCCATTCGCGATTAGAGGCTGGGCGCGGAGATGTATCCTGATTGCGGTTTGTGTCGGCAGTCTAAAACTAATGGAGCCAGGAACGATGAAGGTCATGAACGCTAAGGTAGTTACTCTCGCAGTAGCAATCGCCGTAATTCTGGGCCTCACTCTCTCGGTGAACGCCCAGGATTCGGCCGCGCTATTTAAATCAAAGTGTGCCGGTTGCCACGCCGCTGACGGGACAGGCTCGCCAATGGGCAAGAAGTTGGGAGCCCACGACTTTACCAGCGCCGACGTACAGAAAATGTCAGATGCCGACCTCGCAGATGTCATTACGAACGGCAGAAACAAGATGCCCAGATATGCGGCTCTAAAACCCGAGGAAATTAAGGGGCTGGTGGCGTACATTCGGACGCTGAAGAAATAACGGCGGGAATCGCATCGAAAATCCAAAGGAACCACCATACGCCGCGGACGAGACGCCGACGGTAGTGGAAGTGTCTGCACTCTAGTAATTTAGCGGTACAAAAGAAATATTTTCCCTGAAGAATAAGGTCGTGACTGCGAGGCCAAATGAAGATATTAGTAGCTTCGGGAATCTAAGGTAAACAGCTAAGGAAAAACTACGTTATTTCCCGTATAGACCTTCCCGCCAGCTGAGATTAGAGTCCGTCTCGGTAAGAGCGGCGAATCCCGAATTCACTCCAATCATATACAGTTATGTCAAATGTAAACTTGCCCTTCATTAGCCTTAATCGATGGCGCGACCTCTATGTGTCAGCGTTGTTTGAGACCGACAGAACCCGGCTGCCGGAGCGAATCGCGGAGGCAGAACTCGCCATCGTGGCCCGGGCACGGGAATTGTTTTCCGCTGACACTGACACCATCGAGGAAGACCAGGCGCTGGACGATGCGCTCTATTCGTTGCGAGCTTTACAGAGCTGCCTTGCGCTAAGGTCGATGGCGCACGCCGAATCCTCTTGCGATTCCATGCAGTGGATGGCGGATTAAGCGTAGCTGAGTCGCTCAGCCGATTTAGTGGGCAGCCTCCAGTTGCTTCGCGCCAGATACCAATCGGTAATTTCGAGGCCGTCCCTGCCAGCAACTCGCTCCTCAGCGTCCGCTTGTGTCGTGGGCGGTGGAACGATTACCGATTCGCCAGGGCGCCAGTTGGCGGGTGTGGCGACATGATTTGTGTCACTCATCTGCAGAGCGTCCACAATTCGCAGAATCTCGTCGATATTGCGTCCGCAAGCCACCGGGTAATAAAGCAGGGTGCGTATGGTCTGCGTGGGATCGATAAAAAGAACCGCACGTACGGTCGCCGTGTCGCTGGCGGCATCGTGCAACATGCCAAACAAGCGGGCGACTTTCCGGTCAGCATCCGCAATCACGGGGAACGGAATTTTGATTCCACTGTCCTCTTGGATACTCCGAATCCAGGCGATGTGAGAAAAAACGCTGTCCACGGAACAACCGATCAGTTGCGCCTTGCGTTTCTCGAAATCGTCGTTGCGGCGCGCGAATTCGACGAACTCTGTGGTACAAACCGGCAGAAAGTCCCCGGGATGAGAAAAGAGCACAACCCACTTGCCCTTGGAGGTGAAATCGCTGAGGCGGACAACGCCCTGCGTGGAGTTGGATTCGAAATCCGGCGCAGGCTCGCCAATTCGAGGAATGCGCGGCACAGTCACCGCAACCATTTCGGTGCTCACGAGGCAATCTCCTTGGCGCGGTCCAGTGAGGGGTGCATGTCTACTTTGCACAAGCCGGATGGCTGCAATCGCACGCGATTTCCGCTTCGCTTGATCCTGCTTCTTTGCAAAGCTGGCTGTAATATTTCTCTCCCGCCGGTGGGACACAAATGCACGGCAAATGCGCACACTTTTCGGATTTCTTGGTCATAGCCATTACTCCTCGTTAAACTTTCTTGAGTTAACAATTTCCAATGCGGCGCAAAGTTTAAGCTCAGTCACAGCGTCTCTAGAAATACGCGAACCCGGTAAAGCGGGGCATAGGTAAGGCAAGGCAGATTGGGGCAGAAATGGCTGTATGTCCAACGCCTTGACGTCAGTTATCGTAGAGTGTCATTTCATCCAACCGGCTGCCTTTGCCCGACATCAAAGTGCTGCACGCTTGGGGCGATGAAATCCCGACATAAACGACACTCGAATTTATGAGTCCCGAACACTTTACGAGTCCCGAACACAAGGAGATGAAAATGGTGGTAGATACGAACTCGTCAGTTGAGATCGCCGTTCGCGGGACTGGAGATTTCCTTTGCTGAATCACACCGCGCCAACCGTCTGGCCTGGAAGACCTTATCCGCTAGGGGCGACTTGGGACGGCGAAGGGGTGAATTTTGCAATCTTCTCCGAACACGCGGAGAAGGTCGAGCTCTGTTTGTTCGACCAGAGCGGCCGCCGCCAGACGCATTGTTTGAGCCTGCGCGAACAAACCGATCAGGTCTGGCATTGCTACCTGCCGGAGGCTCGGCCCGGCTTGCTTTATGGCTATCGTGTTTATGGTCCCTATGAACCATCGAAGGGACTGCGCTTCAATCCTCACAAACTTCTTCTGGATCCTTACGCGAAGCAGATACACGGTGACATGAAATGGAGCGATTCACATTTTGGTTACCGGATCGGGCATAAACAGGAGGATCTTTCATTTGACCGTCGCGACAGTGCTTCCGGCATGATGAAAGGTGTGATCATCGATCCTTCATTTACCTGGGGATCTGACCAGCCGCCACGCATCCCTTGGCATCAAAGCGTAATTTACGAGATGCACGTGAAGGGCTTTACAAAGTCTCATCCTGAAGTTCCGCCGCAACTGCGAGGAACCTATGCCGGGGTCGCGACCGCCCCGGTCATCGATTACTTCAAGAGACTTGGCATTACGGCCGTTGAGTTAATGCCAGTCCACACGTTCGTAGATGATCGCCGGTTAGTGGAACAGGGTCTCCGCAATTATTGGGGATATAACACGATTGGTTTCTTTGCTCCGGAGCCCCGCTATTCTGCAACCGGAACAATTAATGAATTCAAGACCATGGTGAAGACCCTGCACTCGGCGGGAATCGAAGTGATTCTCGATGTGGTCTATAACCACACTGCCGAAGGCAATCAGCTTGGCCCAACCTTGTCCTTCCGGGGAATCGACAACCCGGTTTACTACCGTGCAATCGCCGACAATCCACGCTATTACATGGACTACACCGGAACCGGCAACACTCTGAATATGAGGCATCCGAGGGTGTTGCAGCTTATTATGGACAGCCTTCGCTATTGGGTAACCGAAATGCACGTAGATGGCTTTCGTTTCGATCTGGCGGCAACTCTGGCGCGTGAATTACACGAGGTTGACCGCCTCGGAGCTTTCCTCGATATCATTCACCAGGACCCACTGCTGTCTCAAGTGAAGTTGATTGCCGAACCTTGGGATTTAGGGGAGGGCGGCTATCAGGTTGGTAAGTTTCCAGTTGGGTGGGCGGAGTGGAACGATCGTTATCGGGATGCAGTCCGATCTTACTGGAAAGGAGATGGCGGGCAGATTGGTGAGTTAGCCTATCGCATCACCGGTTCGAGCGACTTATATGCTCGTAGCGGTCGCAGACCGTACGCGAGTATTAATTTCGTAACCGCTCATGATGGTTTCACCCTGCAGGACTTGGTCAGTTATAACCATAAACACAATGAAGCGAATGGCGAAGGCAATCGCGATGGTACTGACAACAATCGCAGCTGGAATAGCGGCGTTGAAGGTCCAACAGACGATCCTGTTGTAAAAGCTCTACGCAGTCAACAGAAGCGCAATTTTCTGGCAACGCTTTTCTTGTCGCAGGGAGTGCCCATGCTGCTCGCCGGCGACGCAATCGGCCACTCCCAGAACGGCAACAACAACGCCTATTGCCAGGATAACGAGATCAGCTGGATCGATTGGAGCGAAGGTTCGGCAGATATGGATTTGTTGTCCTTCGTCGGGCGGCTGATTAACTTGCGCAAGAATCATCCAGTGTTTCGTCGACGAAACTTCTTTCAGGGGCGTGCGATTAAGGGAGCAGGAGTAAAGGATATCCTCTGGTTGATGCCCGATGGTCGCGAGATGACGGACGAGGAATGGAGACAGCAGTCTGTTCAGATATTGGGAATGTTTCTTTCCGGCGAAGGCCTCGGGGAGCAGGACGAACGAGCCCAGCCGATTACCGATCAGAATTTCCTTCTATTAATGAATGCACATCATGAGTCGGTGCCTTTCTTGCTTCCAACCGTAGCCTCCGGGATGGGATGGTTAACTTTGGTCGACACATCTTGCCAGACGACGCGCGGTATTCCGACTGTCTACGATGCGGGGTCGAGCTATCCCCTGCAGATGCGATCGTTGGTTGTGCTGCAGGAACGCCAAAAAACTCGAGTGCGCGCTAAGGACCGAAGGCATGAAACGTAAACATGCAATGCCGTTTGGTGCCGAGTGCCGCGGAGACGGTTCCGTTCGCTTTCGGTTCTGGGCACCCAAGTTGCAGCGAGTCGAGGTTGCGCTTGAAGATCAGAATTCGCGTACGCTATCGCTTGTTCGCCATGACGATGGATGGTTTGAACTCCTGACGCGCGAAGCTCGTGCAGGCACGCGCTACAACTTTCAGATTAACAAACAACTGAGAGTACCAGACCCGGCCTCGCGATTTCAGCCCTGCGATGTGGGCGGGCCCAGTGAAGTCGTTAACCCTTCGGCGTTCGACTGGCAGGATCAAGAGTGGCGTGGCTTGCCGTGGGAAGAAGCCATTATTTACGAGTTGCATGTAGGCACGTTTACGCGAGAGGGAACTTTCGCCGCGCTTCAGCAGAAGCTGGATTATCTCTCGAGGTTGGGAGTCACTGCTCTTGAACTCATGCCAGTTTCCGATTTTTCTGGAGGCCGAAACTGGGGCTACGACGGCGTTTTGCCGTACGCACCCGATAGTTCTTACGGCACTCCCGAGGATCTTAAGAACTTGATCCAGGCAGCCCACCAAAAAGGGCTGATGGTATTTCTAGATGTCGTCTACAACCACTTTGGTCCTGAAGGGAACTACCTGCGCGAGTACTCCCCGGAATTCTTTACCGACCGTCATCGAACTCCCTGGGGCGATGCGATTAACTTCGATGGCCGCGGAAGTCGAGTCGTCCGCGACTTCTTTATCCACAATGCGCTTTATTGGCTGGAGGAGTATCACTTCGACGGTTTGCGCCTAGATGCGGTACACGCAATTGTTGACGATTCCGTCCCTGACATTCCGACCGAGCTTGCTGAAGTTGTCAGAGAAACATTCAGAGACAAACGGCACGTCCATCTTGTTCTCGAGAACTACGACAACGCGGCCCGATATCTCGATCGAGATTGCCAGGGTCAAGCTCGCTGGTATAACGCGCAGTGGAATGATGATATCCACCATGTCCTTCATGTCTTAACTACTGGAGAAAAAGACGGCTACTACTCCGACTATTCGCAGCAACCGATGCAGTACTTAGGCCGCTGTCTTACCGAGGGCTTCGCTTACCAGGGCGATCGATCGGAGTATCACCAAGCTGTGCGAGGCGAGATAAGTAGTCACTTGCCGCCGACTGCATTTGTCTCATTTTTACAGAACCACGACCAGGTCGGAAACCGAGCCTTCGGAGAGCGCATTACATCACTTGCGGACGAGCAGGCCGTGAAAGCCGCCATGGCGATTCTGCTGTTGGCGCCTTCTCCGCCTCTTTTGTTTATGGGGGAAGAGTTCTCCGCGAGGACGCCGTTTTTGTTTTTTTGTGACTTTGAAGGAAAGCTTGCGGCGGACGTGACACGGGGAAGGCGCGCCGAGTTTGCCGGCTTCCGCCAGTTCCGTTCGCAAGAGATGCGCGAGCGAATTCCCGACCCCAATAACGAGCAGACATTCATCCGTTCGAAGATCGACTGGCAGAGCCTCGAGAGGGAGCAGGGCCAGAACCGGCTTCAGTTCTACCGCGCTTTGCTCGCGTTGCGGAAGAAAGAGATTTTGCCTCTACTGCATTGCGCAGAAACCCGTGCCGATTTTCGAACCTACGCGCAGGGTGGCATTGCCGTGGAGTGGCGTTTGGGCGATGCGGTGCTATCGTTGGTCGCGAATCCAAGTTCCGCTGTGACGGCTGCGATACCGCGTCCCTGTGGTCGTGGTATCTATGTCAGCTCATCTGATCTGTCTGCCGACCTTGATCTTGGGCAAAAGCAAATCGAGATGCCTGCCTGGTCGGTTGCGTGGTTCCTTTGTCCATGAAAGCGAATCGCATTCCGCTGGCGACCTATCGACTGCAATTTAGTCGTGACTTCACTTTCGCCCAGGCCGCTGATCTTGTGCCTTATCTCTCAAGCCTTGGTATCTCGCATGTCTATGCCTCTCCATATCTAATGGCGAGGCCGGGCAGCACTCACGGCTACGACATCATCGATCACAGCCGGCTGAACCCGGAACTTGGAACCGATGCAGACTATGAACATTTTGTCGATGAGCTACACAAGCATGGTATGGGACAGATACTCGATATCGTGCCCAACCACATGGGAGTAATGGGCAGTGACAATGCCTGGTGGATCGATGTTCTGGAAAATGGAGAATCTTCAAGTTATGCCGATTTTTTCGACATCGACTGGCAGCCGCTGAAAGAGGAGTTGGACAACAAGATCCTAGTGCCTGTGTTAGCAGATCAGTATGGCAAGGTGCTTGATGCGGGAGAGCTTAACCTTACTTACGACAAGGGCAAGGGAGAATTCAGCATCTTCTTTTTCCAACATAGGTTTCCGGTGGATCCCAGCGAGTATCCCCGTATACTTTCCCGAGGGCTCTCTCATCTGGAGCAAGTGCTGGGATCTCAGCACGATCAATTGTTGGAGTTTCAAAGCCTGATCGCTGCGTTTATCCACTTGCCGAGCCGAAGCGAGATGTTGCCTGAGAAACGTGCAGAACGTTTGCGCGACAAGGAAATTCATAAGCGTCGCCTGCAAGCGCTCGGTGCTGGTTCTGCCGTGGTAGCAGAGTCCATTGAGATGAGCATCCATGAGATCAACGGCACACCAGGCGACTCCGCGAGTTTCAACGATCTGCACGATTTGATCAAAGCGCAGGCTTACCGTCTCGCTTATTGGCGAGTAGCCGCGGACGATATCAACTACCGCAGATTTTTCGACATCAACGATTTGGCTGGGTTGTGCATGGAGAAGAACCAGGTCTTCGAAGTAACTCATCGATTAGTTTTGGACCTGATCCAACAAGGTAAGGTGGCTGGATTACGGATCGATCATCCCGACGGACTGTATGATCCGGCTCAATATCTTGCTCGTTTACAAGGCGCGTCAGACGAGCAATCGCGAGGCAAAGAGCGCGGCGAAAACCCTGTTTACATCGTGGTCGAGAAAATACTCATCGGAGATGAGCAATTGCCGGATGACTGGCCGGTCGATGGAACAACCGGCTACGACTTTCTTAACTTAGTGAACGGGCTGCTCGTCGATCCGACATCTCTTGACAAAATGACTCGTACTTACCGAGCGTTCATAAAACGACCGATCAATTTCGAAAATCAACTCTATCGAAGTAAGAAGATTGTGATGCATGCGGCCTTGGCGAGTGAATTGAATGTATTGGCGAACGCACTAAGCCGCATTGCGCTCTCCGATCGTTACACCTGCGACTTCACAGTGAACGGATTGCGAGACGCGATCAGTAAAATTGTCGCTTGCTTTCCGGGTTACCGCACCTACATCTCTGGCAATCAAATGTCAGCGACCGACCGAGCGTGTATCGAACGCGCCGTGGCCTGCGCCAAGAACGAAAGCCCCGGCGCCGACGCGACCGTGTTCGACTTCGCTCGACAGGTGCTGCTTGCGCCGGCCGATGCGGATCAGATCAGTTCTTTCCAGAGCGCGGCGATTCGGTTTGCAATGAAATTCCAGCAGTTCACCAGCCCGGTGATGGCGAAGAGTATGGAGGACACGTCGTTTTATCGCTACCACCGGCTGACTTCGCTGAACGAAGTTGGAGGAGACCCGCAAAGATTCGGAATTTCGGCAGAGATATTCCACAGGAGGATGCAAGACCGCGTGACCCATTGGCCCCACAGCATGCTCGCTACATCAACCCATGACACCAAGCGTTCCGAGGATGTGCGGGCGCGAATCAATGTGCTTTCTGAGATTCCCGTGGTCTGGGGCAGGAAGGTTCGCCGGTGGAGAGATCTGAATGTCGCCAGGAAAATTGATATCGCCGGCACCTCCGCGCCGTCGCTAAATGACGAATACCTCCTATATCAAACTCTGCTCGGGGCGTGGCCGGCGGATGAAGCCGAAGCGATGCAACCGGATTTCTGCCGTCGAATTACGGAGTACATGGTCAAGGCAGTCAGAGAAGCGAAAGAGAAGACGAGCTGGGCGAACCCGAATGCTCCGTACGAGGAAGCCGTGCGCAACTTCGTCGAAGCAGTCCTCACATTTAACGAAGGCAATCAATTTCTAGCCGATTTTTTGCCGTTTCAAAAAGACATCGCAAAACTGGGCATGCTCAACAGTCTGTCTCAGACGCTGCTGAAACTTACGTGTCCCGGGGTTCCCGACATCTACCAGGGCAGTGAACTATGGAATCTCAGCTTGGTGGACCCGGACAGCCGACGCGCGGTCGACTATGAACGCCGCCAAAATGTTCTGCGCGAATTGCAGCTCTTGGACTCGAAGCCCTGTAGTTGCTGGAGCTCGATCATTCAGAAATTGACAGAGAATATGGCAGACGGCCGGATCAAGTTGTATCTGACGTGGAAAGCGCTAAATTGCCGAAAGCAGTATGCCGCTCTTTTCAAGGAGGGAGAATACGTCCCTTTGAATGTCGCGGGGGGTAAGGCCGACCATTTAGTTGCTTTTGCGCGCCGGCACGCCGGGCTTATCGCAATTGTGGCTGCTCCGCGTCTGTGGACTCGGTTGCTTGAAAACCAAAAGACGTCCCCGCTGGACGCCGCGATTTGGAAAGATACGCTGGTGGAACTTCCCCCGAATTGCGTGTCGCGAACCTTTCACAGTGAGTTTACTTCAGACACCGTTTCGGTTGAGGAGCCTGATGCGACCACGTTCATTCGAGCTTCAGTATTGTTCTCGAAATTTCCGGTGGCGCTGTTAACACAGGTCCCCGACGTCGTCAGACAAAAGTAGTTCACTCCTAGAAAAAAGTGTCCAAAATCATCGGGGATGCATCTCCTCTAAGAAGCACGCAAAGCGCCATCGTTCGGAGTAAGATGGCAGCTCAATTCTGGAAAAGGAAACGTGGCTATGATTCTCGGAATGTCCACAGCGACGTACACTCTATTGCATGTACTGATCAGCCTGATCGGGATCGGTTCGGGATTCATTGTGCTTTATGGGTTCTTCACAGGTAAACGGCTCGATCTCTGGAACTTGATTTTTCTGGTCACAACCGTGGCGACCAGCGTCACTGGCTTCGGTTTTCCCTTTGACCATCTCCTGCCCTCGCACAAGCTTGGCATCCTGTCGTTGGTGGTGCTGGCGATCGCGATTCCGGCGCGCTACGTGTTTCATCTTGCGGGAGCATGGCGTAGGACATACGTTATCACTGCGTCGATCGCGCTTTACTTCAACGTGTTTGTCCTGGTCGCGCAGTCCTTCATGAAGGTACAGCTGCTACACGCCCTGGCTCCGACGCAGCAAGAGCCTCCTTTCCTGATCGCGCAACTCGTCGTTCTGCTAATTTTTATCGGCCTCACGATTGTCGCGGCTAGGAGATTTCGCGCCGAGCCGGTACGACCGGCACGGGCCGCCTAATCGGTATTTTTTCGTCATTCAAAGCCGAGCCCGTACATGCAACACATCATTTATTGGGAGAGAATTCATATATGTCGATTCGACCAGTGAAGCGAGTCATTCAATCGAAGCCAACGCTTGAAGGCGCGGGCGTGCACTTACGCCGCGCTTTCGGTTTCGGAAACACAAAGGATTTCGATCCCTTTCTTTTGCTCGATGATTTTCGCAATGACGTTCCGGAGGACTATCTGGCCGGATTTCCCTGGCATCCGCATCGCGGGATCGAGACCATCACGTATGTGCTGGCGGGAACCGTGGAACATGGCGACAGCATGGGAAACCGCGGCGCCATCGCCGCCGGAGACGTACAGTGGATGACGGCGGGCAGCGGGATTATTCATCAGGAGATGCCGAAGGGCGACCAGTCCGGCCGGATGCATGGCTTTCAGTTGTGGGCGAATCTTCCGTCGTCGCTCAAAATGACTGCGCCACGTTATCAGGAGGTGAAAGCTGCGGAGATTGCGGAAGTCACGGATGATGACGGCACTCATGTGCGGGTAGTTTGTGGGAATTTCTGGGGGAAGAAAGGTCCGGTGGATGGAATTGCGGCCGATCCGATTTACCTGGACGTTTCAGTTTCGCCGGGAAAGAGAAAGACGTTGGCGGTCGAAACAACTCGCCACGCGTTTGCTTATGTATTCGGTGGCGGCGGCAAGTTCTGCAATGCGTCGGGTCCGCTCGCTGTGCCGACCGAGGCGGTCAAGTGGCTCGACACTGCGCCTCCGGTCGAGGCCGATAATCGCTCGCTGATCTTGTTCGACCGGGGCGACGAGGTCACCGTGCAGGCTGGCGACGATGGGATTCGCTTCCTCCTGGTCTCGGGCAAGCCTCTTGAAGAGCCGGTGGCCTGGTACGGGCCGATCGTGATGAACACGCAGCAGCAACTGCAGCAGGCATTCACGGAGTTGCAGGAAGGGACATTCCTCAAAGAGGGAAAAAAGTAAAACATCTCCATGCCGCTCGCAATTACCGACCAACCGGAATGCTGGCCCGCTCTTCCTTTGGAGTCGTGGAAAGACACTTACGCCACGCTTCACATGTGGACCCAGATGGTTGGTAAAGTTCGGCTGCGCCTGACGCCTCTGGTGAATCATTGGTGGAATGTTCCGCTGTACGTGTCCGCTCGTGGCCTCTCCACTTGTCGCATTCCATACGGCCAGTGTGCGTTCGAACTCTGGTTCGATTTCATCGGGCACCGGCTGGTGCTCGAGACCAGTGACAGAATGTCGAAATCGCTCGCTCTGAAGCCGCAGTCCGTGGCGGAGTTCTATCGGGAATTGATGGAGATGCTTCGATCCGCTGGGATCGAAGTGAAAATCTGGAGAACGCCGGTCGAAATTCCCAACCCAATTCCCTTCGATGAGGATCGCGTGCATGCGTCATACGATCCCGCGTCGGTTGAGAAATTCTGGCGCATCCTGTTGTCAGTGGCTGCGGTCTTTACGCAATTTCGGGCGGGATTTGTTGGCAAGAGCAGCCCGGTGCATTTCTTTTGGGGAAGCTTCGATCTTGCGGTCAGCCGATTTTCCGGTCGGCTCGCTCCGGAACGGCCCGGCGCCGACTATATGACTCGCGAAGCGTACTCCCACGAAGTAAGCAGCGTTGGGTTCTGGCCGGGCGGCGGCGATATTAAGGATGCTGCTTTTTATTCCTACACGGTGCCCGAGCCCCAGGGATTCAAAGAGGCGCGGGTTCGCCCCGCGTCTGCTTATTATCAAAAGCAGGTTTCGGAATTCCTCCTGATGTACGAGGACCTGCGCAAAAGCGAGTCGCCGACTGCCACGTTACTCGACTTTTGCCAATCTACGTATGAAGCGGGAGCCAACCTCGGCAACTGGGATCGCAAGGCGCTTGAACGATAGCTACACTCCTCTGACTGGCTTCTTGAAGCGAAACTTCTAAGCTGGAAATAAAAAGTACATTCTACGAAACGCCCGACCCGCCACCAACCCCAGGCCTAGCTACGGAGTTGGTGCAGGCGCATCGATGGTTCCGACCAGACCGGTGCGACCGTCCTGAACGGCAAGGCGCAATTGATTATTTCCCGGCTGCGGATCCAAATCCATGTGCAGCATCAGTCCCTGCTGTAAAATTTTCTGATAGGTAGGAGCATCGAAAGATTGGTCTACTTTCTGGCTCCGATTCGTCAGGATCTTGCCAGCAGGCGAATAAAGCGTTGCGTACATCGCTACGTTCAAATGCTTTCCCCCGCTTGCATCTTCAGCGGAAAGAGTATTCGCGTCCACCAAAAACGTTACTCCAATCTTGTCTTTCACCGAGTTGGCGGACGGAGGCTTCACCTGCGCGCTGAAGGCGACCAGCGTGGAGGGAACAGCATCTCCTAGCGCGGAGACGACTTCGGCCTGTGGGTTGTAACCCTTGGTTAAAGTGGGATCGATCGCGTAATAGCCGTGGCGGTTCTGCACGTCCACTCCGTCGCGCTTTACTTTCACTTTAATCTGACGGTACTTGCTGTCGTACTTTTTATTATCGGGATAGTAGGCTACTGTGTAGGCGGCGAGTTCGTCTTGAAAGGCGCGCTCGACCCCGACCTTGATTTCATTCTGGTTAACATAGGCGCGGCCGCCGGTCTCGCGCGCCACTTCTCTCATGGTTTCCTGGGAGTCAGTTGCCAGTGAGAGCGATAGCCCACGTGCATCCACGGGATAGACAGCGACTTGCGCACTCGAGAGTCTGGCGCCAGTCTCTCGAATTTCTTCCGCATGCAATTCCCGGAAGGTTGAGGCGTAGTTTCCTGAAGCGTGTTCGCCCACTCGCCGTGTGTTCAAGCTGGGCAAATTCTCATCCAACTCCGCCTGAGAAACCGTCTGTTCCTCGGGAACGAAGGCGAAAGGTAGATCGCCCGTGACCCAGATCAAGTTCTTCCGTCCGGGTAATCCTCCCAATATGCGCGCCAGGCTATTCAAAGCGTTGAGGGTTAGCACCGCCCGTTGGTCTTTGTCATATTGCGCTGAAACGGTTTGGAAAGCGGCAAGCTCCGCCTGCGCTTGGCTAACGCTCATGGCCGGTCCTGTTGAAGAACGGCCTGAGATCCCCACGCCCAGAGTTGAGTCGCTCACTGGAAGAGAACTGGCGCCAAGGCTGTTTGCAGTCGTCCCTGCGCTGGGACCCGCCGTATTGCCGACACCGTTGCCTGTGTCTATAGCGCGGGGGGGATTTGGTGTAAATTCCCCTTCCAGCGGCTTGAAACTCTGCAAAGCCGCGTACAAGATCTGCGGATCGCTACTGAAATCCTGCAACTCATTCAGCGAACCAGTCAGCGTAAACACACCCATGCGGTCGCCCGGTTTGTACTGTTCTTTGACGAAACGTAGCATTTGACGTCGCGCGTACGCTTGATCGGTGTAGGCGGTGTTAAGGGCATCGAGCAGCATCACGGTGATCGGACCGCTAGCGCGATACTGCGGCCGGTTTGAATAGATTCCAGGCGGTAATTCAGCGGGCGCGTGAGGCGCATTTTCCGCAGCTGTTGTAACACCGGCAATCTTCTGCGCTTTGCCGTTTTCTTCCACGACGAAATCTTCGGGATGAAGACCAGGCACCGCTTTACCCTGCTTATCGGTTATAACCACGTCGACCAGCACCATGTGCGTGGTGACGCGAATGCTTGGCGCAGGCGGTTCGGTTGCAGGCGGTGAAGTTTGGGCTACGGCACTATGGCCGGGCGAAGTGAAGGGAAGGGACGCAAAGAGAAATGTGAACGACAGAAGGCGCAATCGATTCCGGCAGGCACTCATCTTAATCCTCCTAGCCGAGTTCTTAGCTGGTAACATTATTACCTTCCAGTTCAGGTTGCAACTATTTGTGAGCATTGCGTGAGATTCCTCCTAATGTTGGCGCTTGCCTTCAGCATGGCCGCGCCGTCTGAGAACGAAAGCGTAACCGTGCTGATACGCAAGGGGCAGGCTGCCCTCGATGCCGGCGATTTCGCCAGCGCCGCAAATGACTTTGAGCGAGCGCGCCAAGTTGCTCCGGCAAACCTGGAAGTCGATCGCGGTCTGTTGCTCAGCTATCTTCAGGAGAATCGTCTGGACGATGCCGAGAAGGTTGGTCGATCCGCTATCGCCCAATTCCCGCAGGACAGTCAGCTACTGCACTGGCTCGGGCTTGTTTATTTCAAGAAAGGCCGGAACCCAGAGGCTTTTGACATATTGCGACGATCGGAAAAGATCGAGAATTCGAAGGCCGACATTCACTTTGATACGGCGCTGGTGCTGCTCTCGGACAATCGTTATCCCGAAGCTGCGGATGAATTGGAGAAAGCCATTCAGCTCGATTCCAAGGCGCCGCTGCCCCACGTGCTCTTGGGACGGGCTTATCAGAATACCAACCGAAGCCTGCAAGCGGTTGAACAATTTCAGACAGCTTTGCGTCTGGAGCCGGAGCTTCCGCTCGGCCACTATCATCTTGGCTTCGCTTACGCGAGCCTGGGGCGCAACCGGGAGGCGGTTGCCGAATATAAAAAAGAGCTCGTGCGATCCCCCAACGATGCTTCCGTGCTTTATCAACTTGGCCATTGTCTCTTAGCTGAAGGTGAATGGAAGGCAGCGGTCGCTCATCTCCAGAAATCAACAGAAATTGATCCGCAGAACTATGATGCCCTCTATGATTTAGGCAAAGCGTTGCTCTCGCTAGGGGAAGCGGAGAGCGCGGTGCCTGTGTTCCGCCGAGCGATTGCTTTGAAATCTTCCGACCCAAGCGCGCACTACCAGTTGGCGCGTGCCCTCGAAAAAAGCGGCGAGAAAGAACTGGCGCAGCAGGAGTTCGAGACTTTTGCTGTTCTCAAGAAAGCGCAGCCGGTAACCGGAGGGATGGCCACAGGGCCGATCCATTAATGGCGAGGCTCAGGTCATCCAAAGGGGGCAATTTTCTTGGGCTTCTTGTTGCGGCTTGCCTGACCGGTACAGCGTTCTGCCAAAATCTGCCTTTGCAGTCTCCAACTCATCCAGTTCCGTCCTCTCGGACATCCATAAAACCGTCATCCAGTAAGGAGCAGAGCACGCCTTCTTCGGCATCTTTTGTCGATGTAGCCCATGCTGCTGGTATCGATTTCCACCTCACCTGTGGGGGCGCGGAAAAGCGCTACATCATGGAATCGATGTGCGGCGGAATCGCGGTTCTCGACTATGACAATGACGGCTGGATGGACATCTTTTTGGTCAACGGATCGACGCTCGAAGATTTGCAAACGAAGAAGTGCCATCCGAGCAGGCTTTATCACAATAATCACGACGGCACTTTCACGGACGTGACGGCCAAGTCTGGGCTTACTCATTGCGGGTGGGGATTTGGCGTGGCCGTCGGCGACTACGACAACGATGGCTGGGAAGACCTATACATTAACTATCTCGATGGCGGCGTGCTTTATCACAACAATCACGACGGCACTTTCACCGATGTGACCGCCAAAGCGGGCGTGAACAATGCCGGGCGTTGGGGCACCAGCGCGGCGTTTGGCGACTATGACAATGACGGCTACCTCGATCTCTACATCGCCAACTATGTTGACCTTGCTCTCAAGCATTTGCCGGAATTCGGGCAGGGACCGTTTTGCCAGTATCGCAGCATCCCGGTTTCATGCGGACCGCGCGGTCTGAAAGGTGGGCGGGATCGTCTGTATCACAACAATGGCGACGGCACATTCACTGACGTTAGCGAAAAACTGAATATTGATCCCGATTCTTACTACGGGTTGGGCGTACTGTGGCTGGATTACGACCTCGATGGTTGTCCGGACTTATATGTTGCAAACGATTCGTCGCCCAGTTTGCTCTACCACGGAGATTGCAAGGGCGGATTCACCGAGGTCGGCGTGCAGGCGGGAGTCGCATACAGCGCGGATGGGCGCGAACAAGCAGGTATGGGCGTCGATTCGGCCGATTACGACAACGACGGGTGGCCGGACATCATCAAGGCGAATTTTTCCGATGACACGAATAACCTGTACCACAACGACCACAATGGCGAGTTCACCGATCTGGCCGGGGCCGCGGATTTTGGCCCGGTAAGCATTCCGTTTCTTGGTTTCGGATTAAAGTTTCTCGATTTCGATAATGACGGATGGAAAGACATTTTCGTCGCGAATGGGCACGTAAATCCCCAAGTCGATCATCATTCTTTTGGCGTTACCTATGCCGAGCGACTACTGTTGTTTCACAATCTGCGGAATGGGAAGTTCGAAGAGATTGGGATGAAGTCGGGGTTGGCGATTACCCGTCGTTATGTCGCTCGCGGTGCCGCGACTGCTGATTTTTTCAATGATGGCAGGGAAGACCTGCTAGTCAGCGTGCTGGATGGCCCTCCGCTATTGTTGCGAAACAAAACCGCCACGCCAGGACATTGGCTGCGCATCAAAACGGTTGGCACGCGTTCGAATCGCGATGGGTTTGGCGCTCGGGTAGAAGTGAAGGCCGGAGGCCTCACTCAGATGGCCGAGGTTCGCGCGAACTCGAGTTTCGAGTCGGCCAGCGATCCTCGACTGCATTTCGGTCTGGGTGCGGCAACTCGGGTTGACTCGATCACCATACATTGGCCATCGGGCAAGGTCGAGACGCTCGGGCCGCAGAGCGTCGATCAGGAATTAGTTTTGCAAGAGGGAAGCGGCGCGTCCAGCAACCCCGGACCAAAGCTGCCTGAGAAGGCTTTGAAAAGACCATAGGAAATATTGTTCAAGGAGCAGTAGGCTACTAGTAGAACCGTTAGCCTAGCTCGGTTCCTGCTCTTCCCACCTCACGTATTCAAAGTTTGTGTAGACCTTAGTAAAAGGGGCTGAACCGGTCCTTGCGGAATTCATTCCAAATTGCGGTGGATCATTCTCCTTCCCTCCAGTTTCTCATAGTACAAAACGACTAGGAACTCGTAACTCATTGATTGCTAATGGGAAGCTCTTTGGATAGCAACGTGCTTTGAAGTGCCGACAAGCAGGGCGCAAGCAGCGTGAAGGACTTGTCTTACCGAATCTGTTCTTCACAACGAATCAATCACATAAGCCTTGACAGCAGCGGTCGTGAAAGTGCAGAATGGCGCGCATTTTAGGAAGTGGTTGCGATTCACGGGTCGTGCGGGAATGAGTCAGTTGGGTCCGATGTTAAGTTAGCGAGTTTGGGGTTTCCAAAGATAAAAGCTTGGGAGAGGTGAGGTTATGACAAAGCTTCGGTTTTGCCTGGTTGCATTGTGTATCGCGATGTTGGGGCTGACTGCAATCGCTCAAGTTCAGAACGGCGAATTCTCCGGTACAGTGACCGACCCTTCCAATGCGGCTGTTCCCGGCGCCAAAGTGACCATCACCAACCGGGGGACCAACCTTTCGGTAAGCGTGACCACCAATCAATCGGGCGTTTACGACGTCAAGGAACTGCCTGCCGGCGTTTACAAGATTAAGGTCGAAGCCGGTGGATTCAAGACTTTCGAGAACTCCAGTGTTTCACTCGATGTGGGTATCATCGCTCGCTTGGACGCAAAAATGCAGTTGGGCCAGGCTCGCGAAGTCGTCGAGGTCACCGGCGAAGCGTCGGCCGTGAACACGGAAGAGTCGAAACTCTCTACGACCGTCACCTCTACTCAGATCGCCAACCTGCCACTCAATGGACGCAATGTGTACGACCTTATGCAACAGGCGCCCGGCGCGGTCAACGTGATGGGTGTGGACTTTGAAAATGGTCACAACACGGTCGTCAACGGCGTGCGCGAAGATTTCAACGGCTTTCTGATCAACGGTGTTTCAAACAAGGACATCAGCGGCGGACAAAACAACGTTCCCATCGAAGATACGGTGCAGGAGTTCCAACAGCTACAATTGAATATGTCGGCGCAATACGGCTCCAGCGCGGGCAGCATTAACAACCTGGTTACCAAGTCGGGGACGAACTCCATCCATGGCAGCGTCTGGGAGTATGTACGGAATAGCGATTTCGACGCCAACCCATACTTCCTAAACCAGGTGGGACAGCCCCGTTTACCCCTCCACTTTAATCAGTTTGGCGGAACGATTGGCGGACCGATCATCAAGGACAAGCTTTTCTTCTTCGGATCGTATCAGGGCGACCGCTTTTTGACCTCGGGTACGCCCGCGACCATCACGGTGGAGTCTCCGCAGTTTCGGCAGGCGGTCGAGTCGGCGCTTCCCAATTCGACGGCCGCGATGCTCTACAGCACTTTTCAGCCGTCCGTCATTGGAACTCCAACCGGCGCTACTTTGGATACGACTGTTCCAACGACCGCATCCGGGTTACCCGACTACACGCAGTATCTTTGCCCCTCGGCGCCGGTTTCTACTAGCGCAGTTCTTTTTCCGGGTCCGGTCGTGGCCGCAAGGTTGACAAAGCTCCTAGGCGTCACAGCCCAGGACATTGTGAACATGAATGCCGATGGCTGCCCGAACACTCCAGGTGCTCCCATCACAGGCCTCGTCCCCGGCATCCGTGGCGCGAATTACCTCTACAGCAGCGTTGCGGTCTTTGGCTCCCAGACTCAGTCGCTGGGCAATCTGTTCAATGGGAATGAGGCCGAGGGGAAGATCGATTACAACTGGAACACGAACAACCGCATGTTCATCGAATTCAACTGGGATCACAATACAGACCAGTTCGGGGGAAATAACTGCAACAACAACTGCACTCGCGGTTTTACCAACCCCAATAGCGACCATTTCCCGAACGGGCAATTCAACTTCGTGCACACCTTTTCGCCGAAGATTCTAAATGAACTTAAATTGGGCTACACGCAGAACAATTTGCAAATCAATACGAATCATCCTGGGGTTCCGGACGTCAATTTCGATGACGGAGTAACCGGATTTGGCTCCTACAATGGGTACCCTCAGTTCTTCAAAGATCACATCTATAGCTACGGCGACATGGTTTCGATCAGCCATGGCAACCACAGCTTCAAGATTGGAGCCGATCTCAGGCGCAACATGGAGAACAGCCAGTTTAACGTGGCCCGTCCCTCCTATGGCTTTACCGACCCGCTCTTTTTTGCTGCAGATACACCTGGAGATCAGGCTGCGGGAGTCAACCCTGGCTTCTGTACATCCATCCCCTGCACCTCGTTCAGTTCGAACCCGCAAGCCGAACTGCAAACCAACAGTCGCCACTTTCGGAACTGGGAAGTGGGCGCTTACTTTCAGGATGATTGGAAGGTCAGAAAACGCTTAACCTTGAACCTGGGTCTGCGGTGGGATTTCTACCAACGCCATACCGAAGAAAACGGCCTCACCACAACCTTTAAGCTGGGACCGGGGGCGAGCCTTCCGGACCAGGTTGCAAGCGCCAATTCCCCGGCCTCGACTTGTTTCCCCAACGGCGGAACGGTATCCAATGAAGCTATTTTGGCCGGGGTTTGCGGTCCCGGTGGTTTCGCCACTTCCAACAGCCTCGGCCCCAACCAGTACAACGACTTCGGTCCTCGCGTGGGCTTTGCTTATGACGTCTTCGGAGATGGCAAGACTTCCTTCCGTGGAGGATTTGGTATTTCCTACGAAGGAACTCTCTATAACCCGTTGTCGAATTCGCGCTGGAACCCGCCGTATTATTCCTTCAATCTTGCGTTCAGCTGCACTCCCGGCTTGCCTTGCGCCGGCGACCAGATTGTCTATGGCCCGACCGTATGTCCAACGCCCACCACTTGCCAAACCTCCGGCGCGGCACCAACGTTTGTTGGGCCAGGCACGAACCCTGGTCAGGGTACGGGTGCGCAGGCCGCGGGGAATCTGTCAGGGTGGGCTGCTGCTAATCCCGACACTGCATTCCTGACGGGCATCGTGCTTCCCGGCGGAGTCAAAGATCCTTACGTCTACAACCAGTTCTTGAGCCTGCAGCGCGAAATCGCTCCGGGAATGACTCTGGAATTGGACTGGGTAGGAACTGTCGCTCACCGGTTGTTCCGCTCACAGCAAATCAACCGGCAGGATGGTGCCCTGCTCCCGGTGGGCTCTTGCGTTACGAATAATATTCCGATTGACGGCACCGTCTGCGGCCTCAATGGGGGCGTACCGAACGTCAACTACGGTATCTTGCGACAGTGGGAGAACGCCAACAACTCCGCTTATAACGGCCTGCAGGCATCGCTAAAAAAACAGATGAGTCACAACGTTCTGTTTAACGTCAACTACACTTGGAGCCACGCCATTGACAACGGTTCGTCCTGGCACGATACGGCAACCACTGCAGCTGGTGCGGCGGGCGGCGATGGCTACAGCACGGACGTGAACGATCCGGGTCTCGACCGTGGCAATGCGGTCTTCGATATCCGGCAGCGCCTCGTGCTGAATTATGTTTGGCAACTTCCGGGCCAAAACCTCCATCGAGCGCTTGGTGCCGTCGTCGGCGGCTGGAGCTGGAACGGCATCGTATCAATGCAGACGGGGGCCCATTGGTCGCCGTATGCGCGCAACACTTCAGCTAATCTCGTCGAAATTAACAATCCCGGGGCAACCTGCACCGCTGCCGACGTTAACAACGGCAATTGCGAGAACATTGGTGGCGAATGGACCCTTGACAACCAATCCCCAGGTGTCGACCGGCCGAATAGCAACGTGGCAAACTTCCAGCCCGGCCGCTATACGTGGGCTTCTGGCTGGTGCCCCGGCGCTGGCTTCAGCTTCTTCCAAAGTTCAGCTCCGGCCTCCTCATCCTGTGGTGGAGCGCCTGCCCAAGCTAATTTACCGGCTTTGAGCGCGCCCTGCCTGGCATGCGCCGGAAGTCTCGGACGCAACCAGTTTGTTGGTCCGGGCCAATGGTCCGCCGATATGACCTTGGGAAAGAATTTCAAACTCACCGAGCAGGTTAATTTGAAGTTCGAAGCCCAGGCCTTCAATGTTTTCAATCGAGCGAACTTCCTCCTTGCGGCAACTGGCGGCGGAGCTCACAACAGCTTGGACGATCCGGCGTTCGGCCAGGCCGCTGCAACCCTTAATGCCAGGAACCTACAGTTTGGCTTGAAACTTAGCTTCTAAGCTGGGGTTCTGATAGGACGAGCGATACGAGGAAAGGGCTTGCCGGTACTCCGGTGAGCCTTTCGCTTCATTTTGCGGGGTGTATGTCATCTGCGGCGAAGTCCCGCGTGTATGTTTGGCTGGCCGTCAGCCTCTGGTTCGCGTTGCCCGCTTGTCGTCCCGCTTTCGCTCAACTGGAAACCTTAGGTTCAATCATCGGCCACGTTCGCACCGAGCGGGGCGAAGTTCCTCCGCAGCGAATCATGGTCACGCTCGAGTATCTAGGAGCGCCCAGGGATAGCACGTATACCGATAGCCAGGGCCAGTACGGCTTTCACAGCTTATCGCCCGGTCCCTACGCACTCAGCGTGAATGACCAACTGTACGAACCCACGCGCAAAGCGGCCGAGATCCCCGCGACTTCGTTGGCACCCACGGCCTTTGTCGATATGACGCTGATCGCGAAAGCGACGGCAAAAGGCGATTCCACATCGCTCGCCAAGTCCCCCGGTGCGAATCGCGATCTGACGGATGTCCGCGAGTACTCCGCCAACTTCTCTAAGTCTGCGGTCAAAGAATTCAAGAAGGGACAGGACGCCGATTCCGCCGGTAAGCGGGATGATGCGATTCGCCACTATGAAAAAGCCGTGACCATTGCGCCAGATTATTATTTCGCGCACAACAACCTGGGCTCCGACTATCTGATCAAATCGGATTTTACCGCGGCTCGCAAGGAATTCCAGCGCGTGGTCGAACTCAATCAAAGCGATGCCGCCGCTTATTTCAACTTGAGCAATGTGTGCATGCTCTCCGGCCAGTTGCCCGATGCCAAACTATATCTCGACGAGGGCATGCGCCGGCAGCCCGACTCGGCACTGGGCCAGTTCTTGCTGGGATCGTTGAACCTGCAACTGAGGAAATTCTCGGAGGCCGAGAGCGCTCTGCGCCGGGCCATGCAACTCGATCCCTTCATGGCGCAGGCACGCCTGCAGTTGGTGAATCTCCTGCTGAAGGAAGGACGCAAGCCGGACGCCGCGTCACTACTGCGGGATTTTATTGCCACCTTCCCCAACAACTCTTTTACCACACAGGCGAAACTTTCGTTGCAGCGGCTGGAAGCGCCGGCAAAGCCAATAGCGGATTCGCACTGACTGTCTGCGTGAAAATCTAACGCCGGTGCCGCTTGATCAGTTCACACACATCTGCATTTAGTTCGCAAGCCTTTTGATACTCGCGCTTCGCGAGGCTGCTCTGTTTAAGTTGTTCGTAGGCAAATCCGAGATTTAAATGGGCCTGCGCCAGATTTGGGTCCAAATGCAAAGCCCGCTGGTAGCTCTCGATGGCTTGGTGCTGGCGGTCGAGGCGGCTGTAGGAAATTCCCAGGTCGTTGTAAAGAATGGAGTCGTTGATCCCGAGGTTCGCGGCTTGGGCTAAATGTTTTGCAGCCCCTGCATAATTCTGCTGCTGAAAAAAAAGCAGACCCAGATCACGCTGGACGGGTGCAAAGTTCCCCTGAATCGAGACTGCCTTTTCATAGTCGACAATGGCAGCTTGTTTGTCGGTTCGCGAGTCAATGAAGCCAAGCTCATACCATGCGCGATAATTTTGTGGATTGAACTCTATCGCCTTTTGTGCCCACCGTTTCGCCTCCTCGCCCTTTCCCTGAAAGATAAGTGTCCGCGCCAGCCCCAACATCGCCTGGTCAAAGTGCGGATTCAGCTCCAGACATTTTCTAAGCTCCGCTGATGCCTCGTCCCAATCCTTTGCACCCAGCGCTGTTTCTCCCAGGACGAAAGGCACCACGTACATCGTTGGATCTTTCTCGCGTACCTGCAGCAGCAAGGATTTTCCCTTGGCGACATCGTTCGCGCGCAAAGCGTCTTCGGCCTGGAGGATTGAATTAAACTCCCACAGTTTATCTTTTGGATCAGGCAAGCCGGCTGCCAATGCCTCTGGCGAAACTGGCGAGCGATACGCGACATAACCCAGATCCCGCAATTTCTCCAATGCGTCGGGGCTTAGCTCAGAGCTATCGCTGTGACCGGGGGTAAAGGGATGGTCCTGCAGTTTGGCGGTCAGTTTCTCTTTCAGGACCGCAGCTGTAGCAGGTTGCTGCGCGGCTAGATTAGTTTTCTCCGCCGGATCGGCTGCCAAGTCGTACAGTTCAGGTTTCGGTGCGTCGATATAGTGGTAACGACTCGTCTGCAAAGCGTGCAGCGGACTCCAGCCAAAAGAACTGAAGGGATAAAAGGTCTCGCTATAAGCCTCGTCTTCGGTGTCGACTCCGAGAAGACTATGAGAATGGATCTCCTTCTCCATGGAATCACGAACCCCAGCCAGCCGGAGCAACGTAGGCGCAATCGCAGTGGTCTCTACCGCCCTCGATACACGGTCTGGCCGAAATCCGCTTCCAGCAGGCGGTTTGACGATCAAAGGAATGTGGACGGTCGAGTTGTAGACAAAAAATCCATGCTCCTGCTCGCCGTGTTCGCCTAGCGATTCACCGTGATCGCTAAGGAACACGATCAAACTCGGATCGTAAAGCTGAGTGCTCTTCAGCCATGTGATGACCCGCCCGAGTTCGTGATCGGCGTAGGCAATCTCTCCATCGTACGGATGGCTTTGATACTGGGTGCGCCAAGGCTCCGGCGGATCGTAAGGACTGTGCGGGTCGTAGAGGTGCAGCCAGAAGAAGAACGGCCGCCGCGGGTTCTTTTGCAGCCAAGCCAATGCGCGAGTCACGCTTTCGCCGGCTCGACGTTCCACCAGGCCCAGGTCGCGGTTGGCGAATGCTTCTGGAGAAAACGCGTCGTCATAGAAATCGAATCCGCGCGCCAGTCCCCAGCTGCGGTCGAGCACGAAAGCGCTGACGACCGCTCCCGTGGCATATCCGTGCTTTTTGAAAGCCTGCGCGACTGAACGGAATTGTGCTTCAAGCGGCTGGCCTGTGAAATCCTGCACACCATTTTGAAAAGGATACCAGCTGGTGAGGATAACGGCGTGGGAAGGCCAGGTCAGCGGTATTTGTGAGATAGCATGTTCAAAGACAATGCCGTCGTGCGCGAGTGCATCGAGCGTCGGCGTCTGAATGTCCTTCGCTCCGTAGCAGCCCAGGTGGTCGGCGCGGACAGTGTCGATGGTAATGAGAATTACATTCGTCGCAGCTTTGTGCGGCTGCGGAGGCGTTGCCGAGAGTGCGTAGGCGAATGGCGCGATGACACATGCCATCAGCACAATGCCGCGGTGCCATCGCAAATTCGCTCTAGTCGTCGATCTCAACGGTTGCCTTCAAACCACTACTGGGCCTGAGATTGCTGGGCCTTTCGCATCTCTTCATCGGCTTCGGCGCTCAGCCCTTTTGCCGACAATGCTTTTGCTAAGGACGCGTGCGTGCCAGAATCATGAGGGTCGAGTTCGGCAGCCATTCGCAGTTCCGCGAGCGCGTCATCAACTTGTTCCTGATAAAGCAGCAACTCGCCGAGGGCGCGATGGCCCGCAGCATACTGCGGAGCGATGCTGATGGTTTGCCGAAACGCGGCTACAGCCTCTGGAATCATCTGCTTCTGCGTGTAGGCCGCACCCAGATTGTAGGCTGCCGAAAAGTTCGTGCCGTCGAGCTCCAGAGCGTGTTTCAGCGTTTGTATCGCCTGGTCCAGGTTGCCGGTGCGCGCATAAGCAAGCCCCAAATTGAAAACTGCAAGTGAATAGTCCGAGCTCAACTGCAGAACTCGTTGGAGCTCTTCTACTGCGTGATCGAACTCGTGCAGACGGTAGTAGTCGAGCCCTAACAAGTAATGCACAGGAACAGAGTTCGGATCGGCCTTAGCCGCGGCGCGAAGTTTTTCCGCAGAACCTTGATATTCCCCGTGCTGACTCTCGGCGATGGCATCTGAAATCAGATCGTATAGCTCAATGCGGTCCTTAGGATCAGGCAAAGAACGGTCGGTGATCGTGGGATTGCCACCTCCAGAAAAGCCCGCGTATCCCAGGGACTTCAATCGTTCCATCAGCGCGGGGTCAAGGCCAGTTTTTTCAGCGAGTTCCTGCCCGGCGCTGTATTGGCTTATCAATTTGGCCAGGCGAGCCCGCAATTCCTCCGCTACCGCCTTTTTGTCGGCGAACAGATTGTGCGTTTCACCCGGGTCTTGAGATAAGTCGTAGAGCTCCGGTTTCGGAGCATCGATAAATTGATACTTTTCCGTTTCGACGGCTCTTAGTTCGCTCCAGTTGAAGTGCAGGCGCGGCAGAAAGGTTTCCGCGTAGAGGTTGCGGGATTCTTCCGATTTGTTCGGAGTCATCAGCGGCAACAAATTGAGGCCTTGCACTTGCGAAGGCACATCGATCTTCAAGACGTGAAGCACCGTCGGCATGAGGTCCGCGAGGCTCACGATTTCTGGCACAACCCGGGCTCGTGGAATCCCCGGCAAACGAAGAATCGCCGGCACGTGGAGAGTGGCGTTGTAGATGAAGAAGCCGTGAGTCTTCTCGCCGTGCTCGCCCAGACTTTCTCCGTGATCGCCGACAAGCGCGATCAGCGTGTTGCGATAAAGGCCCTTAGCTTTAAGAAAAGTGATGAGCCGCCCGACCTGGGCGTCGGCGAAAGCGATTTCCCCATCATAAGGACGATCTTTGTATTGTTCGCTGTAGGGAGTGGGCGGCCGATAGGGATAGTGCGGGTCGTAGAGGTGCATCCACAAGAAGAATTTCTTCTGATAATTCTTGCCGAGCCAGTTCAGAGCGGCATCGGCTACAGCGCCGCCCTGTCTCTTCATCTCCTCGAGATTCGACTCTTGTAAGCGGTTGAAATTAAAATGATCGTAATAAAAATCGAAACCCTGGTTGAGTCCAAAGCGCGAGTCGAGCACGGCCGAACCGATCACAGCTCCGGTGGCATATCCATGCTGTTTGAGCACGGACGCTAGAGTCGGTTGACTGGGATTCAGCTTATTTCCGCTGAAGTCATGCATTCCGCTTAGCATGGGATAAGTGCCGGTGAAGATTACAGTATGCGCAGGCAAAGTCACAGGAACCGGAGTGTAAGCCCGCTCGAAGCGCACACCCTCGGAAGCCAGTGCATCGATGTTCGGAGTGTGAATCTGCTTATCGCCATAGCATCCCAGGTGGTCAGCCCGCAGCGTATCGATCGTGATAAACACCACGTTGGGCGCGGGTTTTACCTCGGCCGGTCGTTGGGCGAAGGCGAGAACCGAGGTAGCGATCAACAGGAATGCAAACCGACGGAGAAAGGCCATGGACAAAGAGGATTATACCCCGACATACGACCGGCACTGCGCGATGGACGCTGCGACTATGCTAGTCTGAATGGCCGTGAAGCTCTCTCATCGTCCGCTGTTCTTCTGCTTTCTTGCGATTCTTTTTCTTGCGACCCTGGGTACTAATGGATTCGCACAGACGAAAGCGCGGCAGCCAGATGTTTTCCTGGTGACCATCGACACTCTGCGAGCCGATCACGTCCACTGCTACGGTTACCAAAATATTGAGACGCCAGCGCTCGACGGTCTGGCGAAAGATGGAATCCGCTTCACTCAGGCCTTCACCCCCAGCCCGATCACCAACACATCGCACACCAGTATTCTTACCGGGTTACTTCCTAGTTCGCACGGGGTTACGGATTTTGCTGTGCCTTTGTCCTCAACCCATCCGACCTGGGCGGAACTTTTGCACCGGCAGGGTTACCACACTGCGGCGTTTATCGGCGCGGTGATTCTCGACAGTAAGAGTCTGGCTCCGGGTTTGGATCGAGGGTTCGATTTTTACGATAACTTTCCCGAGCATTCACACGCGAAGTCGCGTTGGGGTCGCGTTGAACGGCGCGGCATGGATGTCGTCCAGCGTGCGGAGGCTTGGATCGGCGCGCATCCGGCGGTCCCGCATTTCGTCTGGGTGCACCTGTATGATCCTCATGATCCCTATGAGCCTCCCGCGCCCTATTCGCGGATTTACAAAGGTCATTTGTATGACGGTGAAATCGCCTACGCCGATTCAGCGCTCGCAAACTTCGTCGCGTATCTGAAGACCCATGGACGATATGAGCGCTCGCTCGTCTTGGTTGTGGGGGATCATGGTGAAGGACTGGGAGAGCATCACGAAGACACGCACGGCATCTTCTTATACGATTCGACGACGCATGTTCCGCTGATTTTTAAATTGCCGGGACGTGCATCCGACCAGCACAAAGTCATCGACGCTCAGGTGCGGACCACGGACATTCTACCGACGGTACTTGATCTCTTAGGCGCGGCAGTTCCTCAGCGACTGGATGGCGAATCGCTGACGCCGTATTTTGCCGGCACCGAGCTGCCTTCACGAACTGCATTCGGAGAAACGGATTATCCTCTGCATTTCGGATGGGCGCCACTGCGCTCGGTGCGCGCGGATGGGGTCAAGTTCATCGAGGCGCCGCGGCCGGAATTCTACAATCTGCACACGGATGCGGCCGAACTGGATAATCGATACGAACCCTGGAATTCGCAGGTACAGAAGTTTCGCGGAATGCTGGCCGAACTGCGGGCGAAGACGCCTCCATCCGAGGCTTACAAAGGCGGGGTCGGGCAGGGAACGATCGACGAACTGAAGGCTTTGGGTTATCTCGGCAGGGCAGACGTGGGGAGTGAGACCAACGTTCCTGAGCCTTCGATGTTGCCCGATCCCAAGGACAAGATCGAGGAGCAGAACCTGCTGCACTTGGCAATGATGGCGTCTGAAGACGATCGCGAGTCGGATGCCCGTGCGTCGCTGGAGAAAGTTCTGCAACTCGACCCAAAGTCTCCGACTGCGTTGCGGCAGCTTGGTGAATTGGAATTGAAACATGGGGACTATGCTGCGGCTGCGCAGCATTTGAAGGGCGCTCTCGAAGTACGTCCAAATGACGCGACTGCAGCGTTCTTCGAAGGTCAGGCCTTAGTGAAAACGCATGATTTTGCCGGCGCACGGGATGCGTTGGAGGCCAGCCTGAAAATGATGCCAGGACAATTCCAAGCGCGCTTGCTTCTGGGGCAGGTATACCTCACGTTGAACAACCCGAAAGCTGCAGAGGATCAAATGGAAGCCACGTTACTTCTGCAACCGAACAGCATCGAGGCGCAACTCGGTCTCGCGACCGCACAAATCTCCGAGAGTAGCTTTGCCGAAGCCGTGAAGCAACTGCAGCCGCTCGCTAAGTCCCAGCCGAACAACGCAGAGATCTTTGAATTGCTGGCGAAGGCTTACTCTGGATTGGGAAAGAACTCGGAAGCAAAGCAGGCGAAAGTCCGAGTGCAGTTCCTCCGCGCGCACAAAACTACCCAACGCTCGACAAGTGATAAAAAGTAAAAATAAAGAGGCGCTGAAAGGCGCCTCTTATATCGATTCCCCTGCTAGGATCTCAACAGTTAGTTTTGCGCCACCTTGTTGTCCGACGCCTCGAAGATTTCCGTCAGCACGTGACCGCGCATTTGGCTGGGTTGCTCAATGCCATAGATGTGCAGGATGGTTGGCGCAATGTCATACACCGAAGCTTCAAATCCCATCAGGCGCAAATCATGCTTAATGCCGGGGCCCATTGCAAAAAACGAACCCGGGACGTCGTCGCCATCGGCAAAGTCATGCTTCGCGATGACCGGCGTGGTTTTCTCGTGGTCCATGTGGGCGTGCGGGTCGGTCTCTTCGAATTCGCGCAGCGGCTTGATGCCGTGGTCGGAAACGATGATGACGTAGGTGTTCTCGTCCGTATGTTTCAGGATTGCGCCTAGCACTTTGTCGAAGGCAACGTACTGGTCCGGGAATGCCTCCGTGCGCACTCCGTTGATTTTGGGATTGTAGCCAGCATTGTAAGGGGCGATGGGATAAAGCCAATGCCCGGTCCGGTCTTCGCAAGACTGCGCCAGGAAGGTGAACTCAGTGGGATGGTTTTCCAGTAAGTAATCGAAAAGATGGGTCTGCTGATCGCGAATGAGCTGGACTTTGTGCAACCACGCATCGATGACCTCGGTCTCGTGCCCCTTCAAATCCGCAGCTGCTGGCATCCGTTCACAATCGATGTAGAAATCACCGACGTTCTTCAGTAACTCAGCTTTCAGCGTGGGAGGATAGACAGCTTCGCCACCTTCGACTTCAGAGAGTTTGGGGGCGCACAGGACGCCATCCTCACAGTTCTTGCCGCGAGTGAGCATGCCGCTGATCATGTAGCCATTCACCGGCATGACCGGAAAAGTGGCGGGAACATTGGCCATTCCAACCGTTACGCCGTGCTTCGACAGCACCGACCAGATCGGTTCTTCCTTCAACATGTTTGTGTTCGCCGTAATGCCGCCGACAATGAAGCCGCTGACGCCATGCTCCTCAGGCTTCGTGCTGGTGAATAGCGTGCTGTAGACGCGCGGGCAGTTCGGAGCCGAAACCGTGCGCAGCTTGCCATAGGCGCCTTTTTTGATCACGCTGGAAAGGTTCGGCATCTTGCCTTGCAGCAGCAAGGGACGAATAACGTCCAACTCCATCCCATTTACCCCAATCACTACCACTCGAGGCTTCGGCTTAGTCGTGCCCTGTGTTTGCCCGAAGAGCAGCGGCGAGCACAATGACAGCGTCAGGAAAGCGAGCAATAGACCAGAAAGCAATTTGCGCGACATCATGGGAAAGCACCTTTTTGGGAAGCTAAAGTCCACAGACTGGCTTATCGAGAATTATACGTCCATTTTGCAGGAGATTCACACCGTAGAGGCTAACGCCGGGAGGATTATCAAGTGGCTCTAACGTGGAATCGTTCGGAATGAAGACGCCAAACTACCTGGGTCCAGTGCGGGTTCCGCCTGCCGACGGGGCGTGATATGAGAAATTAATCGACGATTGCCGATCTGCCCCGCGAGCGACCACCGGACGTAGAGGTGCAGTTTTAGTGTTCACGTGGGCGGACGTACCCTTGATCGAATTGAGGCTCTGATGTTCGAGTTGGTCGAGCTTCTGCTGTGTGCTCGCGGATTTCGACTTGGATGAGTCCGGAGTCAAAGCGGTGGAACAAGGCATGCCCGCACGGCTGCACTCCTTGCCGGCGGCATCTTGCTGGATCTTGCGCGGAGAGGATGAGCGCTCTGCGTGTGCTGGTATTATTGCGACCATGATCGACAGCAGCAATATCGCGAGCTGGAAGGCCACGCGTTGGATTACATTTCGAATACCGTTCATCGCCATTGACCTGGTTCCGTATCCACTGCGACAACTCAACGCAATAACCGCCGACGGATCAATCCTGCGATAGATAACAGACCGGTTCCAATAAGCACGAGGGACTGAGGCTCGGGAACGTTGACGGTAGTGTATCGATTATTAGCGAAGAAACTGCCGTCCCTGGGCGAGTATACCGAAGTGTCCGGGTTAAGACCAGTCGGAACGGCGCTCGAAGAAGAACCCAATGCCGCTCCAGATTGATTAGTTCGAAGGCTGGCTACTTGCTCCGAGTCTTGCAATTTGGCGCGTCCCACGCTCGAAATCGGGGTCGCGTAAAGGACGCCGCCTAAGAGCAGGAGAGCCGCCAATACACAAATTGCATCCCGGTCTGAAAACTTGAATGCACAGCTTCCCAGGTTCGACACGTGCCGCTTCGCTGACATTTGATTCCCTCGTCACAAGGCGCAACCAGAGCCTTTGCCATGATGCCTACGTTCTCGGCCGGAGCAGGACGATACGATCCTGACCGGTACATGAGCCGATTCCGATGATCTCTCCGTGATTGTTAATTCCCAGAGCCTGGATCAGCTCCCATCCTGTTTCCGGATCAAGGAACTCATTCAGGTCGTGCAGGCGATGATCGCGATAGATGAAGCCGTGGAAATTTTCGTCGCCTTCGGTCAACGATCCTCCTACGACTTCGCCGTTGTTGTTAAGGTCGCGAGCGATGCTGAACGACCCTCCCAGGGTTCCCAACATTTGGCGGGAGTCCTTTTCCTGCAGGAACGCCTCAATGCGGCCTGTTTCTCGATTCAGAGTTACACCGGCACACTGAGCGACATCGTTGAGCGCCAGCACATCGTTCTGGTTGTTGTCGAATGGGCCGAGATCAATCACGTCGAATCTCTCGGGGTTGGTTGCAGCCGCCTTACTGTCTGGAGCCGCTTGTGCGAGTCGAATTGGTTTCATAGGACGGTAACTACTTCCCTGAGGCTAGTCCCTTTCCGGCGGTCATGTAATCGATGTGGGCATGCATCGTCTCCATGGCTTCGGCGAGGTCGCCGGCCACGCCGTCGAAAAGGTGTTCGCCAGTGCGTGCGCGCCAAAGGGAGTATTGGTAAAAATTGTGGCGTCGCTGCGAACTCAATCTGACGTTTCCCTGAAATTCGTCTTTCTGAAGAACCCAAGTCTGCATACTTGTGCTCATTTCTAAAGCATCATCTTGCATTGCGAGGGGCGTGTAATCCCCCAAATGAGGTATTTCGTGCCTAGGTGATTTCGCGCGTGCGGGCAGGCTTTGGCGGGTGGGGTCGGGAACCGGGATTTCTGGAGGACGAATCGAAAGCTGGCGTTCGCTAGAGAAAACTAAACATTTCTATAAAACAGCCGAGAGTATTCGCACGACAAGTTCGGTCTGCCGATGGGTGTCGGTCTTCATGAAGACGCGTTTGAGGTGAGTTCTTGCCGTGTGGGGGCTGATGAAAAGTTCTGCCGCGGCGTCTTCAATCGACTTGCCCTGCACGAGGTGTTCTACAAGCGCGGCTTCGCCTCGCGTTAACCCGTAGAGTCGAACCAGCACTCCTGCATCGACTGCCAGGCCCATATCCTGGTCATACATCTTCATCAGCGCGGTGCGTTGTTCGGTACCCGGCCAAGACTCTAACCCGGGCCCTGGCACAACCCGCACGATCAGTGCATGGTGAGTGGATTTGCGAGGCAGAGAGATGGGTGAGTCTTTCGGCTCGCCCAACTCCGGATTCCCGATAGCCTCCTGCAGCAGCTTCTGCAGCAATTTTGTGTCGGCGGTCCGCTCGGCTACTAGGCCCGTTCTTGCCATGGAAAGTCCGTCTTTTTTTCCCAGAATCGCCAGTGCGGCGCGATTCGCCAGCTGCGGACGTCCTTCGAATGCAACTAACATTGCGCCATGGCGCACCAGTTCCAACCCATAGGTCAGCGCGACCATTACGTCGCGAGGGGTCGCTGCTCCATCTTTTGTTATGTTATGGGCGCGAAGTGCACTAAGGAACGGGTCGGAAGGCATTATGGAATTGTCTTGTCCTTCTATTGTCGGGGAGTCAGAGATGTGCTGGGCAGACCTGCTTGTGGCATTTTCAATCGACATTGGAGCCAACTGTGTCGGCTCCCAAGACTTCGCGGTGTGTTCAGTATCAGAGGCGTGTCGAGTTGGCTTGGCCATTTCTTCGACCGGTAGACTCCCTGTTTCTTCGTACGAAATCGGGCGCAGTAAGTGTCCTTGAAACTTGTTGCGCCAAGATGACGCAAAGATTAAGCCGAGGTAAATTTCGTGGTGAGGGGATTCAATTCTGTGGAAATCAAAACGGATAAGCCGGTGGAGTCGTTCAGTACGGGCGCGGAGCGCCTCTCCGGTTGCGCCGGGCTGCCCCGCCACTTAGAATGGCGGGTCTACCCGAAAGATGGTTTTCGCTTGTCCTGATGAAGCTCTCAGTCGTCATGCCGGTGTACAACGAGAGTAGGACGCTACGACAGGTCATCGCGAAGGTTCTCGCAGTGCCCCTCGATCTAGAGCTTTTGTGTGTGGACGACGGGTCCACGGATGGCTCGGATAAAATTCTCGCCGAACTCGCCGCCGAAAAACCTCAAATCCGCTTCCTTCAACAACCCCGCAACATGGGTAAGGGGGCTGCGCTTCGACGAGGGATTCAGGAAGCGCGCGGTGATTTCGTTGTGATTCAGGATGCGGATCTCGAATACGATCCTTCCGAATACAAATACTTGCTAGCACCATTGCTGGAAGGCAGGGCCGATGCTGTGTATGGATCGCGATTCATGGGCGGCGCGCCGCATCGCGTGCTTTATTTTTGGCACTCCGTGGGGAACCGCGCTCTTACGTTGTTTTCCAATTGCCTGACTAACATCAACTTGTCTGACATGGAGACTTGTTACAAAGTTTTTCGGCGCGAGATCATTCAGTCGATCCCAATCGAAGAAGACCGATTCGGATTTGAGCCTGAGATTACGGTGAAACTAGCGAAGCGCCGGCTGAGGATTTATGAGGTTGGCATCAGCTATAGCGGCCGAACGTACGAAGAAGGAAAGAAAATCGGATGGAAGGATGGAGTGCGGGCAGTCTGGTGCCTGCTCAAATATTCTATGAAGGTGCCCGTCTCTTCCGGCCAATACGCAGCTGCGGCTCAGGAGTCTCTGCCTCCGGTAACTGACACTGCGTCGTCGCGAACCAGCGACTAGCATTCCATCGCGGTTTCACGCGATCATAAGCGATTGCAGTTCGTGGACCGCAATTCGCAACCGCGCGATTGGCAGCCAGCAGGGTTAAGCGCTAATGAAGCGACGGAGCTGGCTGGCGCACAGGCCAAACAATCCTGTTCCTAACAAATAGATTGACGATGGCTCGGGGAGAGCCGTGGTGCCCTGTCCAAGAGTGAGGTCAGAAATCCCGAGCCCAGGCGTTCCGGAAAAAGTCACTGAACCTGCGGTGCCTTTGAAACTGATGCCTATGTCACTCCAGTTGCACCCGCTCCCTCCAGCGCAGTTCCCGTCATTACCGGAGAGCGCGATGGTGGCGAGAACGGTGCCAGTGCCGTTAGCACCACTCCAAACGGTGACGGTTTCTTGAAAAGGAGAAGTGTAAAAGAAGTTGAGACCAGTCGTGAATCCGTTTGCAATATTGATTGAGCCGGTGGCGCTCGTGATAAACACGGCGGGATTCACGTTGGCGATCCCATTAATTGTGAGGGGCGTGTAGTTCACCGATCCGCCGACACTCGCTGGCATGTAAGCGATAAAGCCAGACGAGAAAGTAACTCCAAAAGCCGACTGATAATAATTGGCTACGGCCTGGCCGTCCTTCAGTCCTCCGAAAGCCAGAAGGTCAACAGAATTCGCGTGAGCAAACGAAACGGAAAGTAAAATCCACAGTGACACAGCGAGAGCACTGCTGACTGCTCGGGACATGACAATCTCCTTTGGCATCTGGGGCCGATAAGCTCGGAGCGGGGAGCTGTTTTGGCTCGACCCAGTATCGCCTTGCCAGTGTTACTCCACAAGCATGGGAATGTTAACAGTCTGTTAAATTGTGGCCTCGGCAGCCGGTAGCCTGTGGAAACCTATGTCTCTAGGGTCGCAGAGTTTAAGGGGTCGCATTTGAGAATTTTTGGGGGCCCCGAACAACCTCTTTCATCGGGTGAGACATGTAAATTCTTCAGGGGTTTCTGATCAGCATGGCAGTTTCCACCTAGGGCGTTTACCTGAGTCGATATGCACCGTCAGTCCGTTCGGCCAATCTTTAGCATCATTTTCCAAACTTCCGTCTCTAGCAAGAAGTGAAATTTGTCCGAGAGCGGCCAGCGAGCAACGCGATGATGCTCGAACAGACTATGGGGGTGGCGCAGAGAACAGCTCGGGAAAGGCCTTTAATCGCGCGATTTCTCGATGGGTGAAAACACTCTGTCGAACCCTTTCCAAAAAAATCCTAGGGGCCCCTACGGATTCTGGAAGTGTGGCACGGTGTCTGCAAGTGCCTGTGGAAATGGCTGTTCTTTGATCACAGCTAATTTCGTCTCAAAATGGCATTGTGGATGCTACCGAATTGCGGAACGTCGTAGCTCTGGGGCGCAATCTTACCGGGGGTAGTCATAATGGAGCAGTCCGTTCGGCTAGGACCGCGCGAACAACAGATTGTAGAACTGCTTTTGCAAGGCTGTGACAACGCTGAGATCGCCAGCCAGCTTAAGATGGCGCGCAGGACCGTAAAGGCTCATTTCAACCGGTTGTTCCTCCGTTTCGGAATCACCGGCGGCATCAAGCGAGTGAAACTCGCAACCCTGTTATATCGGAGGCAATCATGTTTGCAAACGACCGTTATGGAAACCGCGTCCCCAGTGAACGGGAAAACCGAGTCATCGAGCTTGTCGCCCAGGGTTTGAAGAATCGCGACGTGGCCGATGCCATCGGCACTACGGAACATGTGGTCAAGAATTATCTTCGCGTGATTTATGACAAACTCGGTCTCTGGAACCGGGTGGAGCTTGCCCTCTGGTATGAGTCACGTCGGCAGGAGCCAGAACTGCAAGCGTAATTGCCGGGAAAGTGTCACTTCCGCAAGCCCGGTGCAATACATCGAGCGGTCGGGCAAGAATCGCAGTCGCAAAGTTCTATCCCGCGTCCCGATTTCATTGACAACCGAAGCTTTGCAAATTGCGCAGACGCTCTGCGGCGGCGGCTTCGCCTTTTCGAGCTGCCGCAATCAGGAGCAAGCGCGCCTGATCGCAACTCTTCGGTACACCGTCGCCTCGAAGATATAAGTCGGAGAGTAATATCGCAGCTGCAAGGTTCTGCTTGCTTACCGCTTTCCATAACCACGTTGCGGCTTCTTTACTATCACGAGTCGTCCCCGCGCCGCCCTTGAGGAACTTCTGGGCCACAAGCAACTCAGCGTTGCCGCTCTGCGCGGCTGACGTAATCGAAGAACTTACGGGCGACGGAGGAGCGGGTATTGCCTTCCGTGCCGCGGCGGCGTGAGCCTTTGGCGGGTTCGTGTGCGGCACCGGGTTTTGCGCAGCGGGTGGAGCGGGTGTTGGAGTTGGCGCCGCACTCTGCTTGGCTACAGGTTCTGCTGGGCCTGGGCTTGCAGGCTGCTCGGCCGGCATTGCCGGCAACGCAGACTGCCTAGTTGATCCATTGCTAGATATCCCATGGCGCCACGCCAAATAGACCAGCCCAGCGAGAAGAATCGACAGAACTATCCCGATGTATGCCCGGTACCGGTAAGGAACAGGCTCGGGTTCTCTTGCAAATGCTGGAAGATCGTTCCGCGGATGCCAGGCGGGCTCGGGCGCTTCGTCACCTGCGTCGCTCACATCGTAGAAGGTCGGACTAACGATTGTCGGACCAACTTCCGGCTCGCTCGCGTGCTCGACCGACTCTTCCCGAGGGGAAAGTCCATGTTCCGTCCAGCTCGTGGTAGCGACCGGCAGCTCTTCCTCTGGCTCCAGCGCTCGAGCTTCCGGGGTGACAGGCAGCGCCGCGCCGCACATTCCACAAAACCTCTGCCCCAGCCAATTCACCGCCTCACAAGCGCTGCAATATAGCACCGGCAAAGATTCCGGAGGTGAATCCATCGTTGTCGTGTGACCATGATCCCCAGGCGATTGATTGTCGTCGCGATTCACGTTGTGATCGACGCGATCAATCTCTTCAAGAAAACTCCGTTCACCCGAGACATGCTGAGGCGAAGAAATTTCGGATGGGGAGTTACTCTCAAGTTCTCGCAGCAGATCGGCGACGGCCTGTTCGCGTTTCTCGGGTGCGCTAGTGAAATAAACCTCTGCCCATCGTCCCATGTTTGCCGCCAGCAGCGGATTCAGCAGGGGATTCAACTCACGCTGGGGCAACGTACTCTCGTCGGACGCCTTTTTGGGCTGGGGCACTCCTGCTCTCCTGATTTCGCGACGTTTATGATTCCACTACTGCCGCAAAAGGTTGTCAAATCGAAATGGACTGAAGACCGTTCAAGAGCCGCGGTCAGTCACATGCTTTACGCAATGCAGGTTCAAACTGATCCAGTTGCGCATCATGCTGGCTGGCGAACCTGCCTTTCTGCGTCTTACCGTAAAGGTCGGAACCAGGGCAATAGTAGAGAGCGGTGTGCAAGTCAACCCAGACCTGAACATCGGGATTGCCCCTGTCCTGCGGAGCCTCTGGCGCTTCCGCCAAACCGAGACTGATCAGAAACTTGTCGAACATGGAAAGATCGGCATCCGGAGCCGGCTGTTTGCGCCGAGTCGAAGTGCTGGGAGCTGCTGTTGTGTGAGTGGTCGCTGCGACTTGGTGATCGCCCGACAATATTCCCCAGCCGATCACAACCAGCGTCAATACAGCGATGCCGAGATAGAAATTACCTCTGCGGGTATGCCAGAAGCGGATGAGTTCATTCGGCGTACTAGTCGCCCCTGCTGCTGGGGTCAGCTCCGGCGCGGCCGCTGTCAGCAATGTGCCATCTTCCTGCTGCAGTTTTACAAGTGAAGTCTCATGGTCTTCGGCATCGTGCATCCCCAGCTGTATAGTGAACGATGAAGACGGGGATGCAATCGAGTCCGTGTCAGGTTCCGGAGTCAGAAACTGCGCCAGCTTTGCGTCGGTCTCATGCCATTCGGGAAGAGGAGTGGTTTGTTCCTTAGCAGGGTAGTCCTCTGGCTGGAAGTCAATCGCATCCCACTGCGTCGAGGCAAGGCGTCGAGCTTCTTGCGTAACTGGACTGACGCTGCTTGGTATAGTCGGCGAAGCTTGCTCTGCCTGTTGCTTGTGCCACGCCGCCGCCAGCTTGTTCTGCATTTCCGACGGTTCGCCATCTGCTGCTTCGCCATCTGGGGTTCGCGAAGCACCGCAGGTGCCGCAATACTGCTCCACCGGCAGCACTTCGCTGCCGCATCTCCAGCAGGACAGTGTGTCCGCACTCGTGCCTGGTTGTTCGCCCGAGCTGCTGGAGGCTTGAGCAGCTAAAGCGGCGAGATTCGGTTTCAGCTTCTCGATGGCCTCCAGCATCGTCGATCGTTCCGACGCCACGGACTTCTTTAATGATGACTCCGCTTCTCGCCCAATCGCCTCTGTCACGAGGCCGGCCATCAACTGGCACGTGTGAACGTCCTGTTCTGCGAAGCCGCGCATTCCGTCGAAATAAAGTTCAAGAGCACCAACGATATTACCGTCATGATAGATGGGTACCGAGATCAGCGATTGAATCCCCCGCTTCAGGCAGCCTTCGGCATCGAATAGAAATTCCAGACTCACATCTTCACTGCGGATGACCTGCCCGGTGCGCACGGTGGCAGCGCAGACCGCCGCGGTCAGCGGAACCTCGGTTCCTGAAGGCAGAGCTGGAGCGCCTGCGCCTGCGCGGTAACAGACTAATTTTTCATCCAGCAGGCCGATCCCTGCGCCGCTAGCGTTGGTGATGCGCGCGACTCTTTCCGCTACAACTGCCATCGCCGGATCGAGTGCGAGATGCCGTCTCTGAATCTGATGCTGCGCTTCGACAATCTCCGCCAGCGTGAGCGTGTAGTCTCCAGCCGGAACATTCTCTTGAGCATCCGGACTTTTTCTGGGGAACTGCGCTTGCGCGGCCGACTCCTGCTCCCGGAGCTGCTCGCTGTGCAACTCCAGGCTTTCTTCCATCTTCCGCATTTCGCGGTTGTGCTCCTGGAGCACATAAGCGGCTTCGACGAGCTTTCCAAAGGTCTGCTCGTCGAGGCCCGGAGTTTTTTCCTGGTCGGTCACGATGTTCTTCGCTGTGGTAACGGACAGTCCAGCGTGGGTGGGGCTCCCCGGAGAACCAAAACTTATTTTAGTGCAATTCCCTCCCGAAAGAGTGTTATTCGAAGGTTGGCGTACTGCTGAGCAAGGTTCGCGAAACACCAGCGCATGCATCGGTTGCCGCGATGACGGGACCACAACCATGCCGAATTCAATGGGTTGGCATAGTGATTCAATCGCTTATCCGATATCCATACTAAGGTGCGGCTGACGGATGTTACTCTAGTAACCCTTAAGTACGACAGAGCTGACCCGTCAAGAGCGCTTCCCGTATCCACGCTAGTTCTGCGGCGAGTTTTCCGGCAAACTGGATTTGTACGATTTCGGCGGAAGCAGAAGTTGGATCCCGAAATAACCGACGAACGAAGACTGATTGCTGCGCGCAGGTTCGAGGCTGCGTCCTGCCATGAAGAGAAAAATCACCGGGCTGTGAATTTTATAGCGGCCGCCGAAGTCGATTGTGGGCTGGTTTTCGGAAGGATGGAAGGTGCCTTGGTTGTAGAACTCCACGTCGCCTTCAAGCTTGGGAGTGAAATCGTGTCCGATCACGAGCCCGGTGAGCCAGCCGTCTGGTCCTTTGTGAACGCCTTGATAGCCGATCTCGTAGTTCGCGTCGACCGGGCCAAGCTTCTTTGAAAATTCGAGAGGAAAGAGAAAGACGTCGCTGGCGGGAGTAATTCCCCGGCGAACCGCATCGTTGGGATTGTTCAGGAAGAATTGCGGGAACATCGAGATGGAAAGGCCCGACTCGCCGCCTTCATGGAAACGCCATTTGACGCCGGGATTCGATTGCCCCAAGCCAAATTTGGCCGGGGAAGAGGAGTCCTTCACACGCAGCCATGCGTTCTCGTACGTCAGCTGAATGCGATCTCCCACGCCGAAGTTGATGTCGACATCGGGTACGTAAGAGACAGACTGATCGCTATACAGGAACGGCATGTATCCAAAGTTGATTTCCCAATTGAGTTTGCCGGGAGTGCCCGGATCGTTGGTGTAGTAAGGTGGACCACCCTGAGCAATCGCGAAAGAAGCAGCGAGAAACAAAAATAGAACAATCCGTAACAAAACGATCTGCCCGCGTAGCATGACCACCGTCAAACCGCCAGAAGCATGGGCTTGGCCGGGACAAGGGCGCGCGCACATCCTTCCACGATGAATCCCGTGGTGTTCATATGCTCTCTGCTTCGGCAGATCATGGCACTCGCTTGGGCGCCTGTGCAAAACGCGCAGCAGATTAAGAGAGTACCAAGATGGAGCTGGCCATCGGCGGTTAATTCCCATCTTAGGACTGACGGCAGACCTCACGGTGTGAGCGAATACTGACGGTTCTCATACGTCGGTTGGTTTAGCCAGTTGACGGTGTTCTAAGTCTCCGTAAGATTCTGCAGTCAGAAGGGTTATCTTAGTCGACGGTTCTGTCGGATATTGTTCTCCGCAAATCGCATCCCAGCTTCGGCGAGCGCGGTGAAGAGCTTTTTTCGGTTGTGGCACCGCCATCGGTTCTTGTTCCAAAGCCCAATCTGGGAGAGATCAGCCTAGCACGAAGCTTCTGAAGTTTCTCTGAAAGCCTTGGTTGTCGTCCCTAAGTGCAGGCGCACAAAGGGCTTAGCTGTGTAGCGAAGATTTGGCGAATCTTTGGCGAAGAATGTGCTTAACCATGTGCAACAACGGTTGCGAACATTCCGATAAAGAACCACAGCAGACCCCAAATGCAGGACGTAAGGACCGAGGAGAAACGCACAATGGACATCGATGGCATGAAGGTTACACCACGGGATCAGCAGGTTTTGGATCTGCTGGTTCAAGGCTGCAACAACAAGGAAATCGCGGGGCAGTTAAACATCAGCCCGCGAACCGTCAAGCAACACTTACGCACCCTTTTCCTGCGGGCCGGTATTCGCGATGGCCGCAAGCGGGTGAAGCTGGCGATTGCCGCATTCGAACGGGAAGAAGGGAAGGCATCATGACGCCGCGTGAGCAATTAACCCCGAAAGAACTTCAGGTGGCTACCCTCGTGTGGGAGGGTTTGACCAATCGCGAGATTAGCAAGCTCATGGGCACGACCGAGCAGGTGATCAAGAATCATCTGCGCAGCACCTTCGACAAGCTCGGGGTTTGGAGCCGCCTTGAACTGGCGATGTACGTAGCCGGCCACGGCGGGAAGCGCTGGCTGGAAGATGTGACTGGGCCTGGTCTTCCCTTGGGACATGCCGCAGGTCGCTAGAAATTTAGTTGAAGCACCTGCGTCGAGTTGGTGCATAGGGAAATTCCCAGCCAACGGCGGCTGGAATTTGCAGGTGCGTTTAGCGCGCAAGATCTTGCGCCCGACTCGCTGCGCCTTTGGAGAACAACTTCTGCAAAACATTTGTATGGCAATGCACTCAGGCGTTGAGGCATTCTGCGTAAGCTATTTAAGACAAAGCGATTTATGAAACTGTATTGTCGGCCTGAAAATTGCACGAAGGAACCGGGCTCAGAGAGGGATTTCCTTGTCTAGAGTCGGTTGTGCGATCCGGGGACGGGCAAGAATGGCATATAAAGAGACCTTCTGGATGGCTTGTGATTCGACTGAGCAATTGAGGGCGGAGTATGGCCCGTTTCATCGTCGGGACGAGGCCGAAGCGGAAGCCCGCAAACTGGGTTTCGGCTACTTGCTTCGCTATGAGCACCTGCTCGACGAGAACGAGGAAATTCAGGAGGTTCGGTGCATCTTCATCGAATTAGCTGGCGCAGTTCCAACCGAGCCAGTTTCCGTCACTCTCCACACCCGTTGTGCCAGTTGTGGTGAGTCCGCCACTCATGCCAAGGGTTGGCAGGCCGAAGTCTGGGCCGACATCCACGAATTTGAACACACCCGCCACCGGGTTCGGCTCTTCGAACACTCGCACGGTAAAGGCCTGAAAGAAATTGGCGGCTGGCGGTCTTAGCTTAGAACAGTTAGCAGGTCTCGGCTCAGGCTGCAGCAGACAATTCACTGGATGCCGCTCGATCAACAAACCAGATCAGCTTACCGTCTGTTGGACGCACCAGTTTGCTGGGATACTTTTCTCCCGGAGCGCTGCCTTCCAGTACCTCGCGCAGAACCGCCGCTTTATCGGTTCCACTCACCAGAAAAGCCACACAGCGGGCAGCGTTCAGAACAGGCAACGTAAAAGTGATCCGGTCGGCCCCGAGTTTCTCCACCCGATTCGCCACGACTAACCGCGATTTTTCCTGTAACGCCGCGGTTTCCGGAAATAACGACGCAGTATGTCCGTCAGGCCCCAAGCCCAGCAGGATGAGGTCAAAACGTGGGAACTCGCCCGCTTGCAAAGCGAAAAATTTTCGCAGTGTCTGCTCATACATTTCCGCGGCGGCGGAAGCATCCGGATTCTCGGCCGGAATGCGAAAGACGTTACCCGGAGGAATCGGAAGCTTCGATAGCAGGCTTTCCTGAGCCATGCGGAAATTGCTCTCGGCATCTTGTGGCGGAACGTGGCGTTCGTCACCCCAGAAAAAAAATACCTGCTCCCAGGGCAGCGCTGAACTCGCGTTGGCCGCGATTAGTGTGAACATGCTTCTGGGAGTCGATCCTCCAGACAGCGCGATGGCGAAGCGTCCGCGTTGCGAGATCGCAAGAGTAGCCGCATGCACCACCTCATCGGCCGCTGCCTGAAAAAGGTCTTGAGGCGTGGTCAAGCGGCGAATGTCGATCTGTGGAGAGGAATCTGGCACGCTCAGGAGCCTCCGTCACGACAGCCGTTTACCAGAGCACATCGCGCTGCACCTAGAAGCCCGGCTTTATCGTTGGTGATGACGTGAACCGGGATGGCTTCCAGCAGCGGACGCAATCTGCCTTTGTCGAGGAAAGCGCTCATGAAAATCGGCCCCGTGAGCTTGGAAAGAATCTTAGGTGAGATTCCCCCGCCCAGAAAAATTCCGCCGGTCGCCATGGTCTTGAGCGCCAGATTGCCCGCTTCTGCGCCATACACTGAAACCCATAGGTCCAGCGCCTGCTCGGCAAGCTTGTTCGCTCCGCTCAGAGCCGCACGCGAAATCGCCGCCGCGGCATCTCCCTGGCTAAGCTCCTGGGCGAATCCGGTAGGCTCATCGCCACACTTCTTCGCGCGTAGAAATTCGTAGACATTCACTAGACCCGGACCGGAAAGGATTCGCTCGTAGCTGACGTGGCCGTAGCGGCTAGTCAGGGTCTGCAACAGTTCGACCTGCAACTCCCCTTGCGGCGCAAAATCCGTGTGTCCGCCCTCGCAAGCGAATACTCGATGATGACTGCCATCCCAATACAATCCTGCTTCTCCCAACCCAGTGCCGGGGGCGATGACCGCTTGATTGCCGGTGGATGGAGGCGCTTGATTAAGAGAAACTAAGTCTTGCCGGCTCAGCGCGCCGATGCCCCACGCGTTGGCCTCGAGGTCATTGATCAATAAAGTAGCGGGCAACTGCATTTCTTTCGCTAGCCGGGATTGTTCGATGATCCAGGGAAGATTGGAAGTTTCGACCCGCCCATTCCGGACCGGGCCTGCAATTCCAAAACAAGCCACCTCAGGGCGGTCCCCCGACTCGCACAGAAACTTGGAAACAATCTCACCAAATTCGCGATACTCGCGGCTGGGAAAAATACGCTCGGAAATTAAGCGGAGACTTCCGTTTTGGGGCTGAAAATAGGCCAGCCGGGCGTTGGTCCCTCCGATGTCGCCGGCCAAAATCATTTCTCGAAATTCCTCCAGCGCCGACCGTCGCGCTCCAAGAGTTCGTCGGCCTCTTTCGGGCCCCACGTACCCGATGCATAGTTCGGAAAATTCCGTGGCGGCAGCGCCTTCCACAGATCGAGTACTGGATTGACCACACTCCAGCCCGCCTCAACCATATCAGCGCGTTGAAACAACGTCTGATCACCGATCATGCAATCGTGCAGCAACCGTTCGTACCCGGTGCTGGGCTGCTTTCCGAAGTATTCCTGATATTCGAAGTTCATGTCCACCGTTCCGAGGCGCATCACCGGGCCGGGAACCTTCGCGGCGAATTGCAGCGAGATGCCTTCTTCCGGCTGGATGTGCAGCACCAACTGGTTCGGCATCATGTGTTCGACGGAAGTGTCGCGGAACAATACGAACGGCGCCCGGCGGAACTGGATCACAATATGCGTATTCCGCGCCGGCATGCGCTTGCCCGTCCGCAGATAAAAAGGAACATCGGCCCAACGCCAGTTGTCGATGAGCAGTTTCATGGCGACGAAGGTTTCGGTGCGCGAATCGGGCGCCACATCGCTCTCGGATCGATACGCCGGAACTTGCTCGTTACCCTCCGTGCCCGCTCCATATTGACCGCGCACCGAGCGGGTGAGAACTTCCTCGTCGCTGATGGGCTGAATAGCATGCAGAATCTTGGCTTGCTCATCGCGTACCGCATTCGCATCGAACGAAATGGGCGGCTCCATCGCCGTTAGACTGATCAACTGCATGATGTGGTTGGGAACCATGTCGCGCAACGAGCCGGCATGCTCGAAATAACTGCCGCGGCCTTCCACGCCTACGGTTTCGGCCACGGAAATCTGCACATGATCGATGTAGCGGCGGTTCCAGATGGGCTCGAAGATTCCGTTGGCGAAACGAAACGCCATGATGTTCTGCACGGTCTCTTTACCCAGGTAGTGGTCGATGCGATAAATCTGCTTTTCGTCAGCGAGCTTGAGCAGTTGCTGATTGAGCGCCTTGGCCGACTCCAGGTCGTGACCAAATGGTTTCTCGATAATCACCCGCCGCCAGTGGTCGTTGCTTTGATCCATCAATCCAGTGGCGGCGAGCTTTTCAACAATGGGTCCGAAGAAACTCGGTGCCGTCGCCATGTAGTAGAAAACGTTTTGATGGGTCGAGTGATCACGATCGATTTGGGCGAGGCGTTCTTTGATTTTGGAATAAAGCGAATCGTCGTCGAAATTGCCGGCGTAGTAATAAAAGCGGCGCGAAAAGCTTTCCCAAAGTTCGTCCTGGATGCAATCGCCGCAATATTCTTTAATGTCGTCCTTCAGGCGTTTGCGGAAGTCGTCGTCCGTCATTTGCGCACGCGCCACGCCCAACACCGCAAACTCTTTCGAGAGCAGATTTGCCCGCGCCAGGTTGTACAGTGCAGGGATCAGCAGGCGTGCCGTCAAATCGCCGGCCGCACCGAAGATCACCATGACACAAGGGTCGCCTTGTTTGCCAATGCGCGGGGTGGCTATTGTGGGCTGTTCCGCCAGTTGCGCCATCTTAGTTCCTCAGTTTCGTTGAAAGAATCGTGATCGTCGTAGGTTACGCGCTTTTCTTGGTCGGCTGGGCAGCGCCTGCCTGACCCTCACCCGCTTCAACATGCCCGCCAAATTTCTGCCGCATGGCGGAGAGCATCTTCTCCGCAAAAGTATGTTGCTGTCGCGAGCGAAAACGCACATACAAAGCCGCAGTCAGGACTTCCGCGGGTACGGCCTCTTCGATCGCGGCCTGAATCGTCCAGCGTCCCTCGCCTGAATCCTGCACATAGCCTTCGTATTCGGAGAGCGTAGGGTTTTCCGTCAGAGCCATCGCCGTCAGATCGAGCAGCCACGAACTCACAACGCTGCCGCGCCGCCAAACCTCGGCGATGTCCGGCAGATTCAGATCGTACCGAATATCTTCCGGCAAATCTTTGCTGGTCGCATTCTTGAAAATGTCGAATCCCTCGGCATACGCCTGCATGATGCCGTATTCGATGCCGTTATGCACCATCTTCACAAAGTGTCCGGAACCCGAGGGACCGCAGTGAATGTAGCCTTCCTCCGTGGTTCCACCAAGTTTTTCGCGGCCGGGAGTGCGAGGAATGTCACCAACTCCGGGAGCCAGTGTCTTGAAAATCGGATCCAGCCGCTGCACTGCCTCTTTCGGCCCGCCAATCATCATGCAATATCCGCGCTCGAGGCCCCAGACGCCGCCGCTGGTTCCAACATCCATGTAGTGAATGCCTTTGCCCTTGAGCTGCTCCGCCCGCCGCACGTCGTCCTTGAAATATGAATTGCCGCCGTCGACGATGGCGTCGCCGCTTTGCATATGCTGCGCTAGTTTCTGCACGGTCTGTTCCGTGGGACCGCCTGACGGCACCATCACCCATACCGCTCGTGGCGGCTTCAACTTGGATACCAAATCTTCCAATGACGACGAGCCGCCGGCTCCCTCGCCAGCAAGCTGCTTCACCGAGTCCGCACTCAAATCCGAAACCACGAGTTGATGTCCGCCGCGAATCAGCCGGCGCGTCATGTTCGCGCCCATACGGCCCAGACCCACCATTCCCAATTGCATCTCTTACTCCTTAGTACGTCATGTCCGAATTGCCGCCAGCAGATAATCCGAGAGCCTATTGCGAAGCCAAGGCTTCCCAATCCCGATTTCACATCGTGGGATCCCGAGGCGGCCGCCGTAAGCATTGGACGCTGCACTTGCCGCTCGCCTGCCAATCGGCAGTCGTCGTCTTCACCGCCGCGTTGAGGGTTTCTGGTAGCGAAGGTTTCAAATGGCTCAAGCAGTCTTTCCTTTGGTCTGAGTACTCTTCTCCACCACGGCCAGCAATTTGTGGAACGCATCCGCAAACAACTTCACCCCATCGTTCGTCAGCTTGGTGGTTACTTCGCTGATTGAGATGCCCGCTTTCGCCAAATCATCCATCACCTTCTGCGCTCCCGCAACGTCCTCGGTCAGGCTGTTCCTCAGCCGACCATGGTCACGAAACGCGTCAATAGTCGCCGGCGGCATGGTGTTTACGGTTTCTGGCCCGATCAATTCTTCCACGTACATCACATCGCGATACGCGGGATTCTTCGTGCTGGTGCTCGCCCATAGTACGCGCTGCGTCTGCGCTCCCTTGGATGCCAAAGCCTCCCAGCGCGGACCGCTGAAGATTTTCTGATAACGCTGATAGGTCAGCTTTCCGTTGGCGATCGCAATCTTACCCTTCAGGCTCTTGAGCAACGTCTGCTGATTGGCATCCGCTGTCTTAAGCTTGTCGTCGATCATCGAATCCACCAGCGTATCGATGCGGCTGATGAAGAAGCTGGCAACGCCAGCCATCTTCTTCAGATTGCCGCCGCGCTTCGCGAGGTCTTCCAATCCGAGAATGTAAGCCTCCGCAACCTTCTCGTAGACTTCCTGCGCAAACAGCAGCGTCACGTTGACGTTGATGCTCTCGCCGATCAACTGGCGAATTGCCGGAAGGCCTTCGGCCGTGCCCGGAACTTTGATCATTACGTTTTCGCGATTCACCGTCTTCCACAACCGTCGCCCCTCGTCGATCGTTTGTTGCGTCTTCATCGCGAGCAGCGGAGAAACTTCCAGGCTCACGTATCCGTCCTTGAACTGCGAACTTTCGTATACCGGCCGCAGTATGTCGGCCGCTCCCTGAATGTCGCGAATCGCAATCTGTTCATAACGAGCAGTTGTGTCTAGATCACTTCGCGAAGCCAGCGACTTCAAAATATCGTCGTACAGCGAACTTTCGCCGATCGCCTTCTCGAAGATCGACGGATTCGAAGTCATCCCGCGAAGTCCATCCTCTTCAATCATGGTTTTCAGTTGGCCGCTCGTTAGTAAATCGCGCCGAATGTAATCCAGCCACATCGACTGTCCATAGCCGAGCAATGCTTTCAAAGGATTCGTAGCTTTCGAGGTTTCCAGAACTCCAGTGGGCTGCATGATGATTTCTCCTGATAAATCGACGGCCGCGTCGTGCTCGATTAATCGTTAATGTGATTCGCTTCTTGCATTTGCTGCCGGACGGAAAACGCCTACTTTTCCGCCATCGCCTTGCGCGCCTCAGCAACAACCGCATCCACAGTAAAGCCGAAATACTTCAACAAGTCTTTCAACGGAGCGGAAGCCCCGAAGCGGTGCATGCCAACTTTTCGTCCCTTGATCCCAACGTAGCGTTCCCAGCCAAACGTGGAAGCCATCTCCACCGAAACGCGAGCCTTCACTGATGAGGGAAGCACGCTCTCTTTGTAGCCTGTATCTTGCTGCTCGAAAATTTCCCACGAAGGCATGCTCACTACTCGCGCCTGTACGCCCTCGGTCTTCAGCTTTTCGTAAGCCTCGACGCAGAGCGCAACCTCGCTGCCTGTGCCGATCAGAATGACTTCAGGCTTCCCGCCAGCCGCGTCAGCAAGGATGTATGCTCCTTTCGCAGCCCCGGCAGCAGGTGCATATTTCGTGCGGTCAAAAGTAGGAAGGTTCTGCCGCGTCAGCACCAGCACCGCCGGTTCATGTTGCAAGTGCACGATGATCTTCCATGCCTCGACTACTTCATTCGCATCCCCCGGACGAAGCACGATCAGATTCGGCATCGCACGCAACGAAGCCAGTTGTTCGATCGGTTGATGCGTGGGCCCATCTTCACCAACGCCAATCGAGTCATGGGTGAAAATGAAAATCGAAGGGATTTCCGACAGAGCCGCCAGGCGAATGCTGGCGCGCATGTAATCGCTGAAATTAAAGAAGGTCGCCCCAAACGCGCGAATATCAGAAAAAACCAGTCCATTCACGCTGGCGCCCATCACGTGTTCGCGCACGCCGAAATGCAGATTGCGTCCGGCATAGCTGCCCGCTTCAAAATCCCCCGCGCCTTCAAACTTCAACGTGGTTTTGTTCGAGGTGGCCAGGTCGGCCGAGCCGCCGTTCAGCCACGGGATGTTTTGCGCCAGAATGTTCAGCACCTTTCCCGAGCTCTCGCGTGTCGCAACTCCCTTTTCGTCCGCGGCAAACGTCGGCAGGTTCTTATCCCAGCCGTCGGGAAGCTCGCGCCGCTGCATGCGATGCAACTGATCAGCCAGCTCCGGATATTTCTGCGAATACCCTGCAAACATCTTCGCCCATTGCGTCCGCGCTTCATGCCCGCGCTTTCCAACACCATCCCTGAAGTGTTCGCGAACCCCTTCCGGCACTAGAAATTTCGCATCTTCCGGCCAGCCATAGAATTTTTTCGTCAGGCGTACTTCTTCTTCGCCAAGCGGTTCTCCGTGGGCGGCGTTGCTGTCCTGTTTGTGCGGCGATCCGTAGCCGATATGGCTGTCGACGATGATCAACGTCGGACGATCCGTTGTTTTCTGGAAAGTTTCAAAAGCCCGAGCCAGCATGTCGAGATCGTTCGCATCGGCGACGCGTGTCACATTCCATTCGTAGCCGATGAAGCGCGTAGCCACGTCTTCGCTGAACGACCAACTCGCAGGTCCGTCCAGCGTGATGTGGTTGTGATCGTAAATCCAGCACAGATTCGAAAGCTTTAGATGTCCGGCAAGGGACGCTGCTTCGCCGCCAATGCCCTCCATCAGGTCGCCGTCGGAACACATCGCGTAAACGTTGTAATTGAAAACCTCAAAGTCCGGACGGTTGAAAGTCGCGGCAAGCCACCTGCCGGCGATCGCGATTCCCACGCTGTTTCCCACGCCCTGGCCGAGCGGTCCGGTGGTGGTCTCTACGCCGGTCGTGATGTGCGATTCGGGATGCCCGGAGT